>Ga0209103_1000056_pt1 | contig 30723 bp, 31 predicted proteins | sample 4C3metaG_FD_184152 | JGI IMG/M metagenome (GOLD analysis project Ga0209103, IMG submission 184152) | Freshwater bacterial and archeal communities from Indian Creek, Illinois, USA - 4C3 metaG (SPAdes) (version 2) | ecosystem: Environmental > Aquatic > Freshwater > Unclassified | place: USA...
CGTGCGCAGGAGGATGCGGATATCCTGCCAGACCGAAAGCCGCGACACATAGGCCATGTCGAGCGCCACGCGCTGGGCATAGCTGGTGTCCGAGCGGCCCGAGACCTGCCACAGCCCCGTGATGCCGGGGCGCACGCTCATGTAATGCATGGCTGCCGCGCCATAGTAGCTATCCAGCTCAGCCTGGATGACCGGGCGGGGGCCAACCAGGCTCATCTCGCCGCGCAGCACGTTGATCAGTTGCGGCAGCTCATCCAGGGAGGTGGCGCGCAGGAAGCGGCCGATCTTGGTCACGCGCGGGTCGTTCTTCAGCTTGCGCGTCGCTTCCCATTCGGCGTGGGCGGCGGGGTCGCTGGCCAGCAGGGCATCCAGGCGCGCCTGGCTGTCCACCACCATCGAGCGGAACTTGAGGCAGCCGAAGCTCTCCCCATCGCGGCCCACGCGGCGATGCGCGAAGAAGGCCGCGCCGCCATCGGCGCGGATGATCAGCGCCAGGATGAGGAAGACAGGGGCCAGCACCAGCAGCATGGCGCCCGCGATCGTCACATCCATCGCACGCTTGAGCGCGGGCTGGAGCGAGTGCATCTGGAGTGGCGCCATGACGGCCTGGGGCGCGCCGTAGCCGCCACCAACCCGCGTCTCGCGGATTGCCGTCTCACGTTGCAGGGACGTAAACGCGTCCAGGCCGGGCATCTTTGCCTCATTCACGGGGCATCCGGCGAAGTCCGGCAGCCCCGATCTAAAGTGTGGCGGGGAATCGGGTCATCCGCTCCTGGCCACGCTCCCGGTATGGGCATCATCCCAGGCGGCAATTGGACCCGCTTGAGGCAAGAATGTGGCAACGCAATAAATGCCGCCCTTGCGGCGCTTTGCCTGGGATGGCACGCCAAGCCGTCCCCAGCGGAGCGCCGCCTTGTCCCGTCTCGCCTATCCCGCTTCAGCGCTGCTGGGAGCATTGCTCGCCATGCAATTGTTCGGGCTGGATTTCATCTGGCCGCGTGCGGGGCTGGATTGGCGGCCGGTCGGGGATGCGGCGCAGCATGCCATCGCGCAACGGCACTTCCTGGCCGATGCCTGGCGCTGGCCGCTGCTGAATCTGGGCACGCTGCAGAATGTGAACCTGGCCTTTCTCGACGGAATTCCGGCGCTGGCCCTGCCCTTGAAGATGATGGCGCCGCTGCTGCCGGAGGGCTTCCACGGAATCGGGATCTTCTACGCCCTGGCCTGGGTGCTGCAGCCGGTTGCGGCCGTGTTTGCCCTGCGCGGCGCCGGCGTGCGGGGCCTGCTGCCGGGCATCGCGGTCGCGGTGATGGCGAGTGCCATGCCCGCCTTCATCATGCGCTACGGCCATGCGGCACTGTGCGGGCATTTCGTGATCCTGATGGCGCTGGGCCTGTATTTCCGCGCGCTGGGCGATGCGCGCTGGTGGCGGCTCGCCGTGCCGTTCCAGGTGATGGCGCTGCTGGTGCACCCTTATCTCGCGCTGATGTCGCTGGCCTTGCTGGCCGCCGTCCCGCTCTCACTGGCGTTGCGGGGCGAGGCAATTTTTCGCGCCGGACTTGGAGTCGTGGCTTCGGCGGGCGCGATGTTCGGCACCATGGCGCTGCTCGGCTATTTCGGCGCGGCGGGCGATGGCGGCTACGGGCAATACACGCTGAACCTGCTCTCGCCGCTCTGGCCCTTTCGCTCGGCCACGCTGGGCTGGCTTGTGGCGCGCGAAGTGGACGCGACCGGGCATGGCGGGTGGGAGGGTTATAATTGGCTCGGCCTCGGGCTTTGGGCGGCGCTGGTGGTGGGCGCGTTCCTGGGGCGCGAGCGGCTCGCACCCGGCTTGCGCGCGCATCTGGGCCTGGTGCTGGCGCTGCTGGGGCTGACCGCCATCGCCATTTCCTTCCGCATCGGCCTGGGTGGTATGGTGCTGCTGGACCTCGGCCCCGCGCCCGGCTTTCTCGAACAATTCCGCGCCTCGGGCCGCTTCTTCTGGCCGGTGGGCTATGCGCTGATGATCGGTGCCGCCGTGCTGTTGCAGCGCCGGCCCGTGATCTTTGCCGCCTGCGCCCTGCTGCAATTCACCGATGCCGCGCCGATGCGCGCGGCCCTGGCCACCTGGGCGCAAGAGCGCGCGCCATGGAGCATCGAGGCTGAGGCGCTGCGCCCGATTCTGCGCGAGGCCGGGCAGGTCACCCTCATCCCCTCCTGGCCCTGCATCCCGCCCGAGGATGCGGCGGCGCGCATTCTCTCGCTGGAGATCCTGCTGCTGGCGAGCGAGACGCCGCGCCCGGTCAACACCATGTATGCCGCGCGCTGGCGCGAGCCCCCGCGCTGCGCCGATGCCGAAACCTTGGCCCGCCCGCTCGCTCCCGGCGAGGTGCGGATCGGGCCGGGGCTGTCCGGTTCAGGCTGCTTCGCGCTGGGCGGCCTTGGCGTGTGCCGATGAGGGGATGTGCCGCTCGATGATGTAGAGCGGCCTGCCCTTGGTCTCGTTGAAGATGCGGCCGAGATATTCACCGATGATGCCCAGGGTCATCAGCTGCACGCCGCCCAGGAACAGCACCACCGCCATCAGGCTGGGATAGCCCGGCGTGGGGTTGCCGAAGAAGACGGTGCGGATGACCAGTTGGAAGATGTAGATGCCGGCGAAGAAGGCCGTGGCGAGGCCCAGATAGCTCGCGATCTTGAGCGGGCCGACGGTGAAGCTGGTGATGCCCTCCAGGCTGAGGTTCCACAGCTTCCAGTAATTCCACTTGGTCTCGCCGGCGGCGCGCGGCGCGCGTTCATAGGGCACGGCGATGGCGGGGAAGCCCACCCAGGCGAACAGCCCCTTCATGAAGCGATGCTGCTCGCGCAGTTGCAGCAGCGCATCCAGCGCGCGGCGGGACATGAAGCGGAAATCGCCGGTATCGGGCGGCAGTTGCACCTTGCCGCCAAGCCGCTGCATCACCCGGTAGAAGGCCGAGGCGGTGAGGCGTTTCACCAAGCCCTCGCCATGGCGGATGCTGCGCTGGGCATAGGCGATGTCATAGCCCTGGCGGGCGGCGGCCAGCAGCGCGGGGATCACCTCGGGCGGGTCCTGGAGGTCGGCGTCAATCACCACCACGCCCTCGGCTCCACGCGCATGGTCGAGGCCGGCGGTGAGCGCGATCTCCTTGCCGAAATTGCGCGAGAGATTGACCAGCGCCACCCGCGAATCGGCGGTGGCGAGGCTGGTCATCACATTCAGCGTCGTGTCGCGGGAGCCGTCATTCACATAGACGACCTCCCAATCCAGGCCGAGGCCTTCCAGGCTCGCGGCCAGGCGGCGGTGGAATTCGGGCAGGACCTCCTGCTCATTGTAGCAGGGGACGACGACGGAGAGAGCAGGTTGCATGTGGCCTTATACCGCAATCATCATGGCAGTTCCTGGGCGCGTTTACGCCAATGCGCCGTAATTTCCCGCCGGGGCGCCACCCAGATGCCGGGCGTCTTCGCCACATGCGCCAGGATACCCGCCTGCGCCTGAATTGGTCCGGGCCGGCCGATGATCGGCAGATGCAGGCCGATGGGGGTATCTTCGAGCCAGGTTCGCGCAGCAGCCACTCGATGGCGGCAATGGCGGCGATGGCGGCGATGGTGGCGCGCTCGGTGGCTTCGGGCATGCGGCGAGAATCCGCCAGATGCCGGCCCGCGCGCCATAGGCATGGAGGGTTTGCATGCAGGGTTCGGGCTGGCCGGTCACTTCCTCGCGGAATTCGCGCACGCCCTCATTGCGCGCATCGCCGCTGGCGAGTGAGAGTTTGGCCCCTTCCTCGACCTTCACCACGAAGGAAAGCGCCAGCCGCGTGCCATCGGGCCAGCGCGGCTCGGGCGGGGCGTGCGGCCATAGCCCAGCAGATCCCTGTCGCCTGCTGGCATTCCCCCGCGGAGATCCATGATCCATCCTTCGCAGCTTGCCGGAACGGGTTTAGTTTTGCCGGCGATCCAGGAGAAGTCCCCCATGCTCACGGCTGAAGTCACCCCAAGCCTGACGGTTGACGCCGCGGGTGTCTGCGTCATCTGCCCCACCCCTTTCCTGCCCGATGGCGCGCTCGATGAGCGCAGCGCGGCCAGCATGACCGAGGCCTATGTGGCTGCCGGGGCCACGGGCCTCACCATCCTCGGCATCATGGGCGAGGCGCCCAAATTGGACGCGGAGGAAGCGATGCGGCTGGTTCGCATCGTCCTCAAGCATGCCAGCGGCCTGCCGGTGATCGTCGGCGTCTCGGCCCCCGGCTATGCGCCGATGGCCGCGCTCGCCGCCCGCGCCATGCAGGCGGGCGCGGCGGGGGTGATGATCGCGCCGCCCACCGGGCTGCGCGGCGATGACGCCACGCTGAGCTGGTTGCAGGGGGCCGCGGCGGCAGTCGCGCCCGCGCCCTGGGTGTTGCAGGATTTCCCGCAGGCCAATGGCGTGCACATGTCGCCCCGCGTGATCGCGGCACTCGCCGCGGATGAGCGCTGCGTGATGCTCAAGGCCGAGGATTGGCCTGGCCTGGACAAGATCACCTTGCTGAAAGCCATGATGTCCAAGGGCGAGATGCGTCGCATCGCCATGTTTGGCGGCAATGGCGGGCTGTTCCTGCCGGAGGAAATCCAGCGCGGCAATGACGGCGTGATGACCGGCTACGCCTTTCCGGAAATGCTGGTGCGCGTCATCCAGATGTTGAAGGCCGGCCGGAATGACGCGGCAATGGACCTGTTCGAGGCGCATCTGCCGCTGATCCGCACCGAGCATCAGCCGGGCCTTGGCCTCGCCGTGCGGAAATATGTGCTGACGCGGCGCGGCATCATCGCCCATGCGACCATCCGCGCCCCGGGGCCGAAGCTCTCGGATGCCACGCGGGCCGAGGTGGATGCCATGCTGGCGCGGCTGGCGCGGCGGGACCCGGTGGCGATGAAGCTGGCGGCGGAGTGAGGCGGCTTGTGGGCGGCATCGCGGTCGCCACCGGCGCGCAGCAGGGCATTGGCGCGGCCATCTGCGAGGCCTTCGGGCGGCAGGGCGCCCGCGTCGCGGCTGCCTGCGGGGGCGTGGCGATCCAGGCCGATATCGCCACCGCCGCCGAGACGGAGCGGCTGCCGGCCCTGACGGGCGCCATGGCGCTGGCCTTGGCACCCCATGGCATCCGCGTGAAGGCCATCGCCCCCGGCCTGACCGGCACGGCGCAGCCGCGCCACGGCAACACCGAGGCCGAGATCGCCGAACTGGCCTGTTTCCTGGCCTCCGGGCAATCGAGATGGATCACCGGCCAGGTGCATCGCATCAATGGCGGGTTGTGGATGCCGTGAGCGCCGCCAGCGATGATGACGAGGATGATGCAGGCCCGCCGGGCGTTGCCCCCGGCACGCCCTTCTACATGACGCCTGACGGGCAGGCGGCGCTCCAGGCCGAGCTGCACGCGCTCTGGCATGGCGAGCGACCCAAGGTGACGCAGATCGTCTCCTGGGCGGCGGCCCTGGGCGATCGCAGCGAGAATGCCGACTACCAATACGGCAAGCGCCGCCTGCGCGAGATTGATCGCCGCGTCCGCTTCATCCAGCGCCGACTGCACCGGGCCGAGGTGGTGGACCCGCGCGACCAGAAGCGCCGCGACCAGGTGTTTTTCGGCGCGACCGTGACCTATGCGCGCGAGGATGACAGCGAGACGACGGTGATGATCGTCGGCATGGAGGAGGCGGTGGCCGAATTGGGCCGCATCTCCTGGGTCTCGCCGATTGCGCGCACCCTGCTCGGCAAGCGAGTGGGGGATGTGGTGAAGCTGCGAACGCCGGCCGGCGTTGAGGAGATCGAGGTGATGAAGATATTCTACCCGGAGCGGGAAGCATGACCGAACAGGTGGGTATCATCGGCATGGGGCTGATGGGCTGCGATATCGCGGCGATCTTCCTGGCCGGCGGCTGGCGCGTGGCGGCGCGGGAACCGGCCGAGGCGGCCTGGCCGGAAAAGCGTGCCCGCGTGCGGACCGCACTCGGTCAATTGGGCGCCGACCCCGCGCTGGAGGTGGGCCTGGCGCTGCATGCGGCGCTGGCGGACATGCCCTTCGCGGATTGCGCCTGCGTGGTGGAGGCCGCGCCCGAGAATATCGCGCTGAAGCGCGCCCTGTTCGCCGAGCTGGATCAGCTTGTCCCGGCAGGTATCCCCATCGCCTCCAACGCCTCGGGCTACCGCATCACGGAGATCTCGCGCGACTGCGCCACGAAATCCCGCATGTGCAACCTGCATTTCTTCCTCCCCGCCCATCTCGTCCCTGGCGTCGAGGTGGTGAAGGGCGAGGCGACCGAGGCCTGGGTGGTGGATCGCTTCTTCGCCATCATGGAGGCGCTGGGCCGCATGCCCATCCGGGTGGCGCGGGATGAGCCGGGCTTCCTCGCCAACCGCATCCAGCATGCGCTGATGCGCGAGGCGTTTTCCTGCATCGATTCAGGCCTGGCGAGTGCCGAGGATGTGGACCGCGCGGTGCGCTATTGCTTCGGCTTCCGCTACCTGGCGGCAGGCCCCATCCTGCAAAAGGAGCTGGCCGGGCTGGAGACGCAGCTTGCCGCCGCCGCCACCATCTATCCGAGCCTCAACACCAGCCCCGAGCCTTCGCCGGGCCTGGCCAAGCTGGTGGCCGAGAACCGCCTTGGCCCCAAGACCGGGCAGGGCTATCGCGATTGGCCGCCCGAACGCGCCGCGGAGGAGCGGGCGCGTTATGAACGCGTGCTGCGCGCCGCCCAGCCCCTGCTGCGCGACCAGACATGAGCAAGCGGCTGGTCGTCCTGTTGCTGGGGAGTTCACAAACCCTGGCCTGGGCGGGCAGCTACTACCTCCCTGCCATCCTGGCCGGCGCCATGGCGCGCGATCTGGGCGTGGAGCCTTCCATCGTCTTCGTCGCATTCTCCTGTGCCATGCTCCTGACGGCCTTCCTCGGCCCGCGCGTCGGGCGCGCCATTGACCAATATGGCGGGCGCGTCGTGCTGCTGGCCTCCAACGCTGTGTTCATCCTGGGCCTTTCCATGCTGGCCATGGCGCAGGGGCCGGCCATGCTGTTTGCTGCCTGGCTGGTGCTGGGGCTGGCCATGGCGATGGGGCTTTATGATGCGGGCTTCGCCACGCTGGCCGGCCTCTATGGCAAGGATGCGCGCAGCGCCATCACCGGCATCACGCTGATTGCGGGCTTCGCCAGCACGCTGGGCTGGCCGCTGAGCGGGCTGATGTTATCCGAATTCGGCTGGCGCGGCGCCTGCTGGGGCTGGGCGCTGATCCACCTGGCGCTGGCCATGCCGCTGAACCTGATGCTGCCGCGCGGCTCGATCCGCGCGCGCGCCGCCGAGCCTGCCGCACCCCCTACGGCCGAGGCGGTGCAGGAGACGCGGCGCACTGCCATCCTCATGGCCTTCATCTTCGCAGCGGGTGGCTTCTCGGCCGCGGCGCTTGGCGCGCATCTGCCGGCGCTACTGGTCGAGGCGGGGGCCACGCCCGCCGCCGCCATCGCCGCCGGGGCATTGATGGGGCCGGCGCAGGTGGCGGCGCGGGTGCTGGAATTCACCATGCTGCGCCGTGCCCATCCACTGCTTTCGGCCAAGCTGGCGCAAGTGGCGCATCCGATCGGCGCGGGAATCCTGCTGGTGTTGGGCGCACCCTTCGCGGCGGTCTTCGTGCTGCTGCACGGGGCGGGGAATGGCATCAACACCATCGTGCGCGGCACGCTGCCGCTCGCGGTGTTCGGGGCGGCCGGCTATGGCGCGCGGCAGGGGTTGATGGTGGCGCCGGCGCGCTTCCTGGGGGCGCTTGCGCCGGCCTTGTTCGGCTTTGTCGTCGCAGGCTTTGGCGCGCATGCGCTGTGGTTCACGGCGGGGCTGTCATTCGCCGCCTTCGCGGCGCTTTTCATGCTGCGCGTTGCGCCAGCATCCGCAGCAGCGCCGCGTTGAACTGCGCCGCCGCCTCATAGGCCACCCAATGGCCGGCATGGGGGATCACGGCTTCCAGCAGCCCGGGATCCAGGCCGCGCAACACATCGAGCCGCGCCTGCACCTCTGGCCAGGCCACCGCATCGCGCTCACCCCAAATGCCGGCGAGTGGCGCTTTCGCTTGTGCCAATGCGTCCCGCAGCATGGAACTGCCGGCAAAGCCGCGCGAGCGCAGGCGGGCATGCCGGGTGTTGTGCTCCTGGATCTCCAGGGCCGTGTCGTCAATCAGCGTGCGGTCATGGATCATCAGCCGGGCCAGGTTTTCGCGGTGGGCCTCGCGCCGCGCATCGCCCTCCTTGTCGCGGACCTTCAGCAGATCGAGCGGCGGGCGGGGCAGGCCGAGCGAGGCGGCGCCGACCGCCGTGTAGCTGCGCAGATGCGTGCCTTCCATCGCCGCCAATTGGCCGCCGACATTGGCCCCGAAGGAGAAGCCCGCCAGGTGATAGCGCCGCTCCGCGCCCAGCAGCGCCTCCAGCCCCCAGCGCAGCACGAGCGCGGCGCCGGCGGGCGTTTCCTCCTCCGGCAGGGCGGATTCGCCCAGGCCCGGCATGTCGGGCACCAGCAGCCGGTAATGGGCGGAAAGCCCCGCGATGTTCCGCAGCCAATGCCGCCAGGAACCCGATCCGCCATGCAGCAGCACCAGCGGCGCGCCGGCGCCCCATTCCCGCCAGACCAGATCGCCCGCCGTGCGGTGGCGGGTGGCGCTGGCTTCCAGGGCGGCGATCTCGGCATTCATGTGGCGGGGCTCCTCGCGCGGCGGGACTCGACCCGCGCGATCCATGTGGTGGAGACAAAAATCACCAGCGCGCCCAGGAAGGTCGAGCTGGTGGGGGTTTCGGCGAAGACGAGGTAGCCGAGGCTGGCCGCCCAGATCAGGTCCAGGAATTTCACGGGCTGCGCGCTGGAAATATCGGCCAGCTTGAAGGCATGCGTCAGCATCCAGTGGCCCAAGCTGCCAAGCGCCCCGCAGACCAGCACCAGGCCCCATTGCCGCGCATCCGGCCATTCCCAGACCAGCAGCGCCATGGGCAGGGTGAACAGCGCCACGGTGATGGATTGCCAGGCGACGATCACCTCGGGCGTGTCGCGCCTGGTCAGCGCCTTGGTGATCAGGAAGGAGGCGGCAAAGAGCGGGGCCGAGGCCAGCATCATCAGCGAATAATGCCCGCCTGCGCCAGTCAGTTGCGGCCCCACCACCACCATGACGCCGGCAAAGCCCAGCAGGCCAGCCACCCAGCGCTGCCAGAACATCTTCTCGCGCAGGAAGATCACCGCGCCGATCATGACGAAAAGCGGGCTGGTGAAGCCGATGGCCGTGAGGTCCGCGAAGGGGATGTTGGGCAGGGCGGCGAACCAGAGATACAGCGCGCTGGAATGCACCAGCCCACGCCACAACTGCCCGCGCATCCCGCGTGGGCGATAGGCGGCCAGCCCTTGCCGCATGATCCAGGGCAGCAGCACCAGCAGGCCGCAGGCATAGCGCAGGAACTGCACCTGGAAGGGGGGCAGCTCGGTCGCGAGGATCCGCAGCAACACGTTGAGCACGCAAAAGGTGAGCCCCGCCATGGCTGCCAGCGCCATGCCGGCGGGTGTGGGGCTGAGGCGCGGAATCAGCATGCGCGCAGCCTGGCCCCGCCGCGCCCCTTGCGGAAGCCCCAGCCCCGCCTACCATCCATGCATCTCCGGAGAACCGCGCATGCCCGACACGAACCTGCCCTTCGACCCCACACGGCTGAAATTCGGCGTGGGCCAGCCCGTGCCCCGGCAGGAGGATCCGAAGCTCTTGCAAGGGCAGGGACGCTACACCGATGACCTGACGCTGCCGGGCCAGCTCTACGCGCATGTGGTCCGCAGCCCCTATGCCCATGCCGTGCTGAACGGCGTGGATGTGAGCGAGGCGCTGGCCGCGCCCGGCGTGAAGGCCGTGATCACCGCGGCCGACCTCGCTGAATATGGCGACATGACCTGCGCCATGCCGCTGAAGAACGCCGATGGCACGCCCCTTCGCACCACCCGCCGCCCGGCCCTGGCGCGGGACAAGCTGCGCTTCGTGGGCGACCCGGTGGCCGTCGTGGTGGCCGAGACCAAGGCCCAGGCGAAGGACGCCGCCGAACTCGTGGCGTTGGATATCGAGACGCTGGACGCCGTGACCGAGGCCTCGGCCGCCGCCGCAGCCCCGGCGCTGTATGACGACATCCCCGAAAACTGCGTGCTGGACTTCGCCTTCGGCGATGCCGCCAAGGTGGCCGCCGCCTTCGCCTCCGCCGCGCATGTGCAGAAGCTCTCCATCCGCAACAGCCGCGTGGTGGTGGCGGCGATGGAGCCACGCAGCGCCATCGGCGAATACGCCGATGGCCGCTTCACCCTGCATGTCGGCTGCCAGGGCGTGTTCGGCCTGCGGAACCAACTGGCCGATGACGTGCTGAAGCTGCCCAAGGACAAGGTGCGCGTGCTGACCGGCAATGTCGGCGGCAGCTTCGGCATGAAGGCCAATGCCTACCCCGAATACCTGCCCCTGCTGCATGCGGCCAAAATGCTGGGCCGCCCGGTGAAATGGACCGATGAGCGCAGCGGCTCCTTCATGTCCGACCAGCATGGCCGAGACCATGAGGTGGAGGCCGAATTGGCGCTGGATGGCGAGGGCCGCTTCCTTGCCGTGCGGCTGACCAGCTTCGCCAATATGGGAGCCTATCTCTCGACCGTGGCGCCGCTGATGGGCACCGGCAATTTCGTGAAGAATGTGCAGTCCAACTACACCCTGCCGCTGATCGAGGTCCGCACCCGCTGCATGCTGACCAACACCACCCCCGTCTCGGCCTATCGCGGCGCCGGGCGGCCTGAGGGCAACTACTTCATGGAGCGGCTGATCGAGGAGGCGGCCCAGGTCATGGGCAAGTCCTCGGTGGAGCTGCGCCGCCTGAACCACATCAAGCCCGGCCAGTTCCCCTACGCCGCGCCATCGGGCAGCGTCTATGACGGCGGCGATTTTTCCGTCATTCTCGATGAAGCCCTGAAGGCTGCCGACTTCGAGGGCTTCGAGGCCCGCCGCGCGGAAGCCGGGGCGCGCGGCAAATTGCGCGGCATCGGCATCGGCAATTTCCTGGAATGCACTGCGCCGCCAGCCAAGGAACAGGGCGGCATCCGCTTCGAGAAGGATGGCACCGTCACCATCATCACCGGCACGCTGGATTACGGCCAGGGCCATTGGTCGGCCTTTGCCCAGGTGCTGCACCAGTATCTCGGCGTGCCCTTCCAGAGCGTGCGGCTGCTCCAGGGCGATTCCGACGAGCTCGTTGCCGGTGGCGGCACGGGCGGCTCTAAATCCCTGATGGCATCCGGAGCCGCCATCATCGAGGCCTCGGCCCTGGTGGTGGAGAAAGGCAAGCTCGCCGCCTCCTACATCCTGGAAAGCTCCGTCGCGGACATTGAATTCGAGGCCGGGCAATTCACCATTGCCGGCACGGATCGCGGCATCGGCATCATGGAATTGGCGGCGAAGCTGCGGGAGAGTCATTCCCTGCCATCCGAAGTGCCCGCCTCGCTCGATGTGCAGCATGTGTTCGATCAGGCGCCCATGGCCTATCCCAATGGCTGCCATGTCTGCGAGCTGGAAATCGAGCCGGACACGGGCCATGTGAAGATCTTGAACTACACCTCGGTCAACGATTTCGGCGTGGTGGTGAACCCGCTGCTGGTCGCCGGCCAGGCGCATGGCGGCATCGTCCAGGGCATCGGGCAGATCCTGCATGAGCAGGTGTCCTACTCGGAGGATGGCCAGCTTCTCTCAGGCAGCTTCATGGATTACGGCCTGCCCCGCGCCGATGACCTGCCGAGCTTCGATGTGCAAAGCCACCCGGTGCCCTGCACCACCAACCCGCTCGGCGCCAAGGGCTGCGGCGAGGCGGGCTGCGCTGGCAGCCTGCCGGCGGTGATGAACGCGCTGGTGGATGCGCTGCGGCCGCTCGGCGTGAACCATCTCGACATGCCGGTGACACCTGAGAAGCTCTGGCGCGCGATCCACGCGGCGGGGTGAGGGCGCGGTGGGGAGTGCGCTGCTCTCCCCGAACCCCTCTCGCCAAGGGCCGATCTCGCATAGGCGCCCCTCACACCCGCAGCAGGAGCCGCGCCGCCAGCGCCGCGCTGCCGCCGAGGCCGATGGTCAGCGCCATGGGCAACGCGGTTCCGTCATGCAGCGCCGAGATCACCGTCCCCGCCAATGCTCCCATGCCGAATTGCAGCGTCCCGACCAGCGCGGATGCGGTGCCAGCCATGTGCGGGAAGGGCGTGATGGTGATGATGGTGCCCAGCGGCAGCGCGATGCCGAGCAACGACACATAGAGAAAGATCATCGCGTATTGCGCGGCGAAGGGTGCGCCCAGCGCCGTGCAGGCCACAAGCGCCAGGCCTGAGCCGGCGATGGCCGCAATGCTCAGGTTGAACACCCGCTCCCGCCCCAGCCGCGCCGCCAGCTTCGCCGAGACCTGGGAGAAGACGATGAACCCGGCCGCGGCGCCGCCAAAAAGCCAGCCGTAATTCTCGATTGCGACGCCGTTCAGCGTGATGAAGACGAAGGGCGAGCCCGCGATATAGGCGAACATGCCCGAGATGGCGAAGCCCGAGGCGAGGGCCGCGCCCATGAAGCGCCGATCCGCGAGCAGGTCGCCATAGCTGCGCAGCACATGCGGCAAGGAGACGCGCCGCCGCCGCGCTTCGGGCAGCGTCTCATGCAGCACGAAAATGCAGAGCAGCAGGGCCGCCACGCCGATCAGCGCCAACAGCCAGAAGATGGCCCGCCAGCCGAACCAGGCGGTGACATAGCCGCCGATCAGCGGCGCCAGGATGGGGGCCACGCCCATCACCAGCATCAGCCGGCCCATCAGGCGCACAGGATCCAGTACGTCCGAGACATCGCGCACCACCGCGCGCGAGATCACCATGCCCGCACAGCCCGCCAGCGCCTGGAGGAAGCGCAGCGCGATCAGCGCCTCCATGCTGGTGGCCAGCGCGCAGAGGATGGAGGCGGCGATATAGACGACCAGCCCTGCAAACAGGGGCCGTCGCCGCCCCAGCCGGTCGGAAAGCGGGCCGTGTAGAAGCTGCCCCAGCGCCATGCCGATGAAATAGGCGGCGAGCGTGAGTTGCACGCCTTCCACGCCGCCGCCCAGGCTCTCCCCGATTTGCGGGAAGGCCGGCAGGTACATGTCAATGGAAAGCGGGCCGAAGGCGGCCAGCAGGCCCAGGAGTGCTGCCAGACGGCCCGTTGAAATCATGCAGAGGGATTAGGCCCGCTGCGGCAGGAAATCCAGATCATGCAGCGCCGCGAGCCGCACCACCTCGGCCGGGTCGGGCACGTTGTGGATGGCCTTGAACCGGTCATGCACGCGGTGGGCGGGGCTCACGCAGAAGAATGAGCGGGCCGGCGCGCCGCCCTCGTTGAAATAGCCATGCATGATGCCGCGCGGCATGCGGACCAGGTCGCCCAGCTTGGCGAAGTGTTCCTGGCCGTCGAGGATGAGCTTCCACTCGCCTCCCAGCATCAGGATTTATTCATCCTGCATCGGGTGGATATGCGGCGGCACGAAGGTGCCAGGGCGCGAGTTGGCCTCGAAGGCGAAGCAATCCTCGGTGCTCTGCTTGGGGAAATGGATTTGGCCGAGAATGTTCCAGGTGACGCATCCAGTCCAATGCCCATGCATGTGATGCCTGCGGTCTGGTTCATGCTGCCTGGTTCATGCTGCTGTCCTCGCTTCAAGGTGGCGGAGGAGCGGCCTCAGTCTCCACCAGGGCCAGGGCCGGCGCGCAGGGCAGCCGTCAGGGGATGGCGGCGGCAGCAATTGCCTTGGCGCCTTCATTGGCCGAACCAACAGCACATCCGCCAAGGCGGTGAATAGCGGCAACACGACCGCGCATTCAATTGGCCTCATGCTCGTCATGGACAGTGTCGGCCGGCGGCTTTGCCCGGATCGTCGGCATGGCGCGCAGCTTCGACCCGATAAATTTCGATCAAGTCCTGATCGCCGGCGGACGGCTCGGCATCGACCCACCAGATCAAAGCCTGATGGAGTGTGCCGGACGCTAGAGCCGTTTCCGCCTCACTGCGTTCGGCTGCACGCCTCTAGCACTTTGTTTTTGCGAGCATCTTCACCCGCCAGACCGAGTACGGTCAGGCGGGATCTGCTCTAACCTCCATCTGGCACGCACCACGAGGTCCAGCGGGTGATGATAGGATAAGCGCCGCTTTTTTGGCAGAATGGTTCCATGCGGATTTACCTCGCCGGCCCTGAAGTCTTCCTGCCCGACCCCCTCTGCGCCGGTGCGGCGAAGAAGGCGCTCTGCGCCCGCCATGGCATGGTCGGCGTCTTTCCGATGGATGCGCCGGCGCCCATGCCCGGCGGCCCGCCCGACTGGCGGCGCATCCATGCGGCGAATGAGGCGCATATCCAGGGCTGTGACGTTCTGGTGGCCAATCTGACGCCCTTCCGCGGCCTGGCGGCCGATCCGGGGACAGTGTTCGAGCTTGGCTACATGCGGGGGCTGGGCCGCCCGGTGTTCGGCTATACACATGCCCCGGCGGACTACCTGGCCCGCGTGCCCCATGCCAGGCATGACGGACAGGCTTGGCGGGATGCCGAGGGGCTGGAGATCGAGGATTTCGGCCTGGCGGAAAACTTGATGCTGGAAGGGGCCATCACCGCTTCCGGCGGTGCGCTGCTGCGTGCCGACCGCGCGCGCGGCTGGGATGATCTCGACCTGTTGGAGCAATGCCTCCTGGCCATCCGGCGCCTGCTGCAAAAGGCGTAATTCCCGCGGCGGCCGGCACCGCCCTCCTCCATGGCGTTGCTGCGCGGCCCCGGGGCGCCGCTCAGGGCGCCCAGCGCGGCTTGCGCTTCTCGCGGAAGGCGGCGAGGCCCTCACGGCCTTCCTCGCTTGCGCGCTGCATCCAGCTTTCATTTGCCAATGCCGTCATCTGGTGCTCGCTCAGCGTCAGGCCGTTGGATTCCAGCAGGCTCGTCTTGGTCACGGCGATGCCGGTCGGCGAGGAGGCCAGCATCGCTGCGATGATGGCTTCCAGTCGCGCCTCGATGGCATCGGGTTCATGCACCTCATGCACCAGGCCGATCCGCATCGCTTCCTCCGGCCCGAAACGCTCGCCCGTGATGGCATAGCGGCGGGCATGGCGCAGGCCCATGGCATGGACCATGTGGGTGGAAATCGGCGTGGGGGCGACACCGACGCGGACCTCGCTGATGCCGAAGCTGGCTTCCGTGGTGGCGATCGCCACATCCACGCAGCAGGCGATGCCGGTGCCGCCGCCGAAGCAGGCGCCATGGATCACGGCGAAGCTTGGCTTGGGGAATTCATTCAGCCGCTGCATGGCGCGGGTGGTCATCATCGAGGCGGCGAAGGCCTGTTCGGGCGGGCTGGCCGCGGCTTGGCCCAGCCAGTTGATGTCGGCGCCGGCCTGGAAATGCTTGCCCGCGCCGCGAATGACCAAGCCACGCACGGAAGGGTCGGCGGCGAGTTGCGGCAGCCCTTCGATCAATGCGGCAAGCATCTCGCCATTATAGGCATTGCCCAGGGCCGGGCGGTTCAGTGTCGCGGTGACGATGCCGCGCGCATCGCGGACCATCAGGACGGGGGTTTCGGTCATGGCGTTGTCTCCCTTGTGGAACGGAGCCTCCCGCCGCGCGGCCTCATGTGCAAGCCCGCGCATTTTCCTTTTCATGCCGGGGCGGTTCGCGGCAGGAATCGGGCTTTCCCGCGCTGGAGGCTTCAACCCGGTGGGCATCTCGCATCGTGGCATCCTCGCCGACCCGGGCCTTGTCGCGGCCCGGCAGGTGGACGGGCAGGAGGCGCTGGCCGATGCGCTGCTGGCCGTCTCCCCCGTGAACCGGCCGGGGCGCTGCGCCACGCTTATGGCTCCGCGCCCCGGCCTCCATCCCCACCGAAATCGGTTGACCGTCAGATCATATCAAGACTTCTGCACGCGCGCCGCCCTGCCGATCCGGCTCATCCTGTCGTTTCGGGTTCCCAGGCGTTGGTTCTAGGATAGGGTCGAAGCTTCCGGAGGAACCAACATGCTCGAACAATCCCCCATGCCGATCCTGGACCTCCCCTCGCTGCGCGACAAGGTCACGCCCGCCGAGTGGCAGGCCCGCATCAACCTTGCCGCCTGCTACCGCCTGGTCGCGCTCTACGGCATGAGCGACATGATCGCGAACCACATCTCCGCCCGCGTGCCGGGCGAGGAGGGGGCCTTCCTCATCAACCCCTATGGGCTGCTCTATGAGGAAATCACCGCATCTTCCCTCATCAAGATTGATGTGAAGGGCAATGTGCTGTTCAAGCCGGATTTCGGCGATCTCAATTACGGCGTGAATCGCGCAGGCTTCGTCATCCACGGCGCCATTCATGAGGCGAGCCACGAGATTGACTGCGTGATCCACACGCACACCTGGCCGGGCATGGCCGTCTCATCGCTGGAATGCGGCCTGCTGCCGATGAACCAGACGGCGATGCGCTTCCTCAGGATCGGCTATCACGATTATGCCGGCGTGGTGCTCGACACCGCCATGCAGGCGAAGCTCGTGGCCGACCTGGGCGAGAACAACGCCCTCATCCTGCGCAATCACGGGCTGCTGACGGTGGGCAAGACCATCGCCGAGGCGTTCAACGCCATGCACCGGCTGGAACTCTCCTGCCGCGCGCAGCTGGCAGCGCTGGCCTGCAACGCCAAGATCATCCAGGTGCCGCAGGATGTGCTGGACGAAACCTACATGAACTACCAGCCGCAGACGCGCCGGCCCTATGGCGTGATGGAATGGCCCGCCCTGCTGCGCCGGCTGGACCGGATGGACCCTTCCTTCCGGAACTGACAGCCCTGCGCTTCGGTGCCCGGCTTATTCCCGCAGCACCACCACATCGCCGGGTGTGAGTCCTTGGCGGATCTCGATCCCCTCGGCTGTGCTGATGCCCAGGGTGACGGGCCGGGACACCACGCGCCCGCCCTCCCGCACACGCACGATGCGCGTTCCGTTTTCGTCGCGTACGGCATTGGGTGGCAGCACCACCGCATCCTCGCGTTCATGCGTGATGATGGCGAGGCTGGCCGACATGCCGACCGCCAGCCGCGCCCGCTGCTCGGCCGTCAGATCCGTGATGGCGATGCTCACGGCGAAATTGGGCATGCCCCGCCCCATGCCGCCCTGGTCCGAGCTGGCCTGGGCGGCGACGGAAGCCACGCGCCCGGTCAGCACCTCACCCGCGAAGGCGTCACCCGTGACGGTCACGCCCTGGCCCGGTCGCACCTGGTTCACGTCAATCTCATCCACCTGGCCGCGCACCAGGAAGCCCGCCAGGTCGCCGATGCTGAACATGGTCTGCCCGCGGCTGACGCGGGAGCCGGCCTCGATGGTCTCGCTGCGGCCCTGGCCGCTCTGGCGCTCAGGGGGCAGCAGCACCACGCCCGAGACGGGGGCGCGCACCTCGGAATTGTTCAGGTCGTTCTCGATCTCGCGCAGCCTTGCCTCGGCATTGGCGAGTTCGAGTTCGGCGGTCCGCAAATGCAGCTCGCTGCCGCGATCCAGCGTCGCCGCGAGGTCCTGCTGCGCCGCCTGGAACTGCAACTCCTGGTTGCGCTGCTGCTGGATGAGGTTGCGATGCTCCTCCGCCGGAATGATGCCGCGGCTGAGGAGCATCTGGCTTTGCTGCACGCGGGCGCGGAGATTGGCGGTCTCCAGCTCCGCCCCGGCCAATTGCCGCCGCGCGCGGGAGACCTCGAAGCCGCTGGCCCAGCCGCGCAATTCCTCGACTCGCTGGCGGGCGCGGATCTCGGCGGCGCGCGCCTCGCGCAGGCGCGTCTCCACCTCGGCGCGATCCATCCGCAGCAGCACATCGCCCTGCGTCACGGCGCCGCCATAGCGGAACAGCCGCTCGCGCACCGTGCCGTCATAGGGGGCGACGACGCTGACATTGGCGCCGGGCTCCAGCACGCCGACCACCGCGATGCGGGCGCTGACCGGCTGCGCGGTGGCCGTCATCGTGATGGCGCCGCCCGCCCCGCCGCCCGCGAAGCCGCCCGGCTCTGCCGGTGAGAACCACGTCCAGGCCGCGACGCCGAAGACGCCGATAAAGGCCGCCGCCACCGCCGCGATCCGCAGCGCCGCGATCCGCCGCGCGACCTGCGCCGAGCGCGTGGCGGAAGTCTCGAGCTTCAGGAAGGCATCCTGGAGCTGCGTGTATTGCGAGGCGAGTTCGGCCTGCAGGCGCTCATTCTCGGTCACATCGGCAAAGACGGCGGTGATGGCCGGCCTTCCGGCGAAGGGGCCGGTCTGCACGCGCCAGGATGTCGCCTCGATGGAGAGGCGGCGTTCGCCCGGGAAATCCAGCACGCGGCGGCCTTGCGGCGCTTCCTCCTCCTGCAGGGGGGCGAGGACGGCATCAATGAAATCATCCGTGCCGTCGCGTTCGCTCAGCAGCAGGGCGAGGCTCTGGCCGATCGCCTGCTTGGCATCGAGGCCGAGGATGCGGGCGGCGGCGGGGTTCACCGTCATCACCCGCGCATCGGGGCCGATGGCCAGCACGCCATCGGTCATCACATCCAGCGCGCGGCGGTAGTCGAGCGAGAGGCTTTCATCGCGCCCGGCGGCGTGTTGTGCCGCACGGTGCAGTTCCAGCTCGGCCGCCGCGCGGGCGGCGAGGCGGGTGAGGCCCTCGCGCTGCCGCTCATCCAGCCGGCGCGCCATGCGGTCCAGCAGGATGAGCGCGCCGAGAGGCTCGCCGGCCAAGCCATGCAGGGGCAGGCCCGCCTGGAAGCGGATGGCGGCCTCGCCCGTCACCAGGGGGTGATGCGCGAAGTTCGCATCGGCCGTGAGATCGGGGGTCTCGGTGAAGGCGTCGCTGGCGAGGATTGCCGCGCTGAAGGGCTCCTCCGCCAGTTGTTCGGCGGGCATGCCATCGGCGGCGGCAATGCGCGGCCCGCCTGGCTCGTGCAGCGCGACATAGGCGATGGGCGCAGCCCCCAGCAGCGCCGCGAGTCGCGCGACATCCTCCAAGCCCGGTGCCGGGATCCCGGCGAGGAAATCAGTCATTCAGCGAGATCCGCCAGGTTTCAAGCGTGGTGCCGAGCACCTGGTCCAGCTGCGTCAGCGCGTTGGAATAGGCGATGACAGCCGAAAGCTCCGCGCTTTCGGCCGATTGGAGCGAGCCCTGGAACGAGACGACCTGGAAGTTGGAGGAACGCCCCGCCTGGAGCTTCACCAATTCCGCCTCCAGTTGCTGCCCGGCCAATTCGCGGGCGCGGCGGGCCAGCTCAGCCTGGCGGCGCAGCGTGTCTATGTTGCGGACCACATCCTCCACCGCCTGGCGCAGCCGGTCCCGCGCCTGCTCGATCGCGAGTTCGGATTGGCGCAGCGCGATGGTGGCATTCACCTCCGGCTGTTCGCGGGCGATCTGGCCGAGCGGGATGTTGAATTGCAGGCCGATGTTGAAGTCGTTGCGCACCTCGGCCAGCGCGCCCACCGTCCGGGCCAGTTCGGCGCGCTGCGAGGCAAGCCCCGTGCCCGCCACCAGCGAGACATCCCAGAGCCGCTGGTTGCGCGCAACATCGAGGGTGATGCGGTTCACCTCCACCGCCAGCAGGGTGCGCAGGTAATCGGGCTGATTGGCCGAAGCGGTGGCCAGCGCGCGGCCGGCGTCCACGCGGGCGGATTCGGCGGCCGGGCGCTCGACAGCCCAGATCTTCTGGTCCTGGTTCACCGCCAGCAGCGTCAGCAGGGCAAGCCGCGCCGCCTCATGCTGGTTGCGCGCGCCGAGCAGCGCCAATTCCTGCTGCGCGATGCTCGTCTCGGCCTGGATGAGCTCCACCTGCGCGAGGCGGCCGGCCGCGAAAAGTGCCTGGTTCACGCTGGCCAATTCGCGGGCGCGGCGCAGCGCCTCGGTCGCGATGCGCAATTGCTCCTGCGCCTGGAGGAGCGTGCGGTAGCCGGTGATGGTCTGGGTGATCTGGTCCGCCACCAGCGATCTCAGCTGGAGCTTGCTGTTCTCCTCCTGGATGCGGGCGATGCGGATGGGCGCCATCGCGAAGTCCACGCCGCCGCCGGCCAGCAGGGGCTGGATCACCTGGAAGGTCGCGCGCCCCTGGGCGCTGGGTGAGGCGCCGCGCACATTGCTCTGCACGCCAAGCCAGCCGAACTGGAATTGCGCCCCGGTGGGGGCTGCGATGTTCACGACAGGCCCGAGTGTCGCCTGGGTGAGGTTGGTGCCGCTGGTGCGGGAGCGGGTGACGCCGCCGGTGACGCCGAAGCGCGGGTCGAAGGTCGCTTCCGCCACGCGAAGCGAGAACCGGTCCGCCACGCGTTGCAGGTATTGGCTGCGAATGGCGCGGTTGCTGCGCAGCGCCAGGAAAACGGCCTCGGGCAGGGTGAGGGGAATGCTGCCAGCGGGCATATTTGCCGCGGGCATGGCTGTGTTGACGCGGGCCGGCGGGCGCTCGCCGGGAGGCACGCCTTGTGCCCAGGCGGAGCCGCAGGCGAGAATGAGTATCGCGCCGAAGAATGCCTTGCCTCCCTGCATTCCGGTCACTCCCGATTGCGCTGGACGCAAACTATCTCACCGCCTGAGCCTATACGGCAAGCCAGGCCACCATGGATCGTTCCGATGCCGCTGATCGGCCGTCGCCCCCTCGACCTGCATGGGCGCATGGTGTTCCCTGCGGGAATGTCGCGCCGTGCCCTGTTCCTGTTGATCCTGCTGCTCCCCGGCTGCGCGCCGCCCGCCGCGCTGCGGCAGCCCGTGATCGGCGCCAGCTATGTCCCGGTGCAGGCCCAATTCCCGCCCTTGCCGGCCATCATGGAGCGTACCGGCGACGCGCCCATCGCGCTGCCCGCGCCTTCCAGCTTCACTCCGACCGCAGCGCCTCGATCGGGTCGAGCCGCGCGGCCATGACGGCCGGGTAGAAGCCGAAGAACACGCCGACCGCCAGGGACACGCCAGCGCCGAGCGGGGCGGCGAGGGGCGAGAAATGCACCGGCCAGCCCGACATCCAGGCAAAGCCCACGCCGCCCGCATAACCCAGCGCCACGCCCAGCGCCGCCCCCAGCACCGAGAGGATCAGCGCCTCGCTGAGGAACAACCGCCGCACGTCGCGCCGCCGGGCGCCGATGGCCAGCCGGATGCCGATCTCCCGCCGGCGTTCATTCACCGACATCAGCATGATGTTCATCACCCCCACCCCACCCAGCACGAGCGCGATGCTGCCCACCGCCCCCAGCAACAGCGCCACCAGCCGCACCTGGCTGTTCATGCCGGCGATGAGTTGCCGGGCGGAGAGCACGTTCAGCGTTGCATCCCGCAGCCCTGGCCCCAGATGCTGCTGCAATTGCTGCGTCGCGACCTCAGGGTCGGCATCGCCGCGCAAGCGTGCCACCGCCATGGACAGCGCGGGCGCGGCCATCACGCGGCGCGCATTCGAGAGCGAGAGGAACAGCGTCCCGTTCACATCCATCGGCAGCATGGGGTTCATCATCACCGGCTCGATCACGCCGATGACAGTGAAGATGTAGCGCCCGACCCGGATCGGCGAGCCGACGCGAATGGGCGAGAAGGGCGTCGAAAGCTGCTCGGCCAGTTCGGAGCCGAGGACGGCATGCAACTCAAAGCGGTCATGCACCGAGAGGAATCGGCCCCGGGCCATGGGCAGGCGGCCCACATCGGCGAAGCTGCCGGTGGCGCCGATGAAGCCGGCATTGCGCGTCTGCCCCTCGAAGGTGATGGGACCGCCGCCGATCATGAAGGGCGCGATCTCGCCCACGGTCGGCACCATGAGCGGCACGCTCTCGATGTCGCCCAGGCGGAAATTGCCGAGGCCCTGCGGGCTGTCGGCGCGCAGCACCAGCGTATCGGTCCCCATCTGGCGGAATTGGCGGATGGTCTCCTGCCGCGCCATGGTGCCCGCATGCAGCATGGCGATCACGGCGCCCGCACCCACCACGATTCCGATGAGCGCGAGCAGGCTGCGCTGCCAGGCGGCCAGCAGGTTGCCGGCGGCTTCGAGCAGGGTCTGGCGGATCATGTTTGCGCCACCGATTCACGCCTCCGGGCCAGCGCCCTGCGGCGATCGGGGCCAAGGGGGCGTTGGTTCATGCGTGTTCCATCGCCACCTGATCCGCCAGATGGCCCTGGGTGAGCACCAGCCGGCGGCGGCAGCGGGCAGCGACGCCGGGATCATGCGTGATGATCAGCACCAGCACGCCCAGTTCCCGGTTGATCGTCTCGAACAGCGTCATGATTTCGCGGCTCACGATGGGGTCCAGCGCGCCGGTCGGCTCATCGGCGAGCAGGATGGCGGGGTCGCCCACCAATGCGCGGGCGATGGCCACGCGCTGCTTCTGCCCGCCTGAGAGCATGTTGGGCATATGCGTCAAATGCTGGCCCAGGCCCACGCGGTCCAGCATGGCCTTGGCGCGGCGGCGGGCCTCGCCCTCGGGCGTGCCGCGATACATCAGCGGCAGGGCCACGTTCCGCCAGGCATTGAGGCGCGGCATCAGGAAGAATTGCTGGAAGACGAAGCCGATCATCTTGTTGCGCATCAGTGATTGCGCATCGGCCTGGGCGGCCAGCACATTCTCGCCCCGGATGCGGTAGCTGCCGGAGCTGGGCCGGTCCAGCAGGCCCACGATGTTCATGAAGGTCGTCTTGCCCGAGCCCGAGCCGCCCATCAGCGACACCAGTTCGCCAGCGGCCAGGTCGAGGTCAATGCCGTGCAGCACCGTCCGTTCAGTGGGGCCGATCTTGAATTTTCTCGTGATGCCGCGCAGTTCAAGCATGCGCGGAGGCTAGCGGAGGCGCGGCCCGTGTCAAAGCAGACGCAGCACGGCCTCCGCCGCCGCCTCGCTCGGCAGGCCCTGTTCCGGGCGCAGGCGGGCGAGCGCGCGGGCGAAGCCGTCGCGTTGCCGGGCCACCGCCTCATCATCCTCCATCAAGCTGTTCAGCCCGGCCGAGATCCGCACCGGCTCGCAATGCGGCAGCAGGAATTCGGGCACCACCGGCTCATCCAGCAACAGGTTCACCAGGCTCGCGTATTTCAGGCGGAACAGGCGGCGGATGATGGCATTCGAGATCGGGTTGAAGGTATAGGCGATGACATGCGGCAGCCCGGCCACGGCGGCTTCCAGCGAGGAGGTGCCGGATTTGATCAGCCCCGCGCGGGCGGCCGCGAAGGCATCCGCCTTGTCCTGGGGCGTGCGGACCATGCTGATGGGCCGCCCCCATTCGGCGGCGCGGGCGCGCACCATCTCCTCCACCGTGCCGGCCAGGCCGATGATGGGGTGAATGTCCTCCGGCAGGCGCTTCAGGGATTCGGCGAAGATGGGCAGCAGGCGCGAGACCTCGCCGCGCCGGCTGCCGGGCATGATGATCAGGCGGCGGCCATGGCCGGGTGCCTTTGCCGCGATGCCGTGCGCGGCCTCGCTCTCCAGGATGGGGTGGCCCACGAAATCCACCGGGATGCCGGCGGCCTCGAAGATTGGCGCCTCGAAGGGCAGCAGCGCCAGGATGCGGTCCACGCGTTTCGCGATTTTCGTCACCCGCCCCGGCCGCCAGGCCCAGACCTGGGGGGCGACGTAATGGATCACGGGAATGCCCAGATGCTTCACGCGGGCGGCGAGGCGCAATGTGAAGCCCGGGCTGTCAATCGTGATGATCAGGCGCGGGCGGCGGGCGGTGATGTCGGCCACTGCCTCGGCCATGCGCTGCTGAAGCCGGAAGATGCTGGGCAGCACCTCGGCGATGCCCATCAACGCCAGTTGCCGTATGTCAAAGAGGGAGGCGAAGCCCTGCTCGGCCATGCGCTCGCCGCCGATGCCGGCGAATTCCAGCGTCGCGTCGCGGGCGCGCAGGGCCGCGATGAGGCGTGCGCCCAGGATATCGCCCGAGGCCTCGCCGGCGGCGATGTAGAGCAGCGTCACGCGAATGCCGCCGGCATGGGGCGCGGGACGGGGGCGCGGGGCCAGTCGCGGTGGTTGCGCACGGCGCCATCGGCGCGCACGGCTTCGAGGCGCGCGCGGTCGAGATCGGTGAAAAGCAGCCCTGGCGCATCCAGCGCGCGGGCCGCCACCATGCCATCTTCGGCGAAGCCACGATCCACCGGGCCAAAGACGCTGGCCGCGCCGTGGTTTTCATCGAGCGCGACCGAGGCCGGGAAGCCGCCCACGGTGGGGGCCAGGGCCACGAAGCATTGATTCTCCATGGCCCGCGCCGCAGCGCCGATCCGCACGCGATGGAAGCCGTGGAGCGTATCCGTGCAGGTCGGCACCAGGATCAGCCAGGCGCCGGCCTCGACCTGGGCGCGCACCAGCTTGGGGAATTCGGCATCATAGCAGATGGCGATGCCGAGCAGCCCCCAGGGGGTTTCGAACACATTTGGCGCCGCGCCGGGCGAAATGCCCCAGCGCTCATCCTCGAAGCGCGTCATCTGGCGCTTCTCCTGGAAGGCGAGGCGGCCATCGGGGGCAATCAGGGGGGCGCGATTCACGATGCGCGCGCCATCGCGCATCGGCAGCGTGCCGGGTTGCAGCCAGATTGCGTGGCGGCGGGCGGTCTCGCGCATCGCGGCAAGGATGGCCTCGGAATGCGCCACCACGGCGCGCAGCTCCGTCGCGGCATCCGGCGCGCCGCCGGCCAGCGCCGCGCCGAGTTCCACGCAGGCATATTCGGGCATGTGCAGCAGATCAGCCCCGCCATCCTTGGCCGCGCCCGCCCAATGGTCGAGCTTCGCGGCATAAGCGGCGATATCGGGCGTCGGCTCGACCGGCCAGGCGAGGGTCGCCAAGCGCATCACAGCCGCTTCATCCAGAAGGAGAGCGCATGCGGCGTCGGCTTGCCGTCGCCGATTTCCGTCCAGTCAAAGACGCAGGAGAGTTCCGGGTGATGCGTGTAGCCGCGCTTGCGCCAGAATTCGTCGAGCGGGATGTGCCCGGCCGGGCGGCGCGGGTCGTTGCTGTTGCGGATCACGGCGCAGAAGGTGGCGAAAGCCAGGCACAGGCTGCGTGCATATGCCTCCCGCGCGTTGAGGAATGCCACGCCGATGCCCTGGCCGCGATATTCGGGCAGCACCACGGATTCCCCGAAATAGGCGTATTCGGCGGGGTCTCGCCCTGCGGCCTCGAAGCAGGCGCGGACCGGGCCATGCGTCGCCGCCATGGGCTGGCAGGTGGCGGCGCCGATGATGGCCTCGCCATCGCGCGCCAGGATGATGGCGGAACCCTCGCCCTGGGCGTAGTTCCGGAGGTAGCGCTCCTCCTCGCCCTCTGGCGCATGGTAGAGATAGGGCCATTCGGCGAAGACCGTGCCGCGCAGCCGCGCCAGCGCGGGGAGATGCGCCATGAGGGCGGGGCCGGTGACGGTCTCGATCTTCATGCGGCCGCCTCCAGGAAGGCCCGCAAGCCATCCTCCACCACGCGCGGCTCCAGGTCGCGCAGGATGAAGACCAGGCGGCTTGAGCGGTCATCTCCCTCGGGCCAGGATTCCAGCATGCGGGGTGGGTGGAAGCTGTGCTGCACGCCATGCAGCACCACCGGGCCGCGCTGGCCTTGCAGGTTCAGCACGGCCTTCATGCGAAGCACATGCCGGCCCTGGGTCATCGCCATCATCTCCAGGTAGCTCGCCAGCCCCTCCCAGGGCAGCGGCGCCTCGAAGCGCAGGCAGAGGGCGCGGATGCGGGCATCATGGCGGTTCACATCATGATGATGATGATGATGATGGTGGTGGTGGTGGTGGTGGTGATGGCCGGCGGCGCTGATCCAGTCGGTGATCTGCGGCAGCTTGCCGTCGCCGGAAAACGGGCCGGCATGGATGAGTTGCGCCGCGGGAATATCCCCCTCGATGGCGGTCAGGATCGGCGCCATGGGGTTGAGCGCCGCGAGCCGCGCGCGCAGCGCCCCGGCATCGGCGAGGTCTGCCTTGGTGATCACGATGCGGTCGGCCACGGCGGCCTGGCGCAGCGCCTCGGGCTGCTCATCGAGCGTCGTCATGCCGTGGAGGGCATCCACCAGCGTCACCACGCCATCCAGCCGGTAGTCGCGCAGCAGCAGCGGGTCGCTCATCAGGGTTTGCAGGATGGGGGCGGGGTCGGCCAGGCCCGTGGTCTCGATCACGACGCGGGCGATGGGCTCCGGGCGTTGCGCCAAATCCCGCAGGGCGCGGGAGAGGTCGCCCCTGATGGTGCAGCACAGGCAGCCGGCGGCGAGCAGGATGGTATCCTCGTCCAGGCGTTCCACCAGCAGGTGATCCAGCCCGATCTCGCCGAACTCGTTGATCAGCACGGCGGTGCCGGCCATCTCGGGCTGGCGCAGGAGGCGGTTGAGCAGCGTGGTCTTGCCGGCGCCAAGAAAGCCGGTGAGCAGGGTGACAGGGATCTGGCTCATGCGCCGTACAAGCTCTCGGGGCTGATGAGCGGGGCCGCGATCTCGACCAATTCGCCCTCGCGCGGGGCCAGGAAGAAGCAGTTGCGGCGGCCGGTGTGGCAAGCCACGCCCTTCTGGTCCACCAGCAGCAGCAGCGTGTCGCCATCGCAATCCAGCCGCAAATCCACGACGCTCTGCATCTGGCCCGAGCTTTCGCCCTTGCGCCACAACCCGCCCCGGCTGCGGCTGAAATAGCAGGCACGGCCCGTCGTCAGCGTCTCATCCAGCGATTCGGCATTCATCCAGGCCATCATCAGCACTTCGCCCGTATCATGCTGCTGGGCGATGGCGGGGATGAGGCCGCGCGTGTCGAAGCGCGTGGCGGCGATGATGCGGGCGCGGGCCTCGGCATCGGGAATGGGGAGGGGAGGGGTGCCGGTCATCAGGATGCACTATATGGCATTGTGGAACCGCAAGTGAGGCCCCTGATGGATATGGAAACGACGCTGGAACGTGCGGCCACCCAATGCGCGGCGCGCGGGGCGCAACTGACGCCGCTGCGCCGCCAGGTGCTGCGCCTGGTGCTGGCGGCCGAACAGCCCGTGGGTGCCTATGCCCTGCTGGACAAGCTGCGCGAGGAGCGCGGCGTGGCCGCCCCGCCCACTGTCTATCGCGCGCTGGATTTCCTGCTGGAACAGGGGCTGATCCACAAGCTGGAGCGGCTGAACGCCTTCCTGCCCTGCGTGGAAGCCGGCCACGCCCATATGGGGCATGACCACCAGCACCAATTCCTGATCTGCGGCACCTGCGGCGCCACCACCGAACTCACCGATCACGCCGTGGCCCATGCGCTGGAGGCTGCCGCCGCCAAGACCGGCTTCCGGCCCGGGCGGATGACGGTGGAGGTGGAGGGCGTCTGCGCGCGGTGCCAGGCGGCGTAGGGATCCTGGTTGATCAAGCCTGCTTGCCGAAGCCCGGCGCGCCCTTCAGCGAATCCACCGTGTCGAAATCGCGCAGCACCCCGTCATCGGCCACTTCCACCTCGATCAGCCGTTCGGCATGCTTGCCCACCAATTGCCGGGCGCCGACATCGCCGGTGATGGCCATCATCTCGGGCAGGAATTCCCGGCCCCAGAGCACGGGATTGCCCTGCTTGCCGCGGAAGGTGGGCTGGACGATGGCGCGCCCCTCCTCGGGGTCGAAGCCGGCCAGGATGCGCGCCATCACGGCGGGCTTCACCAGGGGCATGTCGCCGAGTGCGATCAGCACGCCTTCCGGCTCCGGCGGCAAAGCGGCGAGGCCGGCCTTGAGGCTGGCGGAAAGCCCCTCGGCGTAATCCTCGGCATGGACGAAAATGATGGGGCGGCCGGAAAGCGCCTCCTCCACCCGCTCGCGCTCATGGCCGGTGACCACCAGTACGGGGCGCACCCCGCTTGCGATCACATTGTCCACCACGCGCGTCACCATGGCCACACCCTGCTTATCCGCCACCAGCAACTTGTTGAGCGGCGCCATGCGGCGGGAACGTCCGGCGGCCAGGATCAGCCCGGCCACCTGGCGCGGGCGGCGCGGGGCCGAAGGCGGCGGCGCGGCTTGCGGCGCCTTGGCGCGGGGCAATGGCCGCGTCTCGATTTCCTTGAGCAGGCCGCCCACGCCCATGCCCATGATGTCGCGCGCATGCACCGGAATTCGGGCGAAAAGCCGCTGCAACACCCAGTCGAAGCCATTCAGCTTGGGGCTGCGGGCGCAGCCGGGCAGCACCATGGCCGGAACATCGCCCACGGCGCCGAGGCAGATCAGGTTGCCGGGGTCCACCGGCATGCCGAAATGCTCGATCCGCCCGCCCGCCTTCACGATGGCGGCGGGGCCGATGTCGCGGCGGTCCACCGTGGCCGAGGCGCCGGCGATCAGCAGCATCTCGGCGCCCTGGCGCAGCAGGCGGCGCAAAGCCTCGGCGGTGGGCGCGATCTCGTGGCGGACGCGCTCCACCGGCAGGAGGCTGCCCATCAGCGCCTCGATGCGCGCGCCCGTCACCTCGACGGCGCCCTCCATCACGCTTTCCTTGGCGCCGGGCAATTCGGTCAGCACCAGGCCGACCTTGAGCGGGCGGAAGGGATGCAGCGTCAGCACCGGGTGCTGGCGCAGCAGGGCTTCGGCCACGCCCAGCGCCCCGCCGGGCACGGCGAAGGGGATCACCTTGATGGTGGCCAGCATCTCCCTGGGCTGGACCATGCTGAAATTCGGCAGGGTGGCCAGCGTGATGCTCTCATCCAGCGTGTTCAGCCGGTCAATCAGGGCGGCATCCACGGTGAACAGGCCAGTGGTCTCGGCCAGCAGGTTCACCCGCCCGGTTGCGGCGCGGCTGCGGGCCAGCAGGGGTGCCATCAGCGCATCGGCCAGGCGGCTTGCCGCCTCATCCTCCGGCACGTCGCCCTGGCCGAGCCGGGCGGCGATGACCTCGGCCAGGCCGCCCGCCCGCAGCGCAGCGATGGCCCCGGCATCCAGCACCGTGCCTTTCTTGAGGATGCGGTCCTTGAGGCGGGCGCTATGGGCGAGGATGGCGCCCTCGGCCTCGTCCAGCGGCGTCGGGCCGAAGATCACTTGCCGCGCCGCCGCGCCACGATCTGCGCGATGATGGAGAGCGCGATCTCAGGCGCCGTTACCGCGCCGATATCCAGGCCCACCGGCGCCGCGATGCGGGCGATATCCGCCGGCTCATGGCCCATTTCCAGCAGCCGCTCGACGCGCTTGGCATGGGTGCGCCTGCTGCCCAGCGCGCCGATGTAGAAGGCTTGGCTGTTCAGCGCGACATCCAGCGCCGGGTCATCCAGCTTGGGGTCATGCGTGAGCGTCACGATGGCGGTGCGCGCATCAGGCGCCAGCGCCGCCAGCGCCTCATCCGGCCAGTCATGGTTGAGGGTCACGCCGGGGAAGCGCTCCTCGGTCGCGAAGCTGCCGCGCGGGTCGATCACCGTCACGGCAAAGCCCATGGCGGCCCCCAGCGGCGCGAGTGCCTGTCCGGCATGGACGGCGCCCACGATCACCAGGCGCAAGGGTGGGTTGAAGGGCTGGACGAACCAGGTCTCGCCATCCATCGGCACTGGCGCGGGTCGGTCGGCGTTGAGCGCGTGCTGCGCCGCATCGGCCAGGGCGCCGGGCAGCGCGTCCTCCGGCCAGAGATGCTGTTCGCCATCCGAGAGGCGCGTCAGCAACACGACCGAGCGCTGCGTGATGCGCGCCGCCTGGAGGCGGGAGAGCAGTTCCGGCGTCATCCAATTTTTTCCACGAAGACCTTGAGTTTGCCGCCACAGGCCAGGCCCACTTCCCAGGCCCGCTCATCCGAAATGCCGAAATCCAGCAATTGCGGCGTGCCATCGGCCATGACCTGCTTGGCCACATCGGCCACCGCCCCCTCGATGCAGCCGCCCGAGACGGAGCCCGCCATGCGGCCCGAGCCGGTGATCGCCAGCATGGAGCCGGCCGGGCGGGGGCTGCTGCCCCAGGTCTCGACCACCGTTGCCAGGGCGACCTGCTCGCCCTCGGCGGCCCAGGCGGCGGCGGTGGAGAGGATATCCTCGGTCATCGGCGGTTCTTCTCTCCCAATGCCACGATCAATTCGCGAAGGCTCGCGAGGTTATGGACCGGGCGGAATTCATGGACATGCGGCAGCATCGCCTTGATGCCCTGAGATTTGGGTTGGAAGCCCGCATATCTCAACAGGGGATTCAACCAGATCAGCTTGCGGCAGGAACGTTTCAGCCGGTCCGTCGCTTCGGCGAGGCCGCGTCCCCCCTCGCGGTCCAGGCCATCGGTGATGAGCAGCACCACGGCGCCCTGGCCCAGCACGCGCCGGCCCCAGTGCTGGTTGAAATCCTCCAGTGCCTCGCCGATGCGGGTCCCGCCGGACCAGTCGGGCACCATGTGGGAGATCATTTCGAAGGCGATCTCGGGGTCGCGATGCTTGAGTTGGCGGGTGATGTTGGACAGCCGCGTGCCAAACAGGAAGCTGTGCACGCGCTCCCGGTCATTGGTCACGGCATGCAGGAAATGCAGCAGGATCTGCGCGTAGCGGGCCATGCTGCCCGAGATGTCGCAAATGGCGACCAGCGGCGGCGGACGGGTGATGCGGCGCTTGCGAAGTATCGCGCGGAAATCGCCGCCATTGCGGGTGGTGGCGCGCAAGGTGGCGCGCATGTCCACGCGCGGGCCGAGGGGGTCGGCGCGGAAGCGGCGTGTGGGGCGCTCATCCAGCGGCAGGACCAGGCGGCGGATTTCCTGCTTTGCGGCGTTGATTTCGGCGGCGCTCATCGCCTCGAAATCCATCGTTTGCAGCCGCTCGCGCTCGGAGACGGTCATCGCC
>Ga0209103_1000057_pt1 | contig 30512 bp, 27 predicted proteins | sample 4C3metaG_FD_184152 | JGI IMG/M metagenome (GOLD analysis project Ga0209103, IMG submission 184152) | Freshwater bacterial and archeal communities from Indian Creek, Illinois, USA - 4C3 metaG (SPAdes) (version 2) | ecosystem: Environmental > Aquatic > Freshwater > Unclassified | place: USA...
CCCCGAGCTCGTGCAACACCTTGGGCGCGATGTGGTAGGCGGCCCCGTGCGCCGCATCGACGACGATTTTGAGCCCGCTCAAGCTCAGCTCGGTGCCAAAGGTGCTTTTGCAAAACTCGATGTAGCGCCCGGCGGCGTCGTTGAGGCGCTGCGCCTTGCCCAGTTGCGCCGAAGGAACCCACTGCGGCTCTTGGCGCAGCACGGCTTCCACGTCCAGCTCCCACTCGTCGCTCAGCTTGCTGCCCTGGGCGCTGAAAAACTTGATGCCGTTGTCGGCAAAGGGGTTGTGGCTGGCCGAGATCACCACCCCGAGGCTGGCGCGCTGGGCCCGCGTGAGGTAGGCAACCGCCGGGGTGGGCAGCGGCCCGAGCAAGACCACATCGACCCCGGCTGAGTTGAAGCCCGACTCCAGCGCCGACTCCAGCATATAGCCCGAGATGCGCGTGTCTTTGCCGATCAGCACCCTGGGGTGCGACTGGCTGCGCTTGAGCACGCGCCCGACCGCATGGGCCAGGCGCAGCACGAAATCGGGGGTGATGGGGGGCTGGCCAACCGTGCCACGGATGCCGTCGGTGCCGAAGTATTGTCTGCTCATAGAAACGGGCTGCTCCCAAGCTTGCAAAAGCACGAATTATCCAGCCTGCTCGCGCAGCGCCTGCCAGACCTTGAGCGCCTGCACCGTGGGTGCCACATCGTGTACGCGCACGATGCTGGCACCTCGCTCGACCGCCAGCAGCGCGGCGGCCACGCTGACGTGCAGGCGCTCGGCGGCTTGGGTGCAACCCGTGACCGCGCCCAGCGAGGATTTGCGCGACCACCCCAGCAGCAGCGGGTAGCCCAGCGCCAGCAGCTCGCGCTGGCGCGCCAGCAGGGCAAAGTTTTGCGCCACCGTTTTGCCAAAGCCGATGCCGGGGTCGAGCACGATGCGCGCGCGCTCAACCCCAAGCAATTGCAGCGCCTGGGCGCGCTGGGCCAGAAAGTCGCGCACCTGGGGCAGCACGTCGCCGCTCATGGGCGCGCTCTGCATGGTCTGCGGCTCGCGGTGCATGTGCATCAGGCAGACGCCGCAGTTGGGGTGCTGCGCCAGCACCGCCTCGGCGCTGGGGCCGTGCAGTGCCGGGTGGCGCAGCGCCCAGACGTCGTTGATGATGTCCGCCCCTGCATCGAGGCAAGCTTGCATCACTTCGGGCTTGTAGGTGTCGATCGACAGCGGCACCTGCCAGCGCAGCAATTCGCGCAGCAGCGGCAGCAGGCGCTGCAATTCCTCGGCCAGCGGCAGCGGGGTGGCACCGGGCCGGGTGGACTCGGCCCCCAGATCGAGCACATCGGCCCCTTCGGCCAGCAGGCGCTCGGCCTGGCGCAGCGCGGCCTCGGGCCGCAGGTACTGGCCGCCGTCGGAAAAGGAATCGGGTGTGAGGTTGAGTATCCCCAGCACCAGCGGGCGCTGCAGCGAGAGCGCAAAGCGGCTGGTCTGCCAACAGGCTGGCTGGCTGATGGGGGCGTTGGGCAACTCGAACACCTAAGGCCGCAAGGGCATGGGGCGGGGAAAGGGCGGAGGCTCCAGCCTATCCCCTACACCCCGCACCCGGTGCGATGCGCGCTGCGGCTCAGGCCGCCGTCGGGGCCGGCTCGGGTTTGGCCGCGGCCGAACCGCCGCCACCGCTACCGTCAACGCTGGGGTTGCGTGGCGTCCAGTCTTTGGGCGCGCGCGGCGGTTTGCCGGCCATGATGTCGTCGAGCTGCTCGCTGTCTATGGTTTCCCAATCGAGCAGCGCCTTGGCCATGGCGTGCATTTTGTCGGCGTTGTCCTCGATCAGCTTGCGCGCCTGCGCGTACTGCTCGTCGATGATGCGGCGCACCTCGGCATCGACGCGGCGCATGGTCTCTTCGCTGATGTTGGTGGTCTTGGTGATCGAGCGGCCCAAAAACACCTCGCCCTCGTTTTCGGCATAGACCATGGGGCCGAGCGCGTCGCTCATGCCGTAGCGCATCACCATGTCGCGGGCGATGTGGGTGGCGCGCTCGAAGTCGTTGGAGGCACCGGTGGTCATCTGGTTCATGAACACCTCTTCGGCAATTCGGCCACCAAACAGCATGCTGATCTGGTTCAGCATATAGAGCTTGTCGAAGCTATAGCGGTCTTTCTCGGGCAGGCTCATGGTCACGCCCAAGGCGCGGCCACGTGGGATGATGGTTACTTTGTGCACCGGGTCGCACTTGGGCAGCAGCTTGCCGATCAGGGCGTGGCCGGACTCGTGGTAGGCGGTGTTGCGCCGCTCTTCTTCGGGCATGACCATGCTCTTGCGCTCGGGGCCCATGAGGATTTTGTCCTTGGCCTTCTCGAAGTCTTGCATCTCGACCAAGCGCGCATTGCGCCGCGCCGCCATGAGCGCGGCTTCGTTGCACAGGTTGGCCAGATCGGCCCCGCTCATGCCTGGGGTGCCGCGCGCGATCACGCTGGCGCTCACGTCGGTGCCCAGCGGCACCTTGCGCATGTGCACGTTGAGGATTTGCTCGCGGCCGCGGATGTCGGGCAGCGTGACATAGACCTGGCGGTCGAAGCGCCCTGGGCGCAGCAGCGCGGCATCGAGAATATCGGGCCGGTTGGTGGCGGCGATCACGATCACGCCCAAGTTGGTCTCGAAGCCGTCCATCTCGACCAGCATCTGGTTGAGGGTCTGCTCGCGCTCGTCGTTGCCGCCGCCCAGGCCGGCCCCGCGCTGGCGCCCCACGGCGTCGATCTCGTCGATGAAGATGATGCAGGGCGAGTTTTTCTTGGCCTGCTCAAACATATCGCGCACCCGCGAGGCCCCCACGCCGACAAACATTTCGACGAAATCAGAACCCGAGATGCTGAAAAACGGCACCTTGGCTTCACCGGCGATGGCCTTGGCCAGCAGGGTTTTGCCGGTTCCCGGCGGCCCCACCAGCAGCAAGCCACGCGGTATGCGCCCGCCCAGCTTCTGGAAGCGGGCCGGGTCTTTGAGGAAATCGACCACCTCTTTAACTTCTTCCTTGGCCTCGTCGCAGCCGGCCACGTCGGAAAAGGAGACGGTGTTGGCGCTCTCGTCGAGCATGCGCGCCTTGCTCTTGCCAAAGCTGAAGGCACCGCCCTTGCCGCCGCCTTGCATCTGGCGCATGAAATAAATCCAGACCCCGATCAGCAGCAGCATCGGGCCCCAGCTCACCAAAATGGTCATGAGCAGCGAAGCCTCTTGGCGCGGCTGCACGTCGAAGCGCACGTTGTGGGCGACCAAGTCGCCGATCAGGCCCCGGTCCAGAAAAGTGGCTTGGGTGCGCACGCGCTGCCCGTCGGTGGTGACGGCGGTGATCTCGGTGCCATTTGGGCCTTCTTGGATGGTCGCGCTCTGGATGCGGCTGGTGCGCACCTTGTCGAGGAACTCGGAGTAGGCGAGCGCAGTGGCCCCGGCCGTGGGCGCACCCTGGAATTGGTTGAAGACGGTGAACAGCACCATGGCCACCACCATCCACACCGCCACTTTGGCAAACCACTGGTTGTTCAAAACAAACTCCTGCTAGAAATAAGTGCGCCCCACATGCGGGGCCATTTTAGGTCTTTCAAGGCTGCGCGCCGCTCGGGACCCACAAATCCATCTGCATGAAGAGGATAGAAAACGACAACGATGCGCCACTCATGCCTTTAACCGAGCTGATCCACTGGGGTTTGGAGGGCAGGCGGATGCAGGGGCGAGGCGGTTTTGTCCTGACTGAGGCGTCCATAGCCTGTGCCATGGACCACGAAGAAGGGCAAAAATGCCCGCCCCTGCGCCGCTTGCACCCAAACAGCACCGCTAGGTGCGCCCGGTGGATCATCTTGGTTTAAGACCGAGGCCGATCAAAAAGGTTTCAGAGGATTTGTCGCGCGAAGCCTTGGGCTTGATCGCCTTGACCTGCCGAAACGTGGCCCGAAACGCTTGCATCTGCTCCTGGTAGCCGCTGCCATGAAAGACCTTGGCCACCAAAGCCCCCTCGGGCTGCAGGTTTTGTTGCGCAAAATCGAGCGCCAGCTCCACCAAGTGCGTGATGCGCGCCGCATCCACCCCTTCGATGCCCGATAGGTTGGGTGCCATGTCGGAGAGCACCAGATCGACCGGGCGCAGCGCTGCGTTGCTGGCGCGGATGGGCGCAGCGCCAAGCGCATCCAGCGCCTGGCTTGCGCTAGGCGCAGCCGACTCTGTGCCGCCCACAGCGGGCAGCGGCTGGGCCAGCGCCTGCTGCAACAGCGCCAGCAACTGCGCGTCGCCAAAATCGCCCTGGATGAACTGCACCCCCTCGATGGGCTCCATGGGCAGCAGGTCGATGCCGATGATCCGGCCCTTGAGCGCCCCCGCCGCCGCCCCGTCTGGGGCCAGCCGGCGGCGCAAATACTGGCACCAGGCCCCCGGCGCGCAGCCCAGATCGACGATGCACTGACCGGGGCGCACCAAGTGCAGCGTCTGATCAATTTCCTGTAGTTTGAAGGCGGCGCGCGCGCGGTAGCCTTCCTTTTTGGCCAATTTGACCCACGGATCGTTGGCGTGCTGGTTCAGCCACGCCTTATTGACCTTCTTGCTTTGTGTTTTGACCTTCATGCGGGGATAATTGTCCCATGCCTCAAATCGAACTCACCCCCGCCGCCCGAAAAATACACCGCGCCGACGCGCACCACCTCGAACCCGTGGTGCAAATCGGCCATGAGGGCCTCACCCCGGCCGTCACGCTAGAAGTCGAGGCCGCCCTGAAAGCGCACGGCCTGATCAAGGTGCGCGTGTTCAACGACGACCGCCACCAGCGCGACGCCTACCTGCACACGCTGGCGGCCGAGCTCAGCGCCGCCCCGATCCAGCACATCGGCAAGCTGCTGGTGCTGTGGCGCCCGCTGCCGCCCAAAGAAAAAGCCGCCGCCCCCGACGAAGAGCGCAAACCCGGCCCGCGCGAGTACAAGGTGCTCAAGTACAGCAAAAAAGGCGGCCAGCGCCCGGAAGTGAAAACCGTGCGCGTGCTGGGCAACCAGCGCCTCACACCGGGCGGCTTGGTCAAGCGCTCGCGCCCATCCGGGCCTGTGAGCGTGAAAAAAGCCAGCCAATCGCGTTGAAATGCCCATGACTGCCAGCCCTGCCGCCGCCGACCCCAGCGCCTTTGCCTGCCTGGGTGCCACCGCCACCCCAGAACCCGGCCCCACAACCGCCCCCGACGCGGCCACCAACCCACTGCTGGACTGCAGCGCGCTGCCGCGCTTTGACGCCATCCGGCCCGAGCACGTGCAACCGGCCATCGAGCAGTTGTTGCAACAGGCCCAGGCCGCGCTGGAGCAAGTCACCGCGCCCGGCTTTGCCGCCGACTGGCAGGGCATAGCCGCCGTGCTCGACGTGGCCACCGAGCGCCTGGGCCGCGCCTGGAGCGCGGTCAGCCACCTCAACGCCGTGGCCGACACGCCCGCGCTGCGCGCCGCCTACAACGCCATGCTCGCCCCCGTGACCGCTTTCTGGACCGGCATGGGCTGCGACGAGCGCCTGTACGCGCTCTACAAGGCGCTCGACCCGGCCCGCCTGACCCCTGAGCAAGCCCAAGCGCGCCAGTACGCCCTGCGCGACTTCGTGCTCGGTGGGGCCGAACTGCAAGGCCCGGACAAGGCGCGCTTTGCCGCCATCCAAGAGCAACTGGCCGAGTTGCAGCAAAAATTCAGCGAAAACCTGCTCGACGCCACCGAGGCCTGGCAGTATCTGGCCAGCGCCGAAGAACTCGACGGCGTGCCGCCCGATGTGCTGGCCGCCACCCGCGCCGCTGCCGAGGCCGCAGGCCACGCCGAGCGCCACCTGCTCACGCTCAAACTGCCCTGCTACCTGCCGCTGATGCAGTTTGCGCGCCAGCGCGAACTGCGCCAGCGCCTCTACCGCGCCTACGCCACCCGCGCCAGCGAATTGGCCGATTGCAGCACGGCACCCGAGGCAACCGCGCCAGCCGCCGCGCTACCTGCCGCCGCGCCATCACCCGCCGCCCCCAGCGGCCTTGACTCGACCCCCAGCGCACCCGCTGCCGCCGCCCACCCGCCGCGCTTCGACAACAGCGCCCTCATCAGCCAGATTCTGGCGCTGCGCCGTGAGGAAGCGCAACTGCTGGGCTACCCGCACTACGCCGCCGTCTCGCTGGCGCCCAAAATGGCCGACAGCGCCGAGCAAGTGATCGCCTTTTTGCGCCAACTGGCGGCGCGCGCCCGACCTTGGGGCGAACGCGACCTGGCCGACCTGCGCGCCTTTGCCGCCGGGCAGCTCGGACTGCCCGACCCCCAAGCCTGGGACTGGACCTACATCGGCGAGCAACTGCGCCAGGCGCGCTACGCCTACAGCGAGCAGGAAGTCAAGCCCTACTTCACCGCGCCCAAGGTGCTCCAAGGGCTGTTTGGCCTGATCGAAACCCTGTTCGAGGTGCGCATACTGCCCGACCAAGCGCCCACTTGGCACCCTGGGGTGCAGTTCTTTCGCATCGAGCGCCCGGCGGTCTTGGACGATCCCGGCAACTCTGGCAACTCAGACCTTCCCGGCAACCCGAATCAAGCCACTGCCAGCGCCGCCACCCTCCCCGGCCTTTCCACTCCCAGCGCCGCCAGCGCCACCCTGATCGGCCAGTTCTACCTCGACCCTGGCGCGCGCAGCGGCAAGCGCGGCGGCGCGTGGATGGACGACGCCCGCGCACGCTGGCGCCGCCCCGACGGCACCGGCCTGCAAACCCCGCTGGCGCACCTGGTGTGCAACTTCGCCGAAGGGGTCAACGGCCAGCCGCCGCTGCTCACGCACGACGACGCGATCACCCTGTTCCACGAATTCGGCCACGGCCTGCACCACCTGCTGACCCAAGTCGAAGAGCGCGACGTGGCCGGCATCAGCGGCGTCGAATGGGACGCCGTCGAGCTGCCAAGCCAGTTCATGGAAAACTTCTGCTGGGAGTGGGAGGTGCTGCGATCTTTAAGCGCGCACGTCGATACCGGTGCCGCGCTGCCGCGCGATCTGTTCGACAAGATGCTGGCCGCCAAAAACTTCCAGAGCGGCCTGCAAACGCTGCGCCAAGTCGAATTCTCCCTGTTCGACCTGCTGCTGCACAGCGGCGGCGCGCCCAAAAATGCCGACGGCAGCGACGACTACATGGCCTTGCTGGCGCAGGTGCGCGCCGAAGTGGCCGTGCTCGAACCACCGCCCTACCACCGCATGCCACACAGCTTCAGCCACGTGTTTGCGGGCGGCTACGCAGCCGGCTACTACAGCTACAAATGGGCCGAAGTGCTCAGCGCCGACGCCTACGCCGCCTTCGAAGAAGCCGCCGCCAGCCCGCACGGCAGCGTGCTCGACCGCGCCACCGGCCGCCGCCTGCGCCAGACCATCCTCGAAGTGGGCGGCAGCCGCCCGGCGCTGGAATCCTTCAAAGCCTTCAGGGGCCGCGAGCCGCGCATCGACGCGCTGCTGCGCCACCAGGGCATGGCGGATGCGGATGAGGCGGCCGTTTCGTCGGATGCCCTGGCCGACACCGCCACCCCTGCCGCCGCCTGATCAAGCTCCCAGGCCACGAGCGGATGTTTCGCTGTCGGCGATGGTGCCGCCGACTGATTTGTTGCAATGCAAACATTATCTGCATTGATCACAACTTTGCGCTACACTCAAACGCCGATCCCCTCCGGGTCAGGAGCCCAACATGGAAGCCGTAGTGGAGCGCGAAGCAACTGCATCACAAGACCGTGGTGCCTTGGCCAAAATGGTCATGACCTTGCTCGACCACTGGAAGTTGAGCACCGAAGACCAGGCGGCGCTGCTCGGCATTGCCCCGGGCAACCGGGCCGCGTTGTCCAACTACCGCAGCGGCAAACCGATAGGCACCAGCCGCGACCAATACGAGCGTGTGGGCCACTTGCTCGGCATACACCAGAACCTGCGGCTGCTGTTTCCACAGAACCGGGACTTGGCCTACCGATGGATGAGCACGCGCAACAAGGCCTTCGACAACTTGACCCCGGTCGAGGTGATCAAGGAATGGGGATTTGCGGGCCTGCTGATGGTACGCGGCTACCTAGACCGCGCGCGAGGCCTCTGAGCGCAGGCAGAAATGAACTCCCTGTTTGCCCAACTCGCGCTGGCCGATGTGCACCAAGACGCGGCCCGCAACATCGTGTCACTGCGCCAACCGCAGGACTTGTTTGATGACCTGAGCACCGACCCGGCCGGTTGGCTGCTGGCGCAGAAAGTGCAAGACGAGGTCAAGCCGCCACCCTACAAATCCAAGATGCCCATCATCGAGCGGCCGTTTGAGGACGCCGCTTGGTTCAACGCCATCCATTGGCCGTTCAAGCATTGGCAGGCCAGTCGGTTTTCTGATGGCAGCTACGGCGTCTGGTACGGATCGGATTCGGTCGAGACCAGCGTTTATGAGTCGGCCTACCACTGGTATCGGGGTTTGCTCGCCGATGCGGGATTTGAGCGGATGACGGTCTTTTCCGAGCGCCAAGTGTATTCAGTGGCTTGCCGTGCAGCTCTGCTCGATTTGCGCACAGCCGCCGGTACGCACCCGGATCTCTTGCACCCGTCGGACTACGCGTTTTGCCAGTCGCTAGGGGCGCGGATGCACCGGGAGGGACACCCCGGCCTGCTCACGCAGTCGGTTCGCTGGCGTGGTGGCGAAAACTTGGCCATCTTCAATCCCGCCGTGCTGTCCCATCCCAGGCACAACTGCCACCTGACCTACAGACTGGAAGGCGAGCAGATCGTGGTGCAGAGGCAGCTTGGGGTGGACTGGATTGGCTTGGACGCAGCGAATTTTTGATAGTCAAAACCGCAGCGTCTTGACCCCCTCGGCCGTGCCCAGCAGGCACACGCTGGCCTTTTGGTGCGCGAACACGCCCACGCAGACCACGCCCGGCCAGTTGTTGACCTCGCTCTCGAAGGCCAGCGGCTCGTCGATGCACAGCCCGGTCACGTCCAGAATGTGCTGGCCGTTGTCGGTGCGCAAGGGCTGGCCGCCTTGCAGCCGCAGCGTGGCCACGCCGCCGTGTGCGGCAAAGCGGCGCGCAATCTGCTGCGCTGCCATGGGAATCACCTCCACCGGCAGCGCAAAGCGGCCCAGCACCGGCACGTACTTGCTCTCGTCGGCAATGCAGATGAAGCGCCCGGCCAGCGCGGCCACGATCTTTTCGCGCGTCAGCGCCGCGCCGCCGCCCTTGATCATGCAGCCGTGCGGATCGATCTCGTCGGCCCCATCCACATAAACCGCCAGCGACTCAACCGCGTTCGCGTCCAGCACCGTGATGCCGTGCGCGCGCAGGCGCTCCGATGAGGCTTCGGAACTGGAGACGGCCCCGCGCAGGCGCTCCTTGACCGTGGCCAGCGCGTCGATGAACTTGTTCACCGTCGAGCCGGTGCCCACGCCGACGATCTGCCCCGGCTCGATGTAGTGCAGCGCCGCCTGGGCGACGAGGGTTTTGAGTTGGTCTTGGTTCATGCTGGCTATCGGTTCTGCTTACGGGCTGATGTTTGAGGGCTGATGTTTGAGGGCGCAGTGCCAGGCCGATCTGAGCCCGCACCTTGAGCCATCTGTTTCCTGATCTGGCGCAAGGGCCGCCGGGCAGCAAGCTCCCAAGACGGCCCAAGCAAGCCCGGCATTTGGGACAATAGCACCTATCCGGCTGCGCCCTGCGCCCCATTCCAAAACCGCATTATCCCCATGTCCTTGCTGCCCTACCCGCTGCTGCGCCCCTTTTTGTTCCGCCTCGACGCCGAAGCCGCGCACGAGCTCACGCTGGCGCAGTTGGAGCGCATCCAGCACACGCCGCTGCTGGCGCTGGCGGCGCAGCCGCGCATCGACGACCCGCTCACGCTGGCCGGGCTGCGCTTTCCCAACCGCGTCGGGCTGGCGGCCGGGCTGGACAAAAACGCGCGCTGCATCGATGCCTGGGGCGCGCTCGGCTTTGGCTTCGTCGAAGTCGGCACCGTGACCCCGCTGGCGCAAGCCGGCAACCCCAAGCCGCGCATCTTTCGCCTGCCCCAGAGCCGGGCGCTGATCAACCGGCTCGGCTTCAACAACGAGGGGCTGGCGGCCTTTGTGGCCAATGTGCGGCGCAGCCGCCTGCGCGCCCAGCAACCCACCTCCACCCCTGGCTGCGCCGCCCAGTCTGGTGCCGCGCCCGCGCTGGTGCTGGGCCTGAACATCGGCAAAAACGCCGCCACCCCGATCGAGCGCGCCAGCGACGACTACCTCGCGGCGCTGGAGGCCGTCTATCCCCATGCCGACTACGTGGCGGTCAACATCTCCAGCCCCAACACGCAAAACCTGCGCGCCCTGCAAAGCGACGCCGCGCTGGAGCAGTTGCTGGCCGCGCTGGCCGAGCGCCGCGCCGAACTCAGCGCCGCCAGCGGCGTGCGCCGGCCGCTGTTCATCAAGATCGCCCCCGACCTGGACGCCGAGCAAATCGAGGCCATCGCCGCCGCCCTGCTGCGCCACGGCATGGACGGCGTGATCGCCACCAACACCACCCTGGGCCGCAGCGCCGTGCAAGGCCAGCCGCACGCCGACGAGGCCGGCGGCCTATCGGGCGCGCCGCTGCTGCAAGCCAGCAACGCCGTGGTGCGCGCGCTGCGCCAGCGCCTCGGGCCAGATTTCCCCATCATCGGCGTGGGCGGGGTGCAAAGCGGGGCCGACGCGCAGAGCAAGCTCGAAGCCGGCGCCGACCTGGTGCAACTCTACACCGGCCTAATCTACCGCGGCCCGGCGCTGGTGCCCGAAGTGGCGCGGGCGCTGCGCCAAAGGGACAGGTGCTGAGCGATGGGTCTTTACCGGCTTGCATTCAACCCACCAGCCTCCAGTGCGACGCATCGGTGAGCAAGTCCCGATCTACAAAAAGCTCACCGTGTTGTGGTGCGCGGCCGCTCACGCTTGATTGCTGCAATTTCCCATCCTCTATACTAATGGAGCATCAGCTTTAGGCTGAGTCCGCTACATTTTTTTGGCCTAGCGCGCACAGCTCGACTCGTTGCTCGGGTTTTGCCACTTCATAGGGGAACAAAACATGACAGAACGAGACACCCTCCCACCGAGCGCATCTGCATCCCAACCCGATGCAGGGGCAAAACCTGCAGCCCGCAAATCAGCCGCCACTCGCGCGGCCCCCGCACGCACAACCGCCGCACGCCCTCGACGCGTTGCTCTGGGCGACACCACCGGCAGCAGCCAACCCGAAGTCATCCGCAAAAAGACCATCGAGCAGGTCGTCTCGGCACGCCAAGCCGGGCAGATGGCAGCGGTGCGCGACATCCTCTCAAACGCCGAACACAGCGAGGCCGACAAAGCCGAATCGCTGCAGGCCATCCTCGCAGGCTCAGCACCCGACGACGCCAAAGTGATCCTCCAGTTGCTGCGCAGCGAGGCAAAAGCCTCGAAGCGACGCAGCGCCGCCGACGAGGTTGACCCCAACGAACAGCTCAACAAAGACTGGCGCAGCGGCGCCTACCCCTACAAAAACCTGCTCTCGCGCAATGTTTACGAAGCGCAAAAATACCTGCTGCAAGTTGAGCTGCTCAAGCTCCAAGCTTGGGCCAAAGAAACCGGGCAGCGCATCGTGATCCTGTTTGAGGGGCGCGACGCAGCCGGTAAGGGCGGCACCATCAAACGCATGATGGAACACCTCAACCCCCGTGGCGCGCGCGTAGTGGCACTGGAAAAACCGAGCGACGTGGAGCGTGGGCAGTGGTATTTCCAGCGCTACGTGCAGCACCTGCCCACGGCGGGCGAAATCGTGCTGTTTGACCGCAGTTGGTACAACCGTTCTGGCGTCGAGCGGGTCATGGGCTTTTGCTCCGACGAGGAATACCACGAGTTCATGCGCCAGACGCCGCAGTTTGAGCGCCAGCTCGTGCGCAGCGGCGTGCATCTGATCAAGTTTTGGTTCTCGGTGAGCCGCGAAGAGCAGCGCCGCCGCTTCAAAGAGCGCAAAGCCCACCCGCTCAAGCAGTGGAAACTCAGCCCCATCGACTTGGCCTCATTGGACAAGTGGGACGACTACACCAGGGCCAAAGAAGCCATGTTCTTCGAGACCGACACGGCCGACTCGCCGTGGACGGTCATCAAGAGCGACTGCAAGAAGCGCGCGCGCCTCAATGCCATGCGCTATCTGCTGCATAAACTGCCCTACACCAACAAGGAACCCAAAAACCTGGGCTCGCTGGACTCGCTGATTGTCGGTCGGGCCCACGTGGTGTATGAGCGCGGCGAGCGCCCGGGTGGAGCGATACTCTGAGTCTGAAATCGGGGACAAGTCCGGTATCGGTGACAGACCCCGGTTTTTTGCTACCCCAGGGTTGCGCTGCCAAGGCGATAACGATTCTGAGGTATGGGACCCGCCATCGCCCGGTATCCCTCATCGAGCGACGTATCCTCTAGCGCGGTCAGGCGCTGGTGCCCAAAGAGGCGCGGGCGCTGCGCCAAGTGGGCGGCTGAGGCAAAAGTGCGGCAGTTGGGCCCTAGCGCGGCAGCGCCAGTTGAACCTTGATTGCGTCCTCGACCGCCAACATATCCGCTTTGGATAGCGCAGCAATCCGACCTTTGAGCCGCAACTTGTCGGCCGCCATGATCTGATCCGCCATGGCTTTGCTGCTTTGCCCGCCGATGGTCACGATGGCTTCGCCGGGATACTGCCGTTCTGCGTTGCTGGTCACGGGCACGACCACCACCCGCGACAGATTCCGGTTGGCCGCGTCGTTGCTCACGATCACGGCCGGGCGTGTCTTGCGGATTTCGCTCCCTACCGCAGGGTCAAACTCGACCCACCACACCTCACCGCGCTGCATCGGCCATATCCCCGGCAAGGCCGTTGCACCACTGCACTGCCTCGGATTCACGCACGTGGTCGGCCGCCATCGCCCGGTAGCCCTCATCGAGCGACGCATCCACCACATGCGGACGCAACAAGTCCTCAATGAATTGGCTCATGCGGCGCTTCCCGACGGTCCGGTACAGCCCTTCGTAAACCGCTTCGTCAAGCGTGATCGTCATTCGTCTGTGCATTTGATCCACCAATCGCATAGTGCATAGCGTATTGGAACACTCTGGCGTGCAGTTTGCAAGGCTTGCAAGGCGCTTGCACCGCCGACGGACGGCAAGGTAGCGCACGGTTGCAGCACCTCGCACATCACCATGGTACGCGAGCTCGGGTGCCTAAGTTCTTAGCCCGCCCCCCTTCGCACTAAAATGATCCGCTTGCCCGCCCCCCACTGCCCAGCCCCATGACCCAGCGCCGCTTCTTCGTCACCACCGCCCTGCCCTACGCCAACGGTGCCTTCCACATCGGCCACATCATGGAGTACATCCAGGCCGACATCTGGGTGCGCACGCAGCGCCTGCATGGGCACGAGCTGCACTTCGTCTGCGCCGACGACGCGCACGGGGCACCGATCATGATCGCGGCCGAAAAAGCCGGCCAGACGCCGCAGCAGTTCGTCGCCGCCATCGCCGCCGGCCGGGCGCCCTATCTGGATGGATTTCACATCCGCTTCGACCACTGGCACAGCACCGACGCGCCCGAAAACCACGCACTGGCGCAGCGCATCTACCTCGACCTCAAGGCCGCTGGCCTGATCGAGAGCCGCACCATCGAACAGTTTTTCGACCCCGAGAAAAACATGTTCCTGCCCGACCGCTACATCAAGGGCATCTGCCCCCAGTGCGGCGCGCCGGACCAGTACGGCGACAACTGCGAAGCCTGCGGCGCCGTCTATGCCCCGACCGAGTTGCGCCAGCCCTACTCGGCGCTCTCGGGCGCCACGCCGCTGCTGCGCCAATCCGAGCATTTCTTTTTCAAACTGTCCGATCCGCGCTGCCTCGAATTCCTCGACCAGTGGACCAGCGCGCCTGGGCGCTTGCAGCCCGAGGTGCTCAACAAAATCAGCGAATGGCTAGCCCCCGGCGACGACGGCCAAGCCAAAATGGGCGACTGGGACATCAGCCGCGACGCGCCCTACTTCGGCATCGAAATCCCCGATGCGCCGGGCAAGTATTTCTACGTCTGGCTCGACGCCCCGATCGGCTACCTCGCCAGCCTCAAGCACCATTTCGACAGCGGCCAAGCCGCCGCGCACGGGCACCCGGCCTCGCGCACCGCGCAGAGCTTCGAGCAGTTCCTGGCCGACCCGGCCGTGGAGCAGGTGCACTTCATCGGCAAAGACATCATCACCTTTCACAGCCTGTTCTGGCCCGCGATGCTGCATTTTTCCGGCCGCAAGGTGCCCAGCGCCATTTATGTGCACGGTTTCTTGACCCTGCACGGCGGCGAAAAGATGAGCAAAAGCCGCGGCACCGGGCTCGATCCGCTCAAATACCTGCAACTCGGCCTCAACCCCGAGTGGTTGCGCTACTACCTGGCGGCCAAACTGAGCAGCCGCAACGAAGACGTGGACTTCAACCCGCAGGACTTCGTGGCCCGCGTCAACTCCGACCTGATCGGCAAATACATCAACATCGCCTCGCGCGCCGCCGGCTTTCTGGCGCAGCGCTTCGAGGGCCGCCTCGGCCCCCTGGCCCCGGACGGCGAAGCCCTGCTCGACGGCTTGCAGCGCGCCGTGCCGCAGATCGCCGAGCTGCTGACCGAGCGCGAGTACGGCAAAGCCATCCGCGAGACCATGGCGCTGGCCGACCGCGTCAACGAATACGTGGACCAAAACAAACCCTGGGAACTGGCGCGCCAGCCCGACTGCGCGGCGCGCCTGCAAGACGTGTGCAGCACCTGCATCGAGTGCTTTCGCGTGCTCACGGCGCTGCTCAAGCCGGTGCTGCCGCAATTGGCGGGCCAAGTCGAAGCCTTTTTGCGCTGCGCCCCGCTGGACTGGGCCAACGCCGCCACGCCACTGGGCGCGGGCCACGCCATCGGCGCCTACCAGCACCTGATGCAGCGCGTCGATGCCAAGCGGCTGCAAGAGCTGTTCGAGCCCGCCGCCGCTCCCGCTGCGGCCAGCAACCCCGCCGCCCCGGTGCTCAAAGCCAGCCCCAAAGCCGCACACACCGAGCATCCAGCGCACCCAGCGGCCAACCCCGACGCCCCCCTGCCCGGCGGCGAATCCGTTGCCCCCCAGATCGGCATCGAGGACTTTGGCAAAGTCGATCTGCGCATTGCGCGCATCGTGGCCTGCGAGGCCGTCAGCGGCTCGACCAAGCTGCTGTGCCTCACGCTCGACGCCGGGGAGGGGCGCTTGCGCAACGTGTTTTCCGGCATCGCCAGCGCCTACCAGCCGGAACAACTGGTCGGCCAGCTCACCGTGCTGGTTGCCAACCTGGCCCCGCGCAAAATGAAGTTTGGCGTCAGCGAAGGCATGGTGCTCTCGGCCAGCCACGCCGACGAACAAGCCCGCCCCGGCCTATACCTGCTGCAAGCCTGGCCGGGTGCCGAGCCGGGTATGCGCATTCATTGATCGAGCGCCCCAGGCAGATTGGCTGTGCCGCCCCCAAACCGTGGCCTGACCCCGTTTTCCCTTGTCAGTACATCATCCGGACGCTATGATGTGGGTAGTTTCAGAACCTGGAGGTTGCCATGGGTGCCTTGAATCTCTCAAAAACCGAGCGGATCGATGTACGCGCCAGCGGCTCGGTCAAGCAGTTGCTGCAGGAAGCCGCGCGCTCTTGCCACAAAAGCGTCAGTGAATTTCTGTTGGATGCCGGTGTGAGCGCGGCCAACCAAGCGCTGGCAGAGCGCCGTCATTTCTTGCTCGATGATGAGCAGTGGCTGGCGTTTCAGCAAGCGCTGGATCACCCGGTGCAAGCCAAACCGCGCCTCAAGCAGTTGCTCACAGAGCCCGGGGTTCTGGGGTGAGTGCAGCGTATGAGCCAGTGCGCAAGCTCGCGCCGGCGGATTCGGTGCAAGGCTTCGACTGCGGGCAAACGGCGCTCAACCAATTCCTGCAGCGCCATGCGCTCGTCAACCTAAAGGCCAACAGCGCCCAGACCTATGTGTGTTGCCTGCGCGGCCAAGTGGTAGGCTTTTACAGCCTGGCTGTTGGCAGCGTGGAGCCACAGGACGCTCCAGCGCGCGCCATCAAAGGGTTGGCCCGGCATCCCGTACCGGTCATGATCCTGGCGCGGTTGGCCGTGGATCGCGATCACCAGGGGAAGGGTTTGGGCAAGGCGCTGCTCAAGGATGCGCTGCGGCGTACTGCACAGGCCGCAGACATTGCAGGCATGCGTTGCCTGCTGGTACACGCCAAGGATGATGCGGCGCGGCAGTGGTATGCGTCTTGGGAGTTTGAGTCCAGCCCGACCGACCCTTACCATCTGTTCCTGATGCTCAAAGACATCAAGGCCATGCTGGCGGGATGAAGTGCCACACCGCGCTGGGCGAACACGGTCTGAACACGCTGGCGGCTTTGTTCGGCTAGGGGCGCACCCCGCCCTGCATCCCTGCAAGCCCGGACTGTGACCCAAACCGACCTCAAGGGCCTAAAATCTCCCCCTGCCCCACTTTAGTCAAGGCCCCGACCATGTCCCTCTTTGCCCGCCCGCATTACCGCTCCGACGCCACCGAGTTCCTCGACGCGCTCAAGAGCCGCCAACCTGAGCTCGAGGCCGCGCAACGCCAGGGCCGCAACCTGCTCTGGGATCGAAGCGTAGATCGGCAATTTTTGGCCGATGCCAACGCGGCCAAAGTGGCGCAGCAGCCCTACGTCTATCAAACCAAGCCCAGCTTGCTCTGACGGCCTCCCACGTGACGCAGACGCAGGCCCCTGAGCCCGTCGCGCTCGCGCGCCTGTACGGCGAGCCGCTGCTGGCCTTGCCACCCGAGCTCTACATCCCGCCCGATGCGCTGGAAGTGTTTTTGCAAGCCTTCGAGGGCCCGCTGGACTTGCTGCTGTACCTGATCCGCAAGCAAAACTTCAACATCCTCGACATTCCGATGGCCGAAGTCACGCGCCAGTACCTCGGCTACGTGCAGCAGGTGCGCGCGCACAACCTGGAACTGGCGGGCGACTACCTGCTCATGGCCGCGCTGCTGATCGAAATCAAATCGCGCCTGCTGCTGCCGCCCAAGCGCCAAGCCCCCGAGGCCGAAGCCGAAGACCCGCGCGCCGAGCTGGTGCGCCGCCTGCTCGAATACGAGCAGATCAAACAAGCGGCGCAGCAAATCCAGCAACTGCCGCAACTCGGGCGCGATTTCTGGCGGCCCCAAGTGCCCTTGCCGCGCGCCAGCCGCCCACGCTGGCCGCTGCTGCGCGCCAGCGAATTGGCCGCAGCCTGGCAGGGGCTGGTGCAGCGCGCCCAATTGCTGCGCCAGCACCCCATCACGCGCGAGCCGCTGAGCGTGCGCGCCACCATGGCGCAGTTGCTGCGCCGCTTGCAAGGGCAGCGCTTCATCGAGTTCAGCGAGCTGCTGCCCACCCAAACCCAGACTGCGCAGCCCCACGCCGGCCAGCCCCGCACCGCTCTGCTCATCGTCACCCTGCTGGCCGCCCTGGAGCTGGCGCGCGAGGCGCTGATCGAACTCACCCAGGCCGAAGCCTACGCCCCCATCTACCTGCGGCTGCACCCCTCTGGCAGCGCCTTGCCCCCACCGCCATGAATCAAACCCCCACCCGCGCACCGACGCACGCTTTTGATGTGCTCATCGTCGGCAGCGGCTTGGCTGGTCTGGCCACCGCGCTGCTGCTGCCCAGCCACTTGCGCATCGCCATCCTGACCAAGCGCACCATCGAAGACGGCTCCAGCGGCTGGGCCCAGGGCGGCATCGCCGCCGTGCTGGCCGACGACGACAGCTTCCAAGCCCACATCGACGACACCCTGGTCGCCGGGGCCGGTCTGTGCGACCCGGCCGCCACCCGCTTCACGGTAGAAAACGCGCCCGCCGCTATCGATTGGTTGCGCCAAATGGGCACCCGCTTCACCCTGCACGAAGGCGAGCTGCACCTGACGCGCGAAGGCGGCCACAGCCACCGGCGCATCGTCCACGCCGCCGACGCCACCGGGGCCGCGGTGCAGCAAACGCTGATCGAGCGCGTGCGCGCCGCCCCCAACGTGCAGGTGTTCCAGACCCACAACCTGGTTGACCTGATTCTGAGCGACCGCCACGCCCTGGCCCCCACCTGGCCCAGCCGGCGCTGCCTCGGGGCCTACGCCTTTGATGAGAGCGCCGACGAGGTGCAAGCCTTTGTGGCCCCGCACACCGTGCTGTGCACCGGCGGCGCGGGCAAGGTCTATCTCTACACCTCCAACCCCGACACCGCCACCGGCGATGGCATCGCTGCCGCCTGGCGCGCCGGCTGCCGCGTGGCCAACATGGAGTTCATCCAGTTCCACCCCACCTGCCTCTACCACCCCAAGGCCAAGAGCTTCCTCATCAGCGAGGCGGTGCGCGGTGAAGGCGGCCGCCTGCTGTTGCCGGCCGCGCTCGGCTCGCGCCGCTTCATGCCCGAGCACGACCCACGCGCCGAACTGGCCCCGCGCGACGTGGTGGCGCGCGCGATCGACTTCGAGATGAAAAAACACGGCCTGGACTGCGTCTATCTCGACATCTCGCACCAGAGCCCGGCCTTTTTGCAGCAGCATTTCCCCACCATTTTGGCGCGCTGCGCCGAGCTGGGAATCGACATCACGCGCGAGCCGATCCCGGTGGTGCCCGCGGCGCACTACACCTGCGGCGGCGTGCTCACCGACCTGCGCGCCCGCACCGACCTAAGCGGCCTGTACGCCGTGGGCGAAGCCAGTTGCACCGGCCTGCACGGGGCCAACCGGCTGGCCAGCAACTCGCTGCTGGAGTGTCTGGTGTTCGCCCGCGCCGCCGTGGACGACATCGTGGCCTCGCCCGCTGCCGCCCTGCCACCGGTGCGCCCGTGGGACACCAGCCGCGTCAGCGACGCCGACGAGCAAGTCGTGATCGCCCACAACTGGGACGAACTGCGCCGCTTCATGTGGGACTACGTCGGCATCGTGCGCACCGACAAGCGGCTCGAACGCGCCGCGAACCGCATCGCGCTGCTGCGCGCCGAAATCCAAGAGTTCTACCGCAGCTTTCACCTCACGCGCGACCTGCTGGAGCTGCGCAACCTGGTTGAAGTCGCGGACCTGATCGTGCGCAGCGCCCAAGCGCGCCACGAGAGCCGCGGCCTGCACTACAGCCTAGACCACCCGCACACCCTGGCCGAAGCGCGCCCCACGGTACTGGACCCGGCAGTCCGCACGCGCGTTTGAACGCTTAAGCAGAGATCCACCGGCCTGGCCCCGTCGACTCGGTACCGGCTGCTGCTAGGCTGCACAACCCAGGGCGCAATCCCCTGCTCCCTCGGTAGGCGCTCCTTGGGTTGCTGCGCCTTGTGTGGCCGACCAGCGCATAATGCACCAACCATCCAAAAAACCGGAGAGCCCGCATGCCCGAGCGCCCCTGGATTGCCCACGCCAGCGCCCTGCTGCTCGCACTGGCCAGCGGCGCGGTGGCGGCGCAAAACTCCCCCTTGCAGATCGAAGACGTGGCGCTCGAAGGCCAGTTGCGCTTCTTGGCCGAGCGCCCCGATCCGCTCGCCTACCACTACGAAGCCCACACCGCGCTCGATGCGCTCAGCCTGCAAACCGGCGTGGTGACGCTGCGCACCTGCCACCGCCAGCTCGACCCGAACCGGCGCGTGGTCGTGGCCTTCAACCGCGAGCGGCTGCAACACCTCGAAATTTTGGAGAGCAGCGGCGTTGGCCGGGCTTGGGTTGAAGGGCACCGGGTTGAACTGTCCGACGTGCAACGCGGCGGCCATGTGTGCATTGGGCTGCGCACGCAGGCGCTCGAATCCAGCGGCCCTGGGCGCTGGACGCTGCACGCCGGCCCGCTGATGCGGCGCTTCCTCGACGGCTACCTGCCGATGGACGCCCGCCTCAGCCTGCACTGGCCCGCCGGCCTGCTGGCAGTCGAGCAAACCTCCCCGCCGCCCCAGCCCGGCGTGCGCCTAAGCCAAGACGGCAGCGGTGCCACCCTAGACATCACCTTCGCCGGCCGCATGACGGCGGTGTGGGAGCTCAAGCAACTGCGCCAGCCCTGAACCGAGCGGCTGCAACGCCCCCAAGCCACCGGCCCGAAGGCACAGCCCCACAAACCCCTGGCCACCACACCGTGGCCAGCGCCCAAGCCGGGGCCTCAGAGCGCCTGCGTGGGCACGTGGTGCCGCAGCGCGGTCTGGCGATTCTGCGCATCCACAAAAACCAGTTGCGGCTCGTGGCCGGCCACCTGGTCTTCGTGCACCTGGGCGTAGGCGGCGATGATCACCAGATCGCCCACCGCCGCCCGCCGCGCCGCCGAACCGTTGAGCGAGATCATGCCGCTGCCGCGCTCGCCTTTGATCGCGTAAGTCACCAGACGCTCGCCGTTGTTGACGTTCCAGATGTGGATCTGCTCGTTCTCGCACAGGTTGGCGGCTTCGAGCAGGTTTTCATCGATGGCGCACGAGCCCTCGTAGTGCAGCTCGCAGTGGGTGACGGCAGCGCGGTGAATTTTCGATTTGAGCAGGGTGCGAAACATAGGACAAGACTCCGGGCGGCACAAAGGCGCCACCAAAGCGCGGCACAAAGAAGCCGCAAAACCGGCGCGATTGTGACAGAAAGCGCGCCGCCTGGGGAAAAGCGCGCCGCTTGGGGCAACGGCTCAGTCCACCCGCTGCAAGGGAATATAAACCTCGCCCCCGGACTGCCGGAACGCCTTCGACTGCGCCTGCATGCCCTGCTCCAGCGCCTGCGTTTCGTCTATGCCTTGGGCGGCGGCGTAGTCGCGCACCTCTTGGGTGATTTTCATGCTGCAAAAATGCGGCCCGCACATGGAGCAAAAGTGCGCCACCTTGGCCGAATCCTTGGGCAGGGTTTCGTCGTGGAATTCGCGTGCTTTGTCGGGGTCCAGCCCGAGGTTGAACTGGTCCGCCCAGCGAAACTCGAAGCGCGCCTTAGAGAGCGCGTTGTCGCGTATCTGCGCCCCTGGGTGCCCCTTGGCCAGATCGGCGGCGTGGGCGGCCAGCTTGTAGGTGATGATGCCCTCTTTCACGTCCTGCTTGTTGGGCAGGCCCAGGTGCTCTTTGGGCGTGACGTAGCACAGCATGGCGGTGCCGTACCAGCCTATGGTCGCCGCCCCGATGCCGCTGGTGATGTGGTCGTAGCCAGGGGCGATGTCGGTAGTCAGCGGGCCGAGCGTGTAAAACGGCGCCTCGTGGCACTGCTCAAGCTGCAAATCCATGTTTTCTTTGATGAGTTGCATGGGCACATGGCCCGGCCCCTCGATCATCACCTGCACATCGTGCTTCCAGGCCACCTGCGTGAGCTCGCCCAAGGTGCGCAGCTCGCCCAGTTGGGCGGCGTCGTTGGCGTCGTAGATGCTGCCCGGGCGCAGGCCGTCGCCCAGGCTGAAGGCCACGTCGTAGGCTTTCATGATCTCGCAGATGTCCTCGAAGTGGGTGTAGAGGAAGCTCTCGCGGTGGTGCGCCAGGCACCACTTGGCCATGATCGAGCCGCCGCGGCTGACGATGCCCGTCAGGCGGTTGGCCGTGAGGGGCACGTAGCGCAGCAGCACCCCGGCGTGGATGGTGAAGTAATCCACACCCTGCTCGGCCTGCTCGATCAGGGTGTCGCGGAAAATCTCCCAACTCAGTTCCTCGGCCTTGCCGTTCACTTTTTCCAGCGCCTGGTAGATCGGCACCGTGCCGATGGGCACCGGGCTGTTGCGCACGATCCACTCGCGCGTTTCGTGGATGTGCTTGCCGGTCGAGAGGTCCATCACGGTGTCGCCGCCCCAGCGGATGGCCCAGGTCATTTTGTCCACTTCCTCGCTGATCGAGGAGCCGAGCGCTGAGTTGCCGATGTTGGCGTTGATCTTGACCAAGAAGTTGCGCCCGATCACCATCGGCTCGCTCTCGGGGTGGTTGAGGTTGGCCGGGATGATGGCGCGCCCACGCGCGACTTCGCTGCGCACGAACTCGGGCGTGATTTCCTCGGGCAGGCTGGCCCCGAAATGTTGCCCTGGGTGCTGGCGCAGCAGCACCTCGGCCATGCGCTGGCCCGTGGGGCCGGCGGCGCGCAGGCTCTGCACGTAGTGCTGGCGGTTCAGGTTTTCACGGATGGCGACGAACTCCATCTCGGGTGTGATGATGCCGCGGCGCGCGTAGTGCATCTGGGTCACGTTGGCACCGGCGCGGGCGCGGCGTGGCTGGCGTTGCAGGCCCGGAAAGCGCAGCGCCGCGAGCTTGGGGTCGGCGGCGCGCTCGCGCCCAAAGGCGCTGCTCAGGCTGCCCAGCAGCTCGGAGTCGGCGCGCTGCTCGATCCAGCGCTGGCGCAGCGCGGGCAGGCCGTGGCGGATGTCGATCGCCGCCGCCGCGTCGCCATAGGGGCCGGAGCAGTCATAGACGAAGATGGGCGGATTCGGTTCGGCCCCCAGACTGGCCGGGGTGTCGGACTGGCTGATCTCGCGCATCGGCACCTGCACATCGGGGCGCGAGCCGGGCACGTAGATTTTGCGCGAATTGGGCAGCGGCGCGATGGCGGCCTGGTCCACTTGGGCGGCGCTGGCCAGAAAGGGTTCGGCAGGGGCGTTCATGGGCGGGGCTTTCGTAAGGGGCTGGGGCAAAGCAGGCGCAAAGCGGCACACAGTGGCGCGTTTGGAGCGCGGTTTGGATCGGGCCAGCGCATGGTGGGCCACAGTCCGGGCTATAGGGGCCGTGTGCGCCGTGGTGGCGGCACGCCCTAAGCCTGTGCAAGCGGCTCTCCTTACGCCGGCATGAACCGGATCAAGTTCGCGGGTCTGGCCTGAGGCCATCTCAGCCCGCCTTGTGCGGACACCCCGGAGCATGGGCGCAGTGTAGCGCAGCCGCATCGGTGCCGCAGCCGCCCTGGGATTTGTCCCCGGCATGGCCGCCACTCATGGGCTGTGCCATCTGGCTGCCTAGTAAAATCGCCGCAAACGCCTGCCCACCCGCCCACTGGAGTCTGCCATGAGCCCCGCCCACCCCGCTTTCGACTTTGAACAAGCCCGCTTCAACATGATCGAGCAGCAGATTCGGCCCTGGGAAGTGCTGGATGCGCGGGTGTTGCAACTGCTGGGCGAGCTCAAGCGCGAAGACTTCGCTCCCGCCGCCTACCGCTCGCTGGCGCTGGCCGATGTGGAAATCCCGCTCTGTCGCCCGGCGGTCGAGGGCTCGTGCATGCTGGCCCCCAAAATCGAGGCCCGCGCCCTGCAAGACCTGGCCCTGCAAGACACCGACACGGTGCTCGAAATCGGCACCGGCTCGGGCTATATGGCGGCGCTGCTGGGCCGCCTGAGCGCGCGCGTGTTGAGCCTGGAGATCGATCCGGCGCTGGCCGAACAGGCGCGCCGCAACCTGAGCGCGGCCGGGATCGGCAATGTCGAGGTGCGCTGCGCCGACGCCGCCGCCCAGCGCTGCGCCGCCTGTGGCAGCAACGCCCCCTACGACGCGATCGTGCTCAGCGGCTCGGTCGCCGAGGTACCGGCCGACTTGCTGGCCCTGCTCAAAACCGGCGGACGCCTGTTTGCCATCGTCGGCCAAGAGCCCATCATGCGCGCCACCCTGGTGCGCCGCACTGGAGCGGCCAGCTACAGCACCGAGCAGCCGTGGGACATCGTGGCCCCGCGCCTGCGCGGCTTTCCCGAAGCCTCGCGCTTCCAGTTTTAAGTGCGGCCCGGCACCATGAACGCACCCCTGCGCGCGCTCGCTGCGGCCCTGCGTACCTGCCGCCCTGCGGGAGCCGGCGCATGGCACGAGCCCGCTCGCTCCAGCCCGCCTTCTGGGCTGCGCCGCTCTGGGGTGCTGCTTGCGCTGCTGTGCGCCTTGGCTGGCCCCTTCGCTGCCAGCAGCGCCCAGGCGCAAAACCTGCCCGAGCTGTTCGCCGCCGCGCGCGCCCACGACGCCACTTTTTTGGCCGCGCAGGCCCAGTTCGAGGCCGAGCGCGCCCGCGCCGCCCAGGCCCTGGCCGGGGTGCGCCCCAGCGTGGCCTTGAGCGGCGGCGCGCACTGGACGCACAGCGCCAGCAGCCTGCCCGGGCCCGATCGCAGCAGCAACCGGCAAAACCTCAGCCTAGGAGCCAGCCAGCCGCTGTTTCGGCCCGCCAACCAACTGGCGCTGCAACAGGCCGAGCTGGCCTTGCAAGCGGCGCAGGCGCGGCTGCAAAGCGCCGAGCAAGAGCTGATCCTGCGCACCGCCCAAGCCACTTTCGAGGTGCTGGCGGCGCAAGACAGCCTGCGCTTCATCGAGGCGCAGCAAAAAGCCGTGGCCGAGCAACTCGCCGCCGCCCGGCGCATGTTTGAAGTCGGCAGCGCCACCATCACCGACACGCGCGAGGCGCAGGCGCGTTTCGACTTGGTTCGCGCGCAACACATCGCCGCCAGCAACGAGCTGCAGGTGCGCCAACTCGCGCTGGAGCAACTCATAGGCCGCGCCGAGGTGCGCCCGTGGCAACTGCCCGAAGGCTTGGCCCTGCCCGCTTGGCCCGGCCTTGACGGCAGCGCACCCAGTGCGCACAGCACCGCTGCGGCCGCCGCACCCAGCACCGCACACGGCACCATGCAAAGCTGGGTCGAGCGCGCCCAAACCGCGCACCCCCTGCTGCGCCAAGCCGAGGCCGGGCTGCAAATCGCCGCGCTCGAAGTGCAGCGCGCCCAAGCCGCGCGCGGCCCCACCGTCGATGCCACGGCACAGCTCCAACTCAACCGCGCCCCGGTACCAGGTGTGCCGGCCAGCGGCAACGTGCGCCAGCGCGACGCCAGCATCGGCATCCAGTTCCACCTGCCGCTCTACACCGGCGGTGCGCTGCAAAACCGCATCGCCGAAGCCGTGGCCCTGCAAACCCGCGCCCGCGCCGAGCTCGACGCCGCCCAGCGCAGCGTCACCCAAGCCACGCGCAGCGCCTACCTCGGCCTGGTCTCGGGCACCGGGCAGGTGCAGGCGCTCGAAGCCGCGCAAGCCTCCAGCCAGAGCGCACTCGATGCCAACCGGCTCGGCTTCGAAGTGGGTGTGCGCATCAACATCGACGTGCTCAACGCCCAGAGCCAGCTTTTCGACACCAAAGCCCGCTTGGCGCGCGCCCGCTACGAGCTGCTGCTCGGCACCCTGCGCCTGCGCCTAGCCAGCGGCGTGCTCACAGCCGACGATTTGCAGCCCATTGCGGCGCTGCTGCGCGCACCGGGGCCTTGAGGGCACCCCTGAACAGGCGGCCCAAGCAGCGCGCCACGATCGGCCTATCCGTGGGCTTCACGATCTGGAACAGGCAAAAACGGGCGCCGCCGCTCGCCCTCCTCGGTCACCACAATGAAGCCGCCCACAGCACCCGCAGCCAAAGCCCTTAGCGCCAAGGCCAGCGCGCGCTGGGGCTCGATGGGGTGCAGGCGCAGGAAGTAAACCGCCGAAGGTGCCGCCTCCCCGTCGCGAAAGATCAGGTCGCCAAAATCGCCATCAAAGCTTAGCAAGCAGCGCCCCAGCTTGCGGGCCAGGGCCAGCACGGCACGGTCTGGCGTCGCTGGGGCGCACTCCGCCAAGGCGAGCACGTCGTAACCCGAAGCGCGCAGCCCGGCCACGACTGCCGCTGGAATGTTCTCATCGGCCAACAGCGCAGGCTTCACACGCGCTCAGGCAGCGCCATCGATGGGGCGGGCGTTGACAAGTAGGACAAGTCTTTCATGCTGTCGCGCACGAAGGCAAACACCGCTTGCAAATGCTGCGGCTTGAGCTGAGGGTACTGCTCGAGAATCTGCGCCTCGGTCCAGCCCGATGCCAACAAATCGAGCAGGAACTCGACCCCGATGCGCGTGCCTGCCACGCGCGGCTTACCCAACAGCGTGTCTGGGGAACAAACGATATGCTCGCGCCATTCGCTCATTTGCAACACCTCCGCGCCAGTATCGGGCTAGCGGCCGCCTGCAGCCTGCCTGCAGCGGTCCACCCAGCGCGACGGCATGGCCTTCAAAGCGTTTCAAGTATGCCGCAAAATCAAAAACTTCAAGCACACTCGGGCAGCACCAGACCATGCCCAGGCTCACCCCTGCGCCAACTGCGTCCAAGTCTCGATCACGGTGTCGGGGTTGAGCGAGATGGATTCGATGCCTTGCTGCTGCAGCCAGCGCGCAAAGTCCGGGTGGTCGCTCGGGCCTTGGCCGCAGATGCCGATGTACTTGCCTTGGGCGCGGCAGGCCTGGATGGCTTGGGAGATCAGCGCCGTCACGGCCGGGTCGCGCTCGTCGAAGTCCTGCGCCAGCAGCGCCAGCCCGGAGTCGCGGTCCAGCCCCAGGGTGAGCTGGGTCAGGTCGTTGGAGCCGATGGAAAAACCGTCGAAATGCTGCAAGAACTGCTCGGCCAAAATGGCGTTGCTGGGTATTTCGCACATCATGATCAACTTTAGGCCGTTGACGCCGCGCTTCAAACCAAAGCGGGCCAGCAGCTCCACCACCTGCTCGGCCTGCTTGAGGGTGCGCACGAAGGGCACCATCACCTGCACATTGTCCAGCCCCATGGGCTCGCGCACGCGCCGAATGGCTTCGCATTCCATGGCAAAGGCCTCGCCAAAATCGGCACTCAGGTAGCGCACCGCGCCCCGGAAGCCGAGCATGGGGTTTTCTTCGTCGGGCTCGTAGCGGCTGCCGCCGATGAGCTTGCGGTACTCGTTGCTCTTGAAGTCGCTCAGGCGCACGATCACCGGCTTGGGCCAGAAGGCGGCGGCGATGGTGGCCACGCCTTCGGTCACCTTATCCACATAGAAAGCGCGTGGGCTGGCGTGGCCGCGCGCCACCGACTCCACCGCTTTTTTCAGGTCGGGGTCGATCTGCGGGTAGTCCAAAATCGCTTTCGGGTGTACGCCGATGTTGTTGTTGATGATGAACTCCAGCCGCGCCAGCCCCACGCCGTGGTTGGGAATTTGGGCAAAGTCGAAGGCCAACTGCGGGTTGCCCACGTTCATCATGATTTTCAGGTCCAGCTCGGGCATGGCACCGCGGCGCACTTCGGTGACTTCGGTCTCCAGCAGGCCGTCGTAGATGTGGCCGGTGTCGCCCTCGGCGCAACTCACCGTCACCAGCGCGCCGTCTTTGAGCTGCTCGGTGGCGTCGCCGCAGCCCACCACGGCCGGTATGCCCAGCTCACGCGCGATGATGGCGGCGTGGCAGGTGCGCCCGCCGCGGTTGGTGACGATGGCGCTGGCGCGCTTCATCACCGGCTCCCAGTTCGGGTCGGTCATGTCGGTTACGAGCACGTCGCCGGGCTGCACCTGGTCCATCTCGCTGATATGTTGCACCAGGCGCACCGGCCCGGTGCCGATTTTTTGCCCAATGGCGCGCCCGGTGGCCAGCACCGCGCCCTGGCCCTTGAGCTTGTAGCGCAGTTCAACCTGGCCGCCAGACTGGCTCTTGACCGTTTCGGGGCGCGCCTGCAGGATGTAGATTTGGCCATCGAGCCCGTCTTTGCCCCACTCGATGTCCATGGGTCGGCCGTAGTGGCGCTCGATCACCATCGCGTAGTGGGCCAGTTGCAGCACCTCGGCCTCGTTCAGGCTGTAGCGGTTGCGCTGCTCGACCGGCACCTCCACGGTTTGCACCAGCTTGCCGCTGCGCGCTTTTTGCTCGGGCGTGGCAAACACCATCTGGATCAGCTTGGAGCCCAGGTTGCGCCGAATCATGGCCTGCTTGCCCGCTTGCAGCATCGGTTTGTGGACGTAGAACTCGTCTGGGTTCACTGCGCCTTGCACCACCGTTTCGCCCAGCCCGTAGCTGCTGGTAATGAAGACCACGTCTTCAAAGCCGGATTCGGTGTCGATGGTGAACACCACCCCGGCCGCGCCCAGGTCGGAGCGCACCATGCGCTGCACCCCGGCCGAAAGCGCTACCTCGGCGTGCGCAAAGCCCTTGTGCACGCGGTAGCTGATGGCGCGGTCGTTGTAGAGGCTGGCAAATACCTCTTTGATTTTGTGCAGCACGTCGTCTATGCCCTGCACGTTCAAAAAGGTTTCCTGCTGCCCGGCAAAGGAGGCGTCGGGCAAGTCTTCGGCGGTGGCCGATGAGCGCACCGCGTAGCTGGCGCTGGCGCTGGCGCCGTTGAGCTGATCAAAGGCGGCACGTATGGCCTGCTCCAGCGCGGCCGGGAAAGGCTGCGCCTCGACCAAGGCGCGGATTTCAGCCCCAGTCTGCGCCAGCGCGCGCACATCGTCGGTGTCGAGCGCGTCGAGCTTGGCTTGGATGCGCTGGTGCAGCCCATCGGCGGCCAGAAACTGGCGAAAGGCGTGCGCCGTGGTGGCAAAACCGGTGGGTACGCGCACGCCTTGCGGCAGTTGCGAGATCATCTCGCCGAGGCTGGCGTTTTTGCCACCTACGGCTTCGACATCGGTCATTCTGAGTTGCTCAAACGGCACGACCAAAGCGGTCGGGTCAAACAGTTGCGACATGGTGCAGGCTCCAAAGTTAAAAACCGGGTATCCCGCTGCGAACGCTGGGGCCGCTGTGGCAGCACCCAGCGCGCCAAGTCCAAAAGCCGCCACATCGTTGTGCTGTATGGGCAGCGGCCAGGCCCGGCGCAGGTGGCGGGATAATCGTCGGATTGTAAATCCGCCCCCCTGCTTGCACGCTGTTGCAAGCCCTTATGCACCCGTTCCCACCCCATGTCGCACCGCACCGCCTTTTTTGTCTCCGACGGCACCGGCATCACCGCCGAAACCTTTGCCAAAGCCATACTGGCGCAGTTCGAGATCGAGCCGCGCCGCGTGCGCCTGCCCTTTGTTGACGACGCCGACAAGGCGCACCAGGCTCTGCGGCAAATCAACCACGCCGCCGAAGTCGATGGCCGACGCCCGCTGGTCTTTACCACCGTGGTCAACCCCGAGGTGCTGCAGGTGCTGCACGGCGACTGCAAGGGCATGCTGATCGATATGTTTGGCACCTTCATCGCGCCGCTGGAGCTGGAGCTGGGGATCAAATCGAACCACCGCGTGGGGCGTTTTTCCGATGTGGCCAAGAGCCGCGAATACCACGACCGCATGGAGGCGATCAACTTCACGCTCGACCACGACGACGGCCAAACCGACCGCGACCTGGCGCAGTCGGACGTGATTTTGGTCGGGGTGAGCCGCAGCGGCAAAACGCCGACCTCGCTCTACCTGGCGCTGCAGTTCGGCTTCAAGGCCAGCAACTACCCGCTGATCCCGGAAGATTTCGCGCGCCGCCAACTGCCGCCGCAGTTGCTGGCACACAAGAAAAAGCTGTTTGGCCTGACCATAGACCCGCAGCGCCTGAGCGAAATCCGGCACGAGCGCCGCCCGAATTCGCGCTACGCCAGCCTAGAAAACTGCCGCTACGAAGTGGCCGAGGCCGAGGCCATGATGCGCCGCACCGGCATCCGCAGCCTCTCGACCACCAGCAAGTCGATCGAAGAAATCGCCACCCTGATTCGGCAGGAGCTGGATTTGTAATCCCGCGCTTTTGAGGGTTTAAGATTGAACCCTTTTAGGGATTTCCAGCATTCCCACCATGAACGCCCACTCCGACCCCGCCCCCTCGCGCAGCAGCGACGACTACGTCAACCTCATCACCACCCCGGTGCGCAGCCTGCTCAAGCGCGCACCCGTCACGCTGCCACCTCAAACCCCGATCATCGACGCCGCGCGCCTGATGCGCGAGCACCGCATCTCCTCGGTGTTGATCGTGCAAGACGGGGCCTTGTTTGGCCTCATCACCGACCGCGACCTGCGCAACCGCGTGGTGGCCGCTGGGCTCGACACCGCGCGCCCGATCTTGGAGATCGCCACCCTGGCCCCACTGACGATCAGCGTGCAGCAGCACGCCTTCGACGCCTTGCTGCTCATGGCGCGCCACAACATCCACCACGTACCGGTGCTCGACGGGCAAGCGGTGGTCGGGATGATCAGCAGCTCGGACCTGAGCGAGCGCCAGAGCAATTCGGCGGTCTATCTGGCCGGGGCCATTTACAACCAGGACTCGCTCCAGGCGCTGGTGCAAACCAGTGCGCGCATCAAGCAGTTGCAGCAAAGCCTGGCCGCCGCCGAGGCCAGCGCCTACAGCACCGGCCACATCGTGAGCGCCATCACCGACGCCCTCACCGCCCGGCTGCTGCAACTGGGCGAGATGCAACTGGGCCCGGCGCCGCTGGACTACGCTTGGGTGGCGGCGGGCTCGCAAGGGCGCAACGAGCAGACCGCCAAATCGGACCAAGACAACTGCATGGTGCTCGACGACGGCTACGAGCCCGAGCGCCACGGCGAATACTTCAAGCAACTGTCGCGCTTTGTTTGCGACGGGCTCGACGCCTGCGGCTACGTGCACTGCCCCGGCGAGATGATGGCCATGACCGATCAATGGCGCCAGCCGCTGCAGAAGTGGCGCCAGTATTTTTACCGCTGGATCGATATCCCGGAACCGGAAGCGCTGATGCTCACCGGCGTTTTTTTCGACCAGCGCTTTGTTTATGGCAAGCCCGAGCTGATCGACGGGCTGCGCGCCGAGGTGGTGCAGCGCTCCCGGGGCAACAAGTCCTTTCTGG
>Ga0209103_1000058_pt1 | contig 30153 bp, 25 predicted proteins | sample 4C3metaG_FD_184152 | JGI IMG/M metagenome (GOLD analysis project Ga0209103, IMG submission 184152) | Freshwater bacterial and archeal communities from Indian Creek, Illinois, USA - 4C3 metaG (SPAdes) (version 2) | ecosystem: Environmental > Aquatic > Freshwater > Unclassified | place: USA...
AATGGGAGCACAACAACACTCCCTATATCAGGATGCGTATAAGCGTAAAAAGCAAAAATCACGGCTAAGGAGATTTGTCCAATAAGCTTATATTTTGCCTTAAGCCCCAAAGAACGTTTCAAAACCACTTTCACGAGATCGTCTGCAAATCCTATTAACGCAAATCCTAAAGTCACCAAAACTGCTATCGGAATAAAACCCCAATCACCTGCGGTAAAGATAAGCGATACTACAATTAAGGGTAAAAGAAAAATAATTCCGCCTATAGTAGGCGTTCCGGTCTTTTTTATATGTGTCTTAGGACCGTCGCTTCTCACTCTTTGCCCAAACTTAAGCCTTGTGAGCATCGGAATCGATATGTACCCTATGCATAAGGCAAGAACAAACGATAGTAAAGCTGTATAAAGCATCAATCCCATCTGTTATTTATCCCACCTTGTCTTAAAAACCATCACTATTTCCTCCATTTTCATGCCTCGCGAGCCCTTAACTAATATGGTATCGCCGCTCTCAATAAAAGTTTCAAGCATATTCAGCACGTCCTCATTGTTATCCAGGCAGAATATGCGTTCTTCGCCCATCCCCATACTTAGCGCCTGATCAGCGATTACACGACTTAACTCCCCTTTGGTTATAAGCACGTCAATGCCGTTACTAAAAACTGCTTTGCCTACAAACCGGTGCGCGTATTCCGAATACTTACCCAATTCGAGCATATCTCCAAGTATGGCTATTTTTCGTTTTCCCGGCAAATCTTTCAGCACCGATAATGCTGATACAACCGAGTCCGGGCTAGCGTTGTAAGCATCGTCTATAACTGTAATGCCTCCATTAAGATTTGAAATCTCAAGTCTCATCTTATGTGTCTTGATACTTTGAAAAGCATTTATTATTTGTTCAAATTCCACTCCGAAATGTCTTGCCACCGCGACAGCCGCCATACTGTTGTAAATATTGTGCCTGCCGGGTACGTTTAAACGTATTCGACGCTTTTCCCCTTCCGAATGAAGAGTATATGAGATTCCCTTACCATTTAAACTTTCGATGCTCTCGGCACACAAATCGATACCGTTTCTTGTTCCATAGTAAATGACAGGAAAGGTCAGCTTATCTTGAATTCCCCACAATAAGTCGTCGTCCGCATTTAAAATTGCCGTACATCGCTTATCAAAGCGCTCAAACAATTCGAGCTTTGCTTTCAGTATATTCTCCCTGCTCCCTAAGCTTTCTATATGGGATAAACCAATATTTGTGATTACTCCCAGTGATGGCTCAGCAATTGCGGCAAGGCGGTTTATTTCATTGAATCCGCTCATACCCATCTCAACCACAGTCATGTGATGGTTTTTGTTAAGATTAAAGAGCGTTAAGGGTAATCCTATCTGATTGTTTAAATTTCCTTCGGACTTTAACACATTGTAATTTGTGGCAAGAAGTGCGTGTATCATATCTTTTGTGGTCGTCTTGCCTGTGCTTCCGGTAACCGCCGTTACCGGAATATTAAATAGCCTTCTGTAGAAGGCCGCTAAATCCTGAAGGGCTTTTAAGGTATCTTTGACGAGCACAACGCCTATCTTTTCCGGCAAATTATTCCTTATCACGTGGGTTATGAGCGCTTTAGCCCCTCTTTTAACGGCTTCTTCGATAAAATCATGCCCGTCAAATATTTCACCCTTTAAAGCTATAAATAAATCTCCGGGGTTTATATCCCTGCTGTCAGTGCTCACTTTATCTATCTCAATTGATGGAGCGCCCTGTATAAGAACCCCTCCTGATGCAAAAACGACGTCTTTTAGAAGGATACCCTCCATTAAGTTTGTCCTCCTTGCAGGATTTCTGTTACTATCTCCCTTTCGTCAAAATGTATGATTCTGTCTTTTAATATCTGATATGTTTCATGTCCTTTGCCTGCAAGTATCACGACATCTCCGGCTTTCGCCTCTTTTAAGGCTGTTTCAATGGCGCTTCTGCGGTTTTCAACCACAATATGAGGACAGTTAGACTTCATCACACCGGGCAATATGTTTTCTATTATGCTCATCGGTTCTTCCGTTCTCGGATTGTCTGAAGTAACCACGCAAAGATCCGAAAACTTTGCGGCAATCTCCCCCATTACAGGTCTTTTCCCCGGATCTCTGTCTCCTCCGCAACCAAAAAGAGTAATTACCCTTCCCTTTGCAAACTCTCTGACAGTCTTTAAAATGTTTTCCAAGCCATCCGGCGTATGCGCATAGTCCAATATAACCGAGTAGTCTGTCCCCGTGTCGAGAAGCTCAAATCTGCCCGGAACTCCGGTTACGGCTTCAAGTCCCGCTTTTATGATGTCCGGCGTAATTCCTGTAGAATACATCGCAGAAGCGGCAGCTAAACCGTTGTATACGCTGAATATACCTGGAATCCTTAAGCTTATCAGTCTTTTTCCATTCGGCAGATGCAGCTTAAACCTTACTCCTTTTGAAGACACTTCTATGTCACTGGCGTAAACATCGGCTTCCCTTTCAATACCATATGTCACAATTCTCTTATTTACACCATTTAATATCATTCTGCCGCTCTCATCGTCGATATTGATAACAGCGCATTCACTTAGATCAAAAAGGCTTGCCTTAGCCTGCCTGTAATTCTCGAAAGTCCCATGAAAATCAAGGTGATCCCTTGTAAGGTTGGTAAAAATGCCTGCCTTGAAGACACATCCCGCCACACGCTTCAAAGCCAAAGAATGTGAAGAAACTTCCATTACGACACTTTCTACCCCGCAACCCGCCATTTCCCTGAAAAGCTTCTGAAGATCCAACGATTCGGGTGTTGTACGATCGGAGTATGTTTTTTTATCGCCAATCATGCTGACGATAGTTCCGATTAAGCCCGTCTTTTTACCCGCCGTATCAAGTATGGACTTTATAAGGTACGTAACCGTGGTCTTCCCGTTTGTTCCGGTTACTCCTATTAGCTCAATGTCTTTTGATGGGTTGCCGTAGAATTCTTTAGCCATTAAAGCCATAGCAAGCCTTGAATCCGGCACGAGTATTTTTGTTACGCCTTCCGGAAGATTGATATCCTTCCCCAAAACCACCGCATGGGCGCCATTTGAAACAGCATCCGCGGCAAATTTATGGCCGTCGTATTTCAAGCCTTCTATACAAAAAAACAGCGAACGAGGACCTGCTTGCCTTGAATCGTAATGTATGCTGTCTATTTGTTTTTCAAGCGACCCTTTTGCTCTGTATCCTGTTATGTAATTGAGCATTCTTAAAAGTTTCACTCTGATTCCTCCATTGTTGAAATATTGGGGACGGTTCTATCGATGGGACAGATCTGCTGATTGCATAACTTATTCGATAACATCTCTTCTTGATTCCACTGCAATAAGTCAATCTGCTGCAAAATAATGAATGAAGCCTTGGCCTAAGCTGCATTAATCAGCAGCCGAATGTCGCAGTATTTTAAGGCCAAGGGACACATCGCTGCTTTGCGGGAAGGACTGGTGCGATGTGTCCCTAATGCAAAAATGCCAAGGACGGCATTTTTAGCATCACTGCAACAGGACGTTGTCATTGATGCGTGCGAGAAAATGCAAGACGAGGCGTAGCTGATTGCAGCGTGGCTTCGGCGAAATGAGTTTTTGCAGCTGAATCCTTCTTGCAATGAAATCACATATGGATTTCAGTTGACCGGCATCCTGAACCTGACTGTTATAACAGTTTCAGGATCAACCATCACTCCTGCCTGAGGTTGTTGCTCATAAGCTATCCCTTGTCCCTCAATCCTTAACGCGAGCCCTTCTGATGCGAGAATATTGTTAGCTTCACGGATAGATTTACCGATCACATCCGGAACGCTGACCAACTCATCAACTTCTCTGGGTGCGTCCCCTTCGTTTCCTCCGTCTCCCAAATAGAGCAACACCATGCTGTTTGCCGAAACCTTAGCCCCAAAGCTTGGCACTTGCGCTTCAACTATCGTTCCCGACTCTTCTAATATATAATTAAGCCCCACTTGTTTAAGCATAGCCACGGCTTGCTCTAAGGCTAAACCCTCTACATCGGGCACTTCCACTTTTTGAGCAATCTCTTGAGTTTCGTCCTCAAAAACAGGCGCAAGACCCAAATAATTCAACGAGTCCTCTAGAATCCTTCCAACATGAGGCGCTGCTATAACGCTCCCAAAAGTCACAGCAGCCTGAGGTTCATCCACCATGAACAATACTATTATTTCAGGATCGTCAGCCGGGGCAAACCCTACAAAAGATGATATGTTTTTACCCTCCATAATCTGACCTGTCGGACCGTACTTTTGTGCCGTTCCCGTTTTTCCCCCTACCCTAAAACCTGCAATATAGGAATTCCTTCCGCTTCCGTAAGTTACGGTATCTTGCAGCACCTGACGCATTATAGCTGAAGTTTCCTCTGAAATAACCCTCCTCACTCTAAACGGGGTTATATCTTTTACCAATTGCGGAATTACGTCATCTGTGCCGTCATCAATATTGTTTGTATAAATCGCTTTTCCAAGGTGCGGTCTCATCAGGTAACCGCCATTTATGACGGAAGCTACGGAATTTATAAGTTGCAACGGAGTGACCGCAACAGCTTGACCAAAGCTAATTCTCGCTAAATCGACTGTTTTAACGCGAGCGCGTGGGATCAAGATTCCGCTTTCCTCACCTAAAACATCTATACCGGTAGGCATTCCCAGCCCGAAAAGGGCCATGTAGTTGTAAAACTCGGTCAAACCTATCTCAAGTGCCATTTCCATAAACGCAGGGTTACAAGAGTTTTTGACCGCTTCCGCAAAAGTCTGACTACCATGTCCGCCCGGTCTCCAGCATCTGATCCTTTGACCATCGACAATCTTATATCCGGAACAATAATACGTTCTTTCCAATGATGCAACGCCTTGTTCCAACGCCGCTGCAGCGGTTAATATCTTAAAAATCGAGCCTGGCTCAAAATTGTCCTTAACCGAGAAATTCTTGACATATTCTTGCATCTGCTCGAAATTCTCAAAATCTCTCGGCGGCTTGTTTGGATCAAATTTCGGATAGTTGCCTAAAGCCAATATTTCTCCTGTATCAGGATCCATCACTATCGCATACACTTTTTGGGGATTGTATTTTGCCACAGCGTTTGCGATCTCGCGTTCAACAAAATGTTGTATAACCGAATCGATAGTCAGCACAAGGTCTAATCCGTCCACCGGAGGCACATATCTGTTAACACTTGAAGACAATTCTCTCCCATGAAGATCGGTTTCCATAAAAATGTTGCCGGTTAGACCTCTAAGATATCTGTCATAAAAAAGCTCTACACCCTCTTGACCCTTTATTCCCTGTCCCGGCTCAGCAAATCTCATCGTGAAGCCTAAGATATGCGCCGCTAAGCTTCTGTTGGGATAGAATCTTCGCGGTTCTTCGGTAAAGTCAATACCATGGATGTTTAATTCCCTGACTTGATTAACCATGAATCTTTCCGCTTGGCGCTTAATCCACACATGCCCCTTTGATTTATCAGATAGCCTGTTGTATAAAAGCGTTTCATCCATTTCCAGTATGGGAGCAAGCTTTTTTGCGACTGAGGCTGGATCGTCAATTCTTGCAGGTCTTGCGGCTATAGACTCCGTAGTCGCGCTTTGAGCAAGCAATTTGCCGTTTCTGTCCTTAATATCTCCTCTTACCGGAAACACGTCTAATTCCCGCGTCCATTGATCCAAGGCTCTCTTTTGCAGATCAACCCCCCATACGAGCTGTATATATCCCAATCGTCCTATTAACAGGATTAGAACCAGAGAAAAAAAGAAAAGTAGAACCACCAACCTTTTTCTGTTGCTAATTCCCGACCAAGAGTGTAAATTGGACATTTAATCCTCCAAAAAGCTTAAATCATGGTATCAACAGGCGCAAAATTCTTTCCCATAAGCTTTCGCCTGAATCTGCCGTTAATTGTGTTTCGCTTGGTTCATCGTCTGAAAAATCAGCCAGCACAACATACTGCACTTGAGTTTCATCCGGATGTTTCATCCCTATCTCAGTGGCGGCAATTCTTTCAACGCGATTTAAGTCCTTTCTAGAAGTTAACTCAAGATTAAGCAACTCAGTAGCATCCTGTCTGTTCCTTAAAACTCTTTCAAGGGATATAATCTGACTGTGGTTGCGCGATATTTCAGCAAAGCGGCTTATAGTCACACAAGCAGTCAAAAATAAAACAAGAATAACCGCTACAGGCAAAGCTCTGTGCTTTGGTGCGGGCTGAGTTACAGTTTTGGCCAGAATTTTTCTGACCTGCTTTTTCCTCGGGAGTGCTTCAATAGCCTCTACATGCATTTTTTTCTTAGCCGCTAACAATTTTATTCAGCCTCCTTGCCCTTCATGTGTTTCGCGCTCTTTTCCTACAATTTGTGACAAGCTCTAAGTTTTGCGCTTTTCGACCTTGGGTTTGTAGCTTGCTCCGCAAGGCTCGGAACTATCGGCTTTAGGGTCAATATCCTGACTTTCTTTTCCGCCTTGCATACACATAACGGATATTCGGGAGGACATTTACATTGTCCGCCAAGACTCCTGAATGTATGCTTTACTACCCTATCCTCAAGAGAATGAAAAGATATTACACATAGCCTGCCTTCCGGCTTTAAAACATCCGCAGCATTCTTAATAGCATCTGACAAAAGAGAAATTTCCTGATTGACTTCGATGCGTATTCCTTGAAATGTACGCCTTGCAGGGTGATCATCGCCCTTTCTCGCACTTTTAGGAATCGCCATCCTGATAACTCGTTCCAATTCTCCGGTTGTAGCTATAGGCCTGTTGTCGATTATGAATTCAGCAATGCGTTTAGCCCACCGTTCTTCGCCATAATCTCTTATCACCCTTGCCAGTTCTTCCAAAGTATAGCTATTAACCAGTTTATAAGCGCTAAACTTCTGATCTGGATCCATTCTCATGTCAAGAGGGCTGTTCTGTCTGAAGCTAAAGCCCCTTGAAGCTTCATCAAGCTGATGTGACGATACCCCTAAATCCATCAACACCCCATCGACTTGATCAATTTTCAATCCGGATAATAGTTCCTTTATGTGGACAAAATTCCCGCGCAACAAAGAAAATGAATCCGGATAATCTTTTAGTTTTAACTCAGCCGCTCTTAGGGCATTTGGATCACGGTCAATCCCAATAAGCATTCCTCCGGGAGTAATTCTTTCAATTATTGGAATAGCGTGTCCCGCACCTCCGACTGTTGCGTCAACCACAATATTACCAGGCTTGCATTGCAGCAAATCAAGCACTTCACTCAATAGAACCGGAATATGGCTAAAAGTCATTTATGTACTCCATCTTAAATCCCAAGCCCGACCATTTTGTCAATTATCGTAGGATGCTCGATATCTATGCTTGCACTATGATCGTCCCATGCTTCGTTGCTCCAAACCTCGATTCTGGTCAAAGCGCCTGTTATGACTATATCCTTGTCAAGTTTCGCGTATTCTCTAAGGTTAGGCGGTATAAGCGCCCTGCCCTGCTTATCAATCTCACACTCGAAAGCGCCTGCAAAGAAAAATCGAATAAACATTCTCACGTCTTTATCGGTTAAAGGCAAGGAACTGAGCCTTGCAGCCAAAGCTTGCCATTCGTCCAAAGGATACACAAACAAGCATTTATCAAGCCCTTTGGTCACAACAAATCTATCGCCCAAAGCGCTTCTGAACTTTGCGGGAATTATTATCCTCCCCTTAGGATCTAAAGCATGTTTATGCTCTCCGATAAACACATGATCACCCTTTACTCCACTTGCCTCCACTTGCAACCACTTTATTTATCTATTCTATGTAATTTTCAAAAATCCTTCCATTTTTTTTGAAAAAATAAAAGACCTTGAAATATGATTCTCAAGGCCTAAATATAATATTGGGGACGGTTCTATCGATGGGACAGATCTCTTTTATTGTACCTCGCGGACGTTTCTTCTAATTTAGGAAGCATCCCTCTGGCTTATCAGTTTTGGCTCAAAATTCAAATAATCACAGGAAACAAGATGATATCTTATGCCTTCAATGTCCCCTTCTGTCACTTTAAACGAAGGGCCGTGAAGGTGACCATACACAACATGACTTACACGATAGTCGCGCAGTCTTTCTATCATAGCTGTTGCGACTCCTTTTTCGTCAAATGGCGGATAATGCAGCAATACAATAATATTCTCTGCCGTCCGTGCGGTATATAATGATAGTCCTAACCTGTCGACTTCTCTTTTGAATATTTTCAGATCCTGTTCCTTATACTCTCTTCCTCCAGGCGCAAGCCAGCCCCGTGTGCCACAAAAGTGTACTCCATCTATTTCGACACTGTCATTTTGCAGGACAAACATATCAGGCGGTAATACACTTCTGATTCTGGCAACGGAATTCCACCAATAATCATGATTCCCCCGTATTATAATTTTCCTGCCGGGCAATTCCCCTATGTTTCGCACGTCCACCAACGCATCATCAAGCTTCATAGCCCAGCTTATGTCACCGGGGATAAGTACTATATCATCATTGCAGACTATCTCGATCCAATGCTGTCTAATTCTTTGCCAATGATCAGTCCAATGCGATCCAAAAATATCCATAGGCTTAGGAAAAGCTCCGGACAAATGTAAATCGCCGATTGCATAGATTCGCATAAGAATAACCTAGACCAATTTTCTGTTGACCATCTCGGTGAAAACTCTTTCCTGCAAATCCTGTGGAGACAACGAAGCATCATCAATAACCAAGCGTATGTATTGAGCCACATTGGTTTTGTAATAATCCTGTAAGGGAGCAGTCTTTACTTTGTACTCCTCAAAGCGCTTCATGATTGTTATTTCATTGTCATCCTCGCGCTTGATTAGAAGAACTTCGCATTCCGTGCAATGTGTTAACTTCTGTCCTACATGATAAATTTTCTTGCAAGTCGGACAAATAATCCTGCCTAAAAGCCTTTTTAGTAAAACATCCCTAGTAACGTCTAAATCGACTATCAAATCCACTTTTTTGCCCATCAAGGCAAGTATTCGATCCAGCGCTTTCGCCTGAACAACCGTTCTAGGAAAGCCATCCAACACAACTCCATCCTTATATTCTGACCCTTTCAAGCCATTTTCCACAACCATATTGACTACTTCGTCTGAAACCAATTTTCCTTCTTTGACGACTAAAACGTGCGAATATAATGGATGTTCTGTATTCTCGAGGATTTTCCTAAATAGATCTCCTGTCGATAAATGGGCCAAGCCAAACTGCTCAGCCAAAATTTTCCCTTGTGTGCCCTTGCCTGACCCAGGCGGACCTAACAGTACTATGTACAATAAAATACCTCCCTTTAAAATCAAAATAACAAAAACTAACCTTTGCTGTCGAGCAGAAATTTCTCAGCTTCTGCGCACCATAATCCGTTATTATTATAGACTATTTGATTAAGCTTTGCAAATAACGGATCATTTTCTCCTTTTTTTCCGAAGTCCTCAATGGCGGTTAAGTCCATATCAATATTTGTGTATATAAGTTTTTTCCCCCCAGGAATCTTCGGAAGATTAAGAGTGGTTTCGACAACACTGTCTAATCCTCCTATGTGCGTTATCATCGAAGCAGGATTAATCCTTCCTTTTCCCATTAACTTGAGGGATTCAAGCATATCCTGTGTGTTGCCTCCGCTTGTTCCAACCACGTGCGTTGAATTATAATGCACGTTATAGAAGTTAAATTCTGCTGAAAAATCAGGATTGTTGGGCCCCGCAAAAAAGTTCAGACAGCCATCATATCCTAAGATCTCGCTTCCTAATTCGACAACAGATGCTACAGGCGCAAAGACAAACAAATCGTCGAACCCTTTTTCATAAGTCAAAGATAACAGATACTTAGTCGGATCAAGTATTCCGGAAATATTCACGTAAACAAGCCTTACTCCGTTTTTTGAAGCCTCTTCAACACTGCAAACAGAAGCAGCCCTCTTGAGCCTTGCTTCATCTATGTCGGCTACTACAAGCAAGTCGGGCTTTCTGTCGCAATGAATCGCATAATCTATCGCGCCTAATCCCATAGGACCTGCGCCGGCAAGAATTGCCATATTGCCACCCGGCACAATTCCCATTTCGTGCCTGTATTGGCCGCGTATAGTATGGTATTGGGCGTGAAACGCACCTACTATACAAGACATAGGCTCAGCCAGCGAACCATAAAAATATGCTTCTCCCTCATAAGGCAAAAGACAACCCAGTTCCATAACTACATTCGGGATAACTACATATGTCGCACTCCCACCTATGTATTTAAAGGAATATCCCGGTGCCGCATAAGGATCATCGGTTTGATTAAGTGCAGTTTGAATAGTAAATTTGCTGCCAACCTTAAATTCTTTTTCCCATTTACCGCCTACCTGAACTATCTCTCCACAAAATTCATGGCCTATCATAATTGGATTTTTATCTATATCGTCAGGAATGCGCTTATGATCTTTCCCCTGAATTGCCCCCTTATAAGTTGACATACATATACTATCGGAAATTACGTGCGCCAATATTTCATCATACTGATTATCCGGAAGCTCAAACTCCTCAAGCCTCAAATCGTTTTTCCCATATAATCTTACCGCTTTTGTCTTCACTATTGACACCTCCTAAAAGTCTTGATAGATTTCCAATATGCATATTGTACTATGAGTCTTTACAAAAATCAACACAATCAGAAATAATCAAAGAAACCCACAAATATATATAGACATATTCAGGCGTACGTTGTATAATAGCTCCAACTTCAAGGTTTCTCTTTAAATTATAGATTACTTTGGGCGTAACTGTCAGCTATTTTAAAAGTCTTAAGTCGTTGCGCAAAAAGAAGTTGGAGATTAGAATTTAGAGGCTAGACAGATTTTACCCTTAGAGGGTTGAAACTATATAACCAAGTTTTGTTGCGTAAAAAGTAGTAAATTTACCTCAGATCTGTCCCATCGATAGAACCGTCCCCAATATTGCGAGGTGAAACATGCATTTTCCCTATGAAAAGCTTATAGAACATCTGAATAACGATTCTGAATCCGTAAGGCTTGAAGCCTTAGGCTTTCTTATAAGCAAAATACATGCCGGTGAGATTGAAAAACCGATTACCGGCAGTGATGTCAATAACCATATACATACCTGGTATTCTTTTTCCCCGTACTCTCCGACGAAGGCTGTTTGGATGGCGTATTCCTCAGGTCTTGCCACTGCCGGGATCATGGATCATGACTCTGTTAGCGGCGCTGATGAGTTCATTAAAGCCGGTAAAATAGCCGGTATAGCTACAACCACAGGATTGGAATGTCGAACAGACTTCTCAAATACTCCACTAAATGGCAAAAGAATTAACAACCCCGATCAAGATTCAATAGCCTATGTGGCACTTCATGGTATTCCTTATACCCAGATAGAAAAAGTCAAAAGATTCTTCGAAACTTTTTTACGTGAACGTAATTTGAGAAACAGGCAAATGACAGCGAAATTAAACGAAATTACTAAACCGTTTAGTGTGTCAATCGATTTTGACAAAGACGTCGTTCCTTTATCTAAATCATACAATGGAGGCAGTATTACCGAAAGACACATTCTGTTCGCTTTGTCTTTGAAGCTTATAAGTATCTTCGGCAAGGGTAAAACGCTTTTTAATTTTCTTGCCGATCGCTTAAATCTTCATTTAAGTTCAAAAACTGCAGATAATCTTCAAGACCCTCACAATGAGTTTTACGAATATGACCTTCTTGGGCTTTTAAAGTCGGATTTAGTGCCGCTATTTTATATCGACGCTTCAACCGAATGTCCTGATATTATGGAAGTTATAGGATTATCAGAACAAATAGGATCAATATCGGCTTACGCTTATTTAGGCGATGTGTCTGATTCGGTGACGGGTGATAAAAGGCCTCAGAGTTTCGAAGACAGTTATTTGGATCAATTGTTTGAAACGATAAAAAGCATTGGATTTAGAGCGGTTACTTATATGCCTTCCAGAAATACCTTAAAACAGCTAGTAAGGGTAAAGGAATTATGTGAGAAATATGACCTGCTTGAAATTAGCGGTGAAGACATAAATTCTCCCCGACAACGTTTCATATGCGAAGCACAAAGAAACGAAATATTCAGAAATCTTTTTGACTCTACTTGGGCGCTTATCGGTCATGAATTTGAATCCGCTAAAGATCCATGCAGTGGAATGTTTTCTCCATCGGTTATATCGAAATATCCGCACTTATACGAAAGAATATCTGTGTTCAAAGATATCGGGCAAAGGCAGGTCAAATCTCATGTTTAGCATAGAGCGAAAGACAAAACTTTTGTCACATTTAAGCGAAAAGGGAAGCATACTCGTAAAGGATGCTTCACAAATATTTGGCGTTACGGAGGAAACAATCAGGCGTGATCTTAGGGAGCTGGAAAACCAGGGACTTCTTTTAAGAACGCATGGTGGCGCAATAAGCGCCGATGATGCAAAATCAGAATTTCCATTGGAAATAAGGCAGGGAATAAACATATCAGGTAAAAACGCCATAGGACGAGAGGCCGCAAACCATGTCACAGACGGTGATACTATAATGCTTGACGCAAGCACTTCATGTCTATTTTTGGCCAAACATATAAAAGAGAAAAAATCGCTCACTGTTATAACTAACTCCGAGAAGATAATCTTCGAACTTTCAAACTTCGATGAAATTACGCTAATATCGACCGGCGGAATTTTAAGACGTAAAAGCATGTCATATATAGGAAAATCCGCTCAAACTGCCCTCGAAAACTATGTAGCCGACAAAGTTTTCTTCTCTTGCAAGGGTTTTCTACCAGAGCGAGGTCTTATGGATTCAAACGAGCAGGAATCTCAAATCAAAAGAACCATGATCAGCCGATCTCAAAAAGCCATTTTTCTTTGCGACAAAACAAAATTTGGGCGCATTGGGTGCGAAATGGTTGCAAAACCAGATGATATCCATATAATTGTTACCGATGGACCCATGCCCGAAGGCTGGTCAAATATTTTAAGCGCAAAAGGAATAATATCTATCGAATCAGGAGGAAAAAATGTCTGAATTTGATTACTTGAAGCAACTTAGAACCTTTTCAAACCAACTCGGAGGTGACCCTGAATACGTTTTAGCCGGTGGCGGAAATACGTCCTGCAAGATCGAAGGCGAGCTTTATATTAAGGCATCGGGCACTTCTTTAGCGGACATAACCGAAGATCAATTCGTAATAATGGATAGAGTCCTTTTACAATCATTATGGACAAAACAATATCCGTCGAATGATAATCTTAGGGAAAAAACCATACTAAAAGATGTAATGGACGCAAGAAGGTCGGATCAATACCCAAAAAGGCCCAGCGTCGAGGTTTTGTTGCATGATCTATTTCCCCAGCGATTTGTTGTGCATACTCACCCTGCGATCGTCAATGCCATAACCTGCAGCAATGAGGGGCAAAAGGCAATAGAAAAACTATTTGGCGACCATGTAATCTGGATTGATGAAATTAAACCCGGCTTTCTGTTGGCATCCGCCGTAAAAGAAAAGGTCAACAAGTACACTTTGGGGATGTTAAAACCTCCGCAACTGTTATTCATGCAAAATCATGGGCTTCTCGCGGCAGCAGATTCAGTAGAAGAAATTTCTTCACTGCACGATTATGTGTTCAGAGTTATTAAGCAGAATTTAAAGAATATACCTGACTTTTCGCCTTTTGAGCACAACAAAGAAAGAGCTTCTTTAATCTCGCCTGCTATAAGAATGATGCTCATGAGTAATGGCAATGGTATAGTCACTTACAGAAATAACAAGGAGATAAGCAAGTTTGTAAATGATAAAGAATCATTCAGCCCGCTAAGCTTACCTTTCACACCCGATCATATCGTCTATTGCAAGCACAAGTTTGTATTTATTCATGCCAAAGAAGATTTAGATGAGCAATACAAAGCAGTCGCATGCGCAATAGAAAAATATAAAGATGAACACGGGTTTTTGCCTAAAATAATCGCAATAGAAAAACTGGGCATATTTGCATGCGGACAAAGCAGGAAAGACGCTTCAGACGCTTTGGATCTCTTTATAGACGCCGTAAAAATAAGCGTTTACAGTAACTCCTTCGGCGGACCTAAACATATGAGCGAAGAGTTGATTTCATTTATCGTAAATTGGGAAGTTGAAAGCTATAGGCAGAAAATAGCTCTTAAAACCAATGGCGGGAAAAAAATAAATGAAAAGATTGCGGTTATAACCGGCAGCGCTCAGGGCTTTGGTAAGGGACTTGCCGAAGAGATGGCAAGAGAAGGCGCTAATGTAGTTTTGGCCGACATCAATATTAATCAGGCGAACGAAAACGCTTTAAGTCTTTGCGATAGATATGGATATGGAAAATCAATCGCGCTAAAAGTTGATGTCGTAAAAGAAGCCGACATCAGGGAAATGTTTATTCAAACGGCGCTTGAATATGGCGGTGTAGATATATTTATAAGCAACGCAGGAATACTCAGGGCAGGAGCCCTTGATGAGATGGACTCCGAAACATTTGAATTTGTTACAAAAGTAAATTATACTGCATACTTCATCGGAGTCAAATATGCATCAAAGTATATGAAAATTCAAAATCGGTTCAACAGCAGCCATTATATGGACATTATCCAGATCAATTCAAAGTCCGGGATTTCCGGAAGCAACAAAAACTTTGCATATGCAGGCGGTAAATTCGGAGGCATAGGCCTGACTCAGAGCTTTGCCCTCGAACTGGCTGAATATCGAATAAAAGTTAATTCAATATGCCCCGGCAATTTCTTTGACGGTCCGCTCTGGTCTGATCCCGAAAAAGGATTGTTTGTACAATATCTCAAAGCAGGAAAGATACCCGGCGCAAAAACCTTCGAAGATGTTAAAACACATTATGAGTCGATGGTACCGCTAAAAAAAGGCTGTGCCATAATAGATGTCGCGAGAGCCGTCTTTTACGCAATCGAGCAGGTCTACGAAACAGGCCAAGCTATACCTGTCACGGGAGGACAAATAATGCTTAAGTAAAGATGATTACAGATAAATAGATCGTTTTGCCGGCCGAAACGATTTGTGCTTTATACGATTTTAACACCATACTTAGCCGCAGATTTGACAATTGCTTCATCCAACTCATCATCGCATATCAACACGTCTATGTCTTTCAATGTGGCGAATGTGAAAAGCATATTTTTGTTAATCTTACTCACATCCATAAGCATTATGACTTTACCTGCTTTTTTGATGACGGCTTTCTTGAGCTCACACTCGTAGTAATCTCCGCTTGTAAACCCATGTTCAAGCGAAAATCCCGAAGCGGCCATAAAAGCTATGTCGATATTGACCTCTTTTAAGAATCCCAACGAATTGGAGCCCGATGCTGACAAGGTGTTTCTGCTGATTTTACCTCCAAGAATCGTAACTGAAGGTCTGTTGTTCTTGAGTATTTCCAATCCAATGGAAGGGCCGCTGGTTAATATCGACAAATCTTCATCCGGTAATTCTCTGGCAAAACACATCATCGTAGTTCCGGAATCAAGATAAATTGAACGTCTGTTCCCTATGTATTCAAGCGCTTTTGTTGCAATCTTTACCTTTGCGCTAATGTTTTCCATTGCTCTTTGACTGTATATATCTTCTTTGGATTTAGGGAAAGAGTTTACAGACTTCGCTCCTCCGCGAATCCTTATAATGCTACCATTTTTCTCAAGATACTCCAGATCTCTTCGTATAGTCATACTCGACAATTTCGGGAAAATTTTCTCCAGATCTTTTAGTTTTATAGTACCATTCTCTTGTATGTATGTATTTATTGTTTCTCGTCTGTTAGAATTCAAGAATATCATTTCCTCCCAACTATAATGTTTCACGCTCAATGTGATTTTAGCACATGTTATTCACATAAAAATAACACATATGAATTCTACCAATCCGATAAAAAAATGTCAATACAAACAAAAGAGGCTTATTTTAAGCCCCTATGTTTAGTTTATTACGTGATGCATTTTTCGCTGTAGTATTATTTACCGCCAAAGAATATACCGATTGCTCCCGGACCTACATGTGTTCCGATGACGCTTCCGATTTCCGCTATCAATATCTCCTTGGGATTAAGCTCCTTTTTAACCTCGTTAGCAAATTCTGCAGCCACGTCCGGCACGCAGGCATGAGCTACAGCAATGGATTGTTTGCTGAAATCGCCACCCGCTTCTTTGCTTAGCTCAATAAGCCTTGAAAACACTTTTTTCCTGCCTCGTACTTTGTCTAATGGTTCTACTGCCCCATCCTTCACGCAAAGTATGGGTTTCATATTAAGTATCGTTCCTATCATGGCTTTCAAAGGGCTCAATCTGCCGCCTCTTTTAAGGTACTCCAAGGTATCCACAGAGAAATAATATTGCTGTTTTTCACATAAAGCTCTCACTCTATCAGCTGTTTCCTTGATTCCTAAGCCTAGCTTAAGCATTTTAGCCGCTTCAAGCACAATTAGCCCAAATCCAATCGACATTCCCTTTGAATCAATTACTTCAATATCATTGCTCTCAAGCATGTTTTTTGCGGTAATGGCTGCCTGATATGTACCGCTGACCTTGGATGAAAGATGGATAGACAAAATTATATTGCCTTTGACAAGCTCTTTTTCGTATTCCTCCACAAACCTTTGCGGAGGCACCTGAGACGTTGTAGGCGTGTGACTGCTGGTTGTCAGCTTAGCGTAGAACTCTGTAGGTGTAAGATCATACCCATCCCTGTACTCCTCATCTCCAAAATGCACAGTGAGAGGAACAACTCTAATATCGTATTCTTCCACTAAGTGCTTCGGGAGATCCGATGTGCTGTCAGTAAACAAAACTACCTTTGACATAGACCTTGCCTCCTTTATGATTAGTTCTAGCCCAAATAAAAGAATAAATCTGAATCTTTAGATAATGATTTGATACTATTACTTGGTACTAATATCTAGTATATAAACCCGAGCGAACGCTGTCAAGCATTTTCATCAGAGTATATCTGAAATCTATTCAACAGTGACGCTTTTTGCCAGATTCCTGGGCTTATCCACATCACAACCTTTTTCGACGGCAACATAGTACGCAAAAAGCTGCAGTGGTATGACCGACGGAATTAGCGTCAGACAGCTTTCAGAAGATGACAAGTATATGCAATGATCAGCTACTTTAGCTATGTCCGAATTTCCTTCAAGCGCTATAGCAATCACAACAGCTCCTCTTGCCTTGACTTCTTTTATGTTGCTTATCATCTTTTCGTGAAGATGCTGTTGCGTATCTAAGGCTATAACCAGGGAACCGTTTTCAATAAGGGCTATCGTCCCATGTTTAAGCTCTCCTGCCGCATAAGCTTCCGAATGTATATATGATATCTCTTTAAGCTTCAACGAACCTTCCATAGCTATCGCATGATCAAGTCCCCTGCCCATGAAGAATATATGTTTGGCATTGAAATGTTGACTGGCAAACCTTTGGATTGCAGTCACGTCGCTTAAGATAGTTTTAACCTGTATCGGGATGTTTTCGATCGCATCTAAAAGCTGTGCATAGCGCTCATCGTTTATTTGTCCTCTTTTTAACGCCAACTCAAGGGCAATAATCGTCATTGCTAAAAGTTGGGTAGTATATGCCTTGGTCGAAGCGACAGCTATTTCAGGACCCGCCCATGTATAAAACACGCTGTCGGCTTCCCTTGAAACCGTACTTCCTACAACATTTGTTACAGCCAAAACGTAAGCCTTGTTTCTTTTAGCTTCGCGCATCGCGGCTATTGTATCCGCAGTTTCACCTGATTGGCTTATTACAATCACCAGATCATTTTCTTTAATAATTGGATTACGATATCGGAATTCCGAAGCGATATCCGCCTCAACCGGAATTTTGGCAAGCGATTCTATGAGAAGTTTTCCCGCGTAACCTGCATGATAGGCTGTTCCGCAAGCCACAACAAAAATCTTTTCAGGATTAGGCAATGGGCTGTTCAAAGTGATTCGTCCCGACTGCTTGTCAATTCTTGGACTTAGAGTCGCCTTAAGTCCTTCAGGCTGCTCATAAATCTCCTTTAGCATAAAGTGTTTGTAGCCTCCCTTCTCTGCTGAAGCCACATCCCAGTTGACCTTTAAAGGCTGCTTCTCAACTTTCTTGCCGTCAAGATTATAAACACTTACTTCATCCTTTTTTACAACGGCAATCTCTTTATCATCAAGCAACAGGCAATCGCGGGTATACTCTAAGAGCGCAGTGATATCTGACGCTATATAGTTTTCGTTTGCGCCTAATCCTATCACTAAGGGACTGTCCTTACGTACGGCTATAATTTCGTCCGGATTATCGGCGCATATTATTGCAAGCGCATATGAGCCTTCGATCTTGTATAGTGATTCTTTAACGGCTTCGAACAAATCCCCACCGTAGTAGTGGTTTATAAGATGGGCTATAACTTCGGTGTCGGTATCCGAAACAAACGTATATCCCGCTTCAATCAACCATTCCTTAAGCCTTAAATAATTCTCTATGATTCCATTGTGCACAACGGCTATCGCCCCGGACATATTCGTATGTGGGTGAGAATTTACATCGGATGGTTCGCCATGAGTCGCCCATCTGGTGTGTCCTATGCCGAGAGCTCCTTTAAGCGGGAATGCGGTAAGCCTGTCCTCAAGAATACTCAATCTCCCTTTGGCTTTTGAAATCTGTACAACCCCATTTTTTAAAACGGCGATACCGGCCGAGTCATAGCCTCTGTATTCAAGCTTTTTTAACCCTTTGACCAGGATGGGCGTCACATCGCCTTCTCCAATGTATCCTACTATTCCGCACATTTAACCGCACCTCTTTCTGATTTATCCAAGTCTCTGTTCAATCAGCCTTGCCAGTTGGTAAGCGTAGCGCTCCACTGTCGTCTGATCCGGTCCCTCAATCATAACTCTAATCAATGGTTCAGTGCCGGAAGCTCTTATAAGCACTCTTCCGTTTTCCATGAATTTTGATTCTATGTTTTTAATTTCCTGCTGTATTACCGGATCATCTGAAAGCGCAGCCTTTTTGTCATCGTTTACCTTGGCGTTTGCCAAAACCTGGGGAAGTTTAGTCATGACGGAGGAGAGCTTTGATAGGCTCTTATTGCTTCCTTTCATTATTGACATAATCTGTAAAGCTGTCAAAATCCCGTCGCCTGTGGTGTTATGTTCAAGGAAAATCAAATGTCCTGATTGCTCACCGCCAAAATTATAGCCTTGGGCTAACATTTCCTCCAACACGTACCGATCCCCGACCTTCGTCTTGACTATATTGCACCCTTCTTTCTTGAGCGCCAGATCAAGTCCTAAATTGCTCATCACAGTTGTTACCACGGTATTCTTATGCAAAACTCCGCGTGAATGCATACTAATCCCACATATTGCCATAATTTGATCACCATCCACCAACTTCCCATGTTCATCGACTAGGATCAATCGATCCGCATCCCCGTCAAAAGCAAGTCCGATATCCGAGCCTGTCTCGAGAACATAACTCATTAGCCTTTCCGGATGAGTAGAGCCACAATGTTGGTTTATGTTGATGCCGTCAGGATCATCGTGTATCGGGATAACTTGCACGCCTAATTTTGACAATACTTTAGGTGCAACTTCATATGCCGCTCCATTTGCACAGTCAACGACAGCTCTGATTCCGTAAAGTGATAATCCGTTTACAGTTGACGCTAAAAAATCTATGTAATCTCTGGTTACGTCCCTAGCCCTCACCCTGCGGCCAATTTCTATCCCAACAGGGACAGGCAAGGCTTCGGTATTGTCAAATATAATGTTCTCTATCCGTTCTTCCAGTTCATCGGGGAGTTTGTAACCTCTATAATCAAAAAACTTTATTCCATTATATTCCATCGAGTTGTGGGATGCTGATATTACTACCCCCGCATCAGCTCCATAATGTCTGGTCAGATACGCTACTGCGGGAGTAGGCAAGACGCCAGCTACAACAGCTTCTGCACCTACCGAACAGATACCTGCAACAATAGCTGCTTCAAGCATATCACCCGATAATCTTGTATCCCTGCCTATAAGGATTTTGGGTCTGTGTTTCTCCCTTGTAAGCACATATGCTCCGGCTTGCCCTAACTTGAAAGCCAGCATCCCGTCCAATTGGGCGTTTGCCAATCCCCTTACCCCGTCGGTCCCAAAAAGCTTACCCATTAGCAATCTCCCCCTTTATCATTCATATTCCTCTATAATATATCTTTGTGCGGCTAAGGTGGCAATCGCTCCATCGGATGCCGCTGTTATAATCTGCCACATGGGCTTTTTGCGCAAATCTCCGGCCACAAAAACTCCGGACAGGCTTGTTCTCATGCATTCGTCAGCAATCACAAAACCGGCTTCGTCTGTCACCAGACTTTCCGTTACCAGCGAGCTGTTCGGTTGTATTCCGATAGCGACAAAAACGCCGTCAACATCAATTATATTAGATTGTCCGCTTTGAATGTCCGAAACCCTGACTCCGGTGACTTCTGTTTCTCCTATAATTTCGTTAACGACAGAATTCCAAAAAATTTCAATCTTTTTATTCTCCAAAACCTTCCTTTGAAGCAACTTATACGCACGAAGCTCGTTTCTTCTGTGTATAAGGTACACCTTGCTCACGTACTGCGCAAGAAAAAGCGCATCTTCCACAGCGGTATCCCCGCCGCCGACCACAGCAACCCTTTTGCCCCTGTAAAAAGCACCGTCACATGTGGCACAGTATGAAACGCCTCTGCCCCTGAAAGTATCCTCTTTGGAAAGACCTAAGGTTTTTGGCTGCGCACCCATTGCCAGTATGACCGCCTTAGCTTCATATTCTTTATTCTCAGTAATTGCTTTTTTTGTCTTATGGTCAAGTTTTAAGCCTATCACTTCATCATAGAGTATTTCCAACCCAAACTTGCGAGCATGATTCTCAATTTTCATGGCTAGTTCAGCGCCGGTTATGGGTTCGTCAAATCCCGGATAATTTTCAACAGAATATGTAGTTGCAATCTGACCGCCGGCAAACATCTTTTCAAATAGAAGCACATCCAAACCCGCCCGCCTTGCGTATATGCCGGCCGTCAGCCCCGCCATGCCTCCTCCGATTATCAAAATATCATGCATAGTATGCCTCCTTCATTGCAAGATTAATGCAAATTCTTACAAACAAGTATACACAAAAATTGCACTTTTGAAAATATATGACTTTAATTTGATTCTGCTGCAATAACTCATTTCGTCGGGTGACAAGGGGTGACAAGGGGACGGGGTTATTGTCACACTCGTGTGACAATAACCCCGTCCCCTTGTCACCCCCCTGAAGCTCTTTAATCCTTCATTTTTATAGTTTTCTTTCCCGTTGTTCCAAGATGTTTGCTCACTATCCTGTATGCGCAATACTCCCCGCACATGGTGCATGTTTTTTGCCCATCATTGTTTCTTTGCGAACGTATGCAAGCGGCTTTAATCGGATCTATAGCAAGTTCAATCTGTCTTTCCCAATTTAGAGCTTTTCTCGCCTTTGCCATTTCCAAGTCCCACGCCTTAGCCCCTCTTACGCCTTTTGCGATATCTGCCGCATGCGCGGCAATTCTGCTGGCTATTACACCATCTGTTACATCCTGTGCCGTTGGTAGCCCTAAGTGTTCCGCAGGAGTCACATAACATAGGAAATCAGCTCCATACCAAGCCGCCAATGCTCCGCCTATAGCTGCGGTTATATGATCATAGCCCGGAGCTATATCTGTGACAATCGGACCTAAAACATAAAACGGTGCATTGAAGCAGAGTGTTTTCTGAATCTCCATATTTGTCTTAATCTGATTTAAAGGCACATGTCCGGGACCTTCGACAATTGTCTGTACTCCAGCTTCACGCGCTCTTTTCACAAGTCCTCCGAGTATTATAAGTTCTTTTATCTGAGGGGCATCGGTCGCGTCGGCGATGCATCCGGGTCTTAGCCCATCTCCAAGGCTTAAAGTGACATCAAATTCTCGCGCAATTTCAAGCAGCCTGTCAAATTGCTCAAACAAAGGATTTTCCTTTTCGTTGTGAAGCATCCACGCAGTCAGAAAGGATCCTCCTCTTGAAACTATATCCATTATCCTGCCTAAATTTCTTAATTCATCAATGCAGCTTCGTGTAATCCCGCAATGCACAGTTATAAAGTCCGCCCCGTCCCGGCAATGACGCTCTATAGCCTCGAAAAAATCATCGGCTGTAAGATCAACAAAACTTCTTTCGCTTGACGCCGCGTCAACCATTGCCTGATACAGGGGGACAGTGCCCACCATCACAGAGCTTTTATCTATTATTTGCCTTCTTGATTCATTTATATCTCCGCCGGTACTTAGATCCATCACAGAGTGTGCTCCGGCTTCGATAGCAGACTTTAGTTTTAAAAGCTCATCCTTTATATCAGGATAAGCATCCGAAGTGCCGATATTCGCGTTTACTTTGGTTGACAGTCCTTTTCCGACAGCTCTGTAACTAAAAGGCTTGCGAAGTAAGTTTCGAGGCAGCGCAATCTCTCCGCTTGCCAATCCTTGCAAAATATACTCAGGTTCCACTCCTTCAGCTTTTGCTGCCAATTTCATCTCTTCTGTAAAAATTCCCGCTTTCGCATATTCCATTTGTGTCATTTTTTCTTCACCCCATAATTGATTTTGTCTGTTATTCGTTTTATAGTGGAAATTATGTCTTCCGCGCCTAGTATCTCGGTTACCATGCACACGCAAGTAGCGCCTGAGTCAATAACATCATCGAGGTTTGATTCCTTGATGCCCCCTATCGCCACATGTGGAACATCTATGTTCTTTACGACATATTTAAGGTAGCTAAGCCCGACAGGTGCACAGACATCCTTTTTAGTGAAAGTTTTAAATATGGGACCTGTCCCTATGTAATCAGCCCCATCTGAAACCGCAGCCAATGCCTGCTCAGGTGAATGTGTTGAAATGCCTAAAATCATATCATGTCCAATAAGTTTACGAACATCCTTAGCCGGTAAATCATCCTGCCCCACATGTACTCCGTCCGCTTGTACAAGCAAAGCTATGTCTATGTCGTCATTTATTATAAACAATGCTCCGGATTTCTTTGTGATCGAGCGTATCTTAGTACATTCTTCCAGTTTGTGAAGCTTCTTTTTCTCTTTTTCACGATATTGAATGATACCAACTCCAGCCTTCACCATCTGTTCAGCCACGTAAACATTGCTTCTGCCCAAAGAAAATTCCTCTCCAAGAATGCAATAAAGCTTTTTACCTGAAAATATATCCTTCACTCTTTTCTTTCCTTTCCTTATCGCCAATCGACAAAAGTTGGCTGATAGCCTTTGTTCTCAAGCATCTCTTTAATTTGAGCAACACTTCTGGCATCGGATATCTCAAATTGAGATTTTGTTTCGCCATGCATCGCATGCCCGCCTACATTTGTTGATACTCCGGCTGACATTCGAGTAACGCCCAGCGAAAGGATGTTTTCTCTGAACACCGGATCTTCCCTTGTGCTTATCGATATCCCGCAACGAGGTAGAAAAATCCTCAAAGCGATAAGAGCTTGCACAAAATCCCTGTCTGAAACTTTGGCTCGCGCCAGGAAATTACCCAAATGAGGTCTGAATCGCGGTAAGGATACCCCCACTTCGATATCCCAGTATTTTTTCTGAAGATATTGAGCATGCAATCCTGTAAAAAAAACCTCGGTTATAAAGTCATTTAAACCTAAAAGCGCGCCTATACTTACAGTGCGCAAACCTGCTTCAGCCGCGCGTTCTGCAGCGTCAAGCCGAAAATGATAGTTCTTTTTAGGGCCTGATACGTGAAGGCAATCATAAATCTTTTCATCGTAAACTTCCTGATATATAGTTATTCCGTCAACGCCTGCTTCTGCAAGCCTTTCGTACTCAAATTCCTCCATTGGATAGACTTCTATCGCAACCGAAGTGAAAAACTTACGTAAAAGCGAAGCACAATCCGCTATATAACTTACAGGCGTATGAATTCTGGACTCGCCGGTAAGTATCAACACATGTTTTAAGCCTGTTTTCGATATATTAAGCGCGACTTCTTCGAGCTGTTCCATTGTGAGCTTGCTTCTTTTAAACTCATTTTTCACGTTAAAGCTGCAATAGATACATTCGTTAACACAATAATCAGCAAGATAGATAGGGGTGTAAAGCAAAATTACCTGGCCAAAATTCTTTATTGTCAAACGATTTGCGATTTGTGCCATCATTTTAAGATATGGAATGGCAACAGGAGATAACAGGCAAAGGAAGTCCAGTTCATCGAACTTTTCTTTCATAAGCACGTTTTGGATATCCTCAGCCGTAAGCTGTTTGATATATGATTCAAAATCAAAGTTATTATATTTTTTTATCTGTTCGTAAAAACCCATTTTCACGCTCCAAAATTAATCAGTCAAACTATCGAGAAATCCTTCAATGGGTGACGATGCTTTTGCGTGTTGCCAGGATTGGGGAGCGCCGGAGATAAAACTTAACCTACCCGCTTTTACGGCAAGGCTAAAAGCAAGCGCTGCGGTTACAGGATCATGCGCAGTAGCTATAGCGGTATTCACCAGCACAGCAGCAGCGCCCATCTCCATAGCTTCAGCGGCATGTGAAGGCCTGCCAATCCCAGCGTCTACAATAATAGGAAGGTCTATTTCTTCTATCAATATTCGAATCATTTCCTTAGTCTTAAGTCCCCTGTTAGTGCCAATAGGGGATCCAAGCGGCATAACAGCCACTGCACCTGCATCTTTAAGCGCTTTTGCCACTATCAAATCAGGATTCATATAAGGCAACACCACAAAGCCCTCATTTGCAAGCGTCTCAGTCGCTTTAACAGTTTCGAAATTATCCGGCAGAAGATATCTGTTGTCTGAAATCACTTCAATTTTAACCCAGTTTCCACACCCTGCCTCACGTGCAAGCCGAGCAATTCTGACGGCATCTTTTGCGTTTCTTGCACCGGAAGTATTGGGCATGACAATGCAATCCGAAGGTATAAACCGGAGCATATTTTCTTCAGGCGCTTCAAAGTCAATCCTTCTTACAGCAACAGTTACAACGCTGCAACCTGATACCTTGATGCATTCCCCGACTTTTGCATTGTTTGAGAACTTCCCCGTGCCAATGAAAAGCCTGCTCGATAACTCAACATTGCCGATAATCAATTTATCTTCCATTTTAGCCTCCCCCCACGAATTGGAGCAACTCAACCTGGTCGTCATCATTAATCATAGAGCTGTCCCATTCATTTTTCACAATGATCTGATAATTTACCTCAACTACGACTCTGTCAGCATTGACCCCCTTCGATTTCAATAAGTCCTTGATAGTAATCGGGCAACCAATATCAAACGTTTTACCGTTTAGTACTATAGCCATGCATTTCCTCCCAGTACATAAAAATAAAAAAGCTTCCGAAAATACCATCGGAAGCTTATAAGCGAAATTTTACTAGATTAAAAATCATTCATATGGCTTCCCTACGATGGCATTATCCACATCAGGTTCAAGGGGTTGGAGTGATTCTCCTCTCAGCCTATCAGGCACCCCCAGCTTGTATAAATTATAAAAAAGCTTCCGACTGTTATCGAAAGCTAATTGGTGACCCCTAGGGGACTCGAACCCCTGTTCCCGCCGTGAGAGGGCGGTGTCCTGGGCCGCTAGACGAAGGGGCCATATGGCTTCTTAACCAGGACTTTTACCTCAACAACATGATCAACAGTCAATCCGCTTGCATTCTATCAAGTTTTTTCTGGTTTAGCAAGCATTATTTTAAGCATGACAAGGGGATGTGACAACAACCCCGTCTTGTCACAAGGACTATCGCAATACCTGTTGGCAAAAATTTCGGATATGTCTATAATAAGGATGATGATTACAATGTGATGGATTATTTGAACAAAGTAAAGGCTTATGGAAAATGCATGATAAGCATGCCGAGCAGGACGGCCGCTCCATATTTTAAGAATAACCTCAGGATATACCAAAATTTTACGAAAGGTTGAGTAGCCATATGTCAAAATTGTTTGAACCTTTTTCGCTGAAATCATTACAACTTAAAAACAGGATTGTTTTGCCGCCAATGTGCATGTATTCTGCCGGCACTGACGGCATTGCAACTAACTGGCACAAAACTCATTACTCATCAAGAACAATCGGCGGAGTAGGTTTAATAATTCAAGAAGCTACCGCCGTAGAAAGAAGAGGGAGATTAAGCGACAATGATTTGGGATTATGGACGGATGATCAAATTTCCGACCTTAGTGAAATTGTCGCTCTTGTTCATGAGTTTGGTGCAAAAATTGCTGTGCAATTAGCGCATGGAGGCAGAAAAGCTTGGACAGGAGAGGAAAATATAGTTGCGCCGTCACCTATAAAGTTTCCAACCAGCGATACTGTTCCGGAGCAGCTCAGTTTATACCAAATATCTCAAGTGGTGGAAAACTTCAGTCATGCTGCTAAGCGTGCGGTAAAAGCAGGTTATGATGCAATTGAGATACATGCCGCACACGGCTATCTCATACATGAATTTATATCGCCTCATACAAACAAAAGAACGGACAAATATGGTGGGGATAAAGAAAATCGACTGAATTTCCCGATAGAAGTGATAAAAGCAGTCAAAGCAGTAATCCCTATAGATATGCCGCTTTTAATGAGGATATCAGCAGTTGAATATCTAGACGACGGATACACGTTCGAGGATATGATTGAAGCTGTATGCGTTTTTAAAAAACATGGACTAGATCTGATAGATGTAAGCAGCGGAGGCGCTAGTCAGAATGCTCCTCCATCTTGGCCGGGATTCCAGTTGCCTTATGCGCAGAAGATAAAAAGTGAGATTGGCATACCTGCAATCGGATGCGGATTGATTAGAGAACCGCAGATGGCTGAAGAAGCGGTTGAAAGAGGCATGGTAGATCTTATCGCTATTGGAAGAGGGTTTCTTGCTGATCCTCACTGGGCAATAAAAGCGTCCAAAACTCTCAATGTTGATGAAATTGTGCCATGGCAGTACGAAAGGGCATTCAGGTGACAAGAGGACGAGGTTAGCGTCCCATCTCCCGAGAGTGATAGCAGTGAAATCGATTATTGCAGTGAAATCAATAAATATCGTCACAAAAGGCACACAAAATATTGGGGACGGTTCTATCGATGGGACAGATCTGGCGGATGTAAATATTCCCATTGCATTTTATTCAATCACAGGATATACATAGAAAACGTGAACGACCGTAAGGTGCGTTCTTGATTGCATTAACCCTCAATTCTTACGGCTTACCGCATTATTGCGGAGCGGATAATCTTTGTACAAGTCCCCTGTTCAATTTCAGTATTTCTGAGATCTGCCTCAACGATATACTGTGCTCGTTTCTTAATTTAGGTGACACAATATCTCCTTCTGCAGTTTCGAGATCCACCTTATTAGCATTAATGATAGAAAAAGAATTGTCTAGCTTCGGTTTCTATGATAAAAAAATATCAAGGTCAATTTTCCTTGATATTACTGGCTGCGGAACTAGGACTCGAACCCAGACAGTATGATCCAGAGTCATACGTGCTACCATTACACAATTCCGCAATTAATCCAAATTAAAATAAAGAAAAGCAATACTAACTTAAATAAGCACAGTCAAACTTTTCTCAAATTCGAGTATATCATACTGGTTTTTAAAGTCAATCACAATTTTATAAAGAAAAAGCCCCCAAACCTGTTGAGGGCTTATTCTGCCCCACTATGCCGTTGCCCTACGATTTTAATACCCGCCCCTTGGCAGGTGGGTGTCCTGTAACCTGCTTCTATCTTCCGTTCAAAAAACGTTCTGACATTATACCGATTAACCCGAACTCCCGAAAACAGACTGTGGGTTAAAATCAACAAGGCTCCACGTACATCCCAGGGTTATCTTCTTGAGTGACTCAATCATAATACAAAACTAAAACACTTTCAATACTTAATTTCCGCCAAACTATGCGGCTAATCCCCAGGAGTATTGTTTTTTACATGCATGCTGTCATTTTTCATCACTTATATCCATAAACCATGGATTTTCAACTTGTTTTTAGTTTTATCCCTCATCAATGTTAAAATAGTGTAAAGTGTATTGTCAACCCATTGTTATTGTTGTATACTTTATACAAATTCATACGAAGGATGTTTTATATGAAAACTTTAAGTATCAAACTTTCGTTAGCGGAAAACGTCAAAAACTTCGTAAACATCATCAATAAATATCCCTACGAGGTGGATCTGCGTTCAGGCCGCCATATTGTTGATGCAAAATCGATTTTGGGCATATTCAGCCTCGACCTTAGCAAGCCCATAGCAATGGAAATATACGCCGATGATTGCAACGACCTACTTAACGACATAAAAAGTTTTGTTATTTAGCATTCCGGAGAAGGCTCTCAATAGTGCCCTCTCATGCTCTAAATTATACAATATTGCTTTTCGTTTTGAGGTGGATGTATTTTGGCATATGAACCGGCAAAGAATAAGATAGCTATATTATTGTTCGTCGGGGAACTGGATATACCTTTGAACAATTCCCAGATTGCCCATTTTTTTGTCGAAAATAACCTGATCAATTATTTTGATCTTCAACAGCATATAAATGAGTTGCTTTCCGCCGGTCACCTCAGTTATTCGGCACTAGGAGGAAACAATTTTTATTTGATCACGTCCAAAGGTCTAGAAACAATACAGCTTTTTAAAAAACAAGTCCCTAGACATCTTCGTGACAGAATTCAGGCTTATTCTTCCGAAAATCGTATCCAAATGAGAAAAGAGAGTCAACTTACCGCAGAATACCGAAAAATTGCAGACAAAGAATATGAAGTTGTCTGCAAAGCTCTCGAGAATCAAATGGTTTTAGTCGAGCTCAAATTAAACGTTGCCACAGCCAAGCAGGCAGGAATTATTTGTAATAATTGGAAGAGTAATGCTCTTGAGGTGTGCAAGGCTATAATGGAAAGGTTGATTTAAGTGTATAGGTTGGGATTTAAGACCTAAAGTATTTTCTTGCCGATCCTATAATATACAATGACCCGGTTATAAGAAGAACGTCATTTTTACCCGTCATGTCAAGCCCCATCTTTATAGCACAGGAGATATCCGTCGCAACATAAGTTCTTTCACAGAATTCGGCTGCCATCTGTGCCAATACATGAGGTTCAAAAGCCCTTTGGCTATCGGGCTTGGTAGCTATAACCACTGCCGCATGAGGACATATAATACTTAAAATATCATCTATTTGTTTGTCTTGAAGGATACCTATCACAAGAACAACCTTTTTGCCTTTGAAGTGTTCTATCAGAGCAGCAGAAAGTGCTCTGGCACCGGAAGCATTATGTGCGCCGTCAAGAATCACGTCGGGATTGCGCTTGACAATTTCAAGTCTTCCAGGCCAGTTAACATTTTTTAACCCTTCGAAGATTGCCTTATCAAAAATGTTCCAACCGCCCTTTTTCATAACCATCAGTGCAGTCAAAGCCGTTGAAGCGTTCAATATCTGATGAACGCCGCTTAAGTTGATCACAATGTTTTTGTATTTATTTTCTTCAAATATAAAATCAAAGCACTGCTCTCCGAATTTCGAATAACTCACTTTCAACTGCTCAAAAGATACTTCATACAAGTCGGATTGTCTAGTTTGTGCCGCTTCACGCAACACATCCATAGCCTCTTTGTCTTGAGGATAAACGACTGTCGGAGTGTTATTCTTTATTATGCCCGCTTTTTCGAAAGCGATTTTCCCCAGTGTTTCGCCTAGTACGTCCATGTGATCAAAGCCTATTGATGTTATAACAGATACGATAGGCTCAATTACATTGGTAGCATCAAGCCGTCCTCCCAAACCCACCTCAATGACTGCGATATCGACGTTGCTCTCAGCAAAATACAAAAATCCAAGCGCCGTTACAATTTCAAATTCAGTCGGATGATGATAACCTTCCTCAATCATGATATCTATGTGTAATTTTACCTTTTCAACAAGCCTTGCAACATCAGCTTCCGAAATCTCGCAGAGATTTACCTGGATTCTTTCAGTAAAACGCTCAAGACTAGGAGATATATACATACCTGTCTTGCAACCGGCGCATCTTAAGAT
>Ga0209103_1000059_pt1 | contig 30138 bp, 26 predicted proteins | sample 4C3metaG_FD_184152 | JGI IMG/M metagenome (GOLD analysis project Ga0209103, IMG submission 184152) | Freshwater bacterial and archeal communities from Indian Creek, Illinois, USA - 4C3 metaG (SPAdes) (version 2) | ecosystem: Environmental > Aquatic > Freshwater > Unclassified | place: USA...
TGATCGTGATCGACCGCGACGGCACCCTCAACCACGACCCGGAAGACTATCTGCGCAGCGCCGACGACTGGCTGCCCCTGCCCGGTGCGCTGGACGCGGTGGCGCGCCTCAACCAAGCGGGCTGGCGCGTGGTGATTGCTTCCAACCAGTCTGGGCTCGGGCGCGGGCTGTTTGATGTGGCCACGCTCAACGAAATCCATGAGCGCATGCACAAGGCGCTGGCGCAGGCCGGTGCGCGGGTGGATGCGGTGTTTTTCTGCCCACACGCGCCCGAGGACGAATGCGATTGCCGCAAACCGGCACCAGGGCTTTTTTTGCAGATCAGCCAGCGCCTGGGGGTGCCTGCAGCGCAAATGGTGGCGGTAGGCGATTCGGTGCGCGACGCCCAAGCGGCGCGGGCGGCGGGCTGCGAGGCGCATCTGGTGCTCACCGGCCAGTCGCAAACGCACCGCGACGGCACGCTGCCGCCCGATTTGCCCCAAGGTGTGTGCGTACACCAGGATTTGGCCGCTTTTGCCGAGGCCATCGTGGCGCGCGCGGCGGCGCCTGCACCAGAAAAGGCTGGCCAGTCATGACCGCCTTTTACGCCCTGCGTTCGTTGCTGCACCTGCTGTTCATGGCCATTACGGTGGTGCCGTGGGCGCTGGCGGTGGTGCTGGCTGCGCCGTTCGTGAGCCGGGCCCGGGTCTATCGCATGTGCGCCGCCTGGCTGGCCACGGCGGTCTGGGCCGGTGGCTGGATTTTGGGCATACGCAACCGCGTCACCGGTTGGGAGCACCTGCCCCAAGGACGCCTGGATGCGGCGGTGCTGCTGGTCAAGCACCAGTCGGTCTGGGAGACCTTCAGCATGCCCGCGCTGATGCCGCGCCCGCTGGCCTTTGTGTTCAAAAAAGAGTTGCTGCACATTCCATTTTTTGGCTGGGCCATGGGGCGCATGGACATGATCCATATCGACCGTGCGCAGCGCAACCAGGCTTTTTCCAAGGTGGTGCAGCAGGGCCAGCGCTTGCTGAGCCAAGGCACTTGGGTCATTATGTTCCCCGAAGGAACGCGCATCGAACGCGGGCAGGTGGGGCAGTACAAGAGCGGCGGCACCCGGCTGGCGGTGCAGACTGGCGTTCCGGTGATTCCGATCGCCGTCAATTCCGGCCGCTGCTGGCCGGCCAAGGCCTTCATCAAGCGCCCTGGGCTGGTGGATATTTCGATCGGGCCGCCCATTGCCAGCGCCGGGCGCGAAGCGGAGGAACTGATGCGCGAGGTGCAAGACTGGATCGAGGCCGAAATGCGCCGCCTGGACCCCGAAGCCTACCCGCCAGCCAAGCCCGATGCGGCCACAACCGGCCAGCCCTGAGCCTGCCGCCTGAACCGGGCCAGACCTAGACTTGCCATGAGCTTGCAACTGGATTGGCTGGCCAGCCCAGTCCCCGTGGTTGCCACGCCCGCTGCGCCCGCCCCGGCTGGTGTGGCACCCCTGCGCCACCCGCAGGCCAACCGCGAATGCCTGCTCGATGGGCAGCGCGTGGGCTACCGCTTCGAGCGCGCACCGCGCAAGACGCTGGGCCTGCGCGTGTGCCCCCAGGGCCTGACGGTGCGTGCCCCCGCCCGCTTGGCGCAGGCCGAGGTGGAACGCTTTTTGCTCAGCAAGGCGCGCTGGATACTCGACAAATTGCAACAGGTGCAGGCACACCCAGCCGCAAACGCGCCGCCTACGCCCGAGCAACTGGCCGAGCGTTGGCGCACCGGGGCCACGGTGGACTATCTTGGCCAAGCCCTGCCGTTGCTGCTAGAGCCGCAAGCGGGTCTGCCCCTCGGCAGCGCCCGCCTGATGGAGGGCGGTTTGCAACTGGCGCTGGCCCCCGAGTGCGCGCCCGAGCGCGTGCGCAGCAGCGTCTATGCCTGGCTGCAGCGCAGCGCCTACAGCCTGTACGAGCAGCGCTTGCAGCACTTTGCGCCGCAGCTCGGGGTGCGGTGGCGCAGCCTCAAACTCTCCAACGCCGGCACGCGCTGGGGCAGCGCCAAGGCCGATGGCAGCCTGCGCCTGCACTGGCGCTTAATCCAGTTGCCGCCGCATTTGATCGACTACGTGGTGGTGCACGAGCTGGCGCATTTGCGCGAAATGAACCACAGCCCGGCCTTTTGGCAACTGGTGCAAGCGGTGCTGCCAGACCAGATCGAGCGCCGGCGCGCGCTGGCGCGGGTGCGGCTGCCCAGCGATTAGCGCCTATCTGGGCTGGGATGCGTGTTGCAGCGCCCAGGTTTGCAAAGCGTCGGCGGGCAGCGGTCGGCTTAAAAAATAGCCCTGCGCGGCGTCGCAGCCGTGCTCGCGCAGCCAAGCCAGTTGCTCGGCCGTTTCCACGCCTTCGGCCACGGTGCGCATCCCCAGGTGATCGGCCAGCCCGATGATGGCGCGCACGATGGCGCGGTCGTCTGGGTCCACGTGCAGGTCGCGCACGAAGCTTTGGTCGATCTTGAGTTTGGCGACCTTGAAGCGCTTGAGGTAGCTCAATGACGAGTAGCCGGTGCCGAAGTCGTCGATGGAGACCTCAATGCACAGCCGCCGCAATTGCTCCGTGGTGGCAATCGCACCTTCTGGGTTGCCCATGGTGCAGCTTTCGGTGATTTCCAGTTCCAGCCGCTGCGCGGGCAGGCCGCCGTCGAGCAGCAGAGCTTGCACCCGCTGGGCCAGCAGGGCGTCGCGAAACTGCAGCGCCGACAGGTTCACCGCAACCTGAAAGGGCTCCAAGCCGGTGGCGTCCCAAAGCCGCAACTGCTGCAATGCCTGCCGCAGCACCCATTCACCAATGGCCAAAATCAGGCCGGTGGATTCGGCGATCGGGATGAACTCGGCCGGTGAAATCGGCCCCAGCTCCGGATGGTGCCAGCGCAGCAGGGCTTCGACGCCCAGCAGTTTGCCATCGGCCAGCCGCACCTGCGGCTGATAGACCAGCCCCAACTGCCCGCGCGCGAGTGCCAGCCGCAAATCGTTTTGCAAGCGCAGCGTGCGGCTGCTGCGGGTGTGCAATTCGGGGGCAAAAAAGCGGTAGGTGCTGCGCCCCTCCTGCTTGGCCTGGTACATCGCCATGTCGGCGCTGCGCGCCAACTCGTCCAGCGTGGCACCGTCGCCGGGAAACAGCGCCACCCCAATCGAGAGCGTGGCAGTGACCTCGTGCGTGCCCACCAGCAGGCTGTGGCGGGCGTGCTCGCTCAATTTCTCGGCCACTTGAAGCGCGGACGCTTGGTCGCAATCGGGCAGCAGCAGCACGAATTCGTCGCCGCCTTGGCGCGACAGCGTGTCGCCAGCGCGCAACAAGGTGCCCAGGCGCTGCGCCATTTGCAGCAGCAGTTGGTCGCCCACGCTGTGCCCCAGGATGTCGTTGATGTGCTTGAAATTGTCAACGTCGAGGTGCATCAGCGCCAAGGGCTGGTCGTGGCGCAGCGCCAAACTGGCCACTTGGTTGAAGCGGTCTTGCAGCAGTTGCCGGTTGGGCAAGCCGGTGAGTGGGTCGAAGTAAGCCAGGCGGTGTACCTGCGCCTCGGCCTGTTTGCGCTGCGTGATGTCTTCTTTGACGGCCACATAGTGCGTGATGCGGCCGTCGGGCTGAATGATAGGGGCCAGACGCGCCATCTCGGTGTATTCGCTGCCGTCTTTGCGCCGGTTGACGAGCTCGCCATTCCAGGGCTGGCCGGCGCACAAGTTGGCCCACATTTCGCGGTAAGTCGAGGGCGGGGTTTTGCCAGACTGCAAGATGCGCGGGTTCTGGCCCAGCGCTTCCTGCGGGCTGTAGCCCGTGATGCGAAAAAAAGCCGCGTTGGCGTACTCGATTTCGGCGTCGAGGTTGGCGATCACGATCGATGACGGGCTTTGCTCGACCGCCTGCTGCAATTTGAGCAGCGCATCCATAGACTGGTGGCGCTCGATCGCCAGCCCAGCCAGGTAAGCGCCGCGCTCCAGGGTGGCCAGATCGTCCGCCGAGGGTGCCCCGATGTGCGGGGTGTAAACGGCAAAAGTGCCCAACACCCGCCCCTGCGGCCCCTTGATCGGCAGCGACCAGCAGGCTGCCAAGCCGTGCGGCAGCGCCAGGTGTTTGTAGTTGGCCCACAGCGGGTCGGTGGCGATGTCGGACACGATCACCGTTTGGCCGTGGAAGGCGGCGCTGCCACAGGAGCCGGCCTGCGGGCCGATCGGTTTGCCGTCTATGGCCTGCCGGAAGGCGGCGGGCAGGTCCGGGCTGGCGCAGTCGCGCAGGGTGCCGGTTTTGGGCTCCAGCAGCAGCACGCTGAACCAGCGGCCGGGCAGCAGGGCTTGGTAGCCGCGCGCCATGAATTCCAGCAGGGGCTGCAACTCGGTGTGGCTGAGCAAGCGCTCCAGCGTCTGGCGCTCCAGTTCGGCGAGCTGCTCTTGGTGTTTGCGCGCACTGATGTCGAGCAACACCCCATGGGCCCAGGTGATGCTGCCGGCGGCGTCGTACTCCATCCAGGTGCGGTCTTCGACCCAGACCCAACGCCCGTCGGCGGCACGCAAGCGATAGTGCTGCACGTAATTCTCGACGCCTTGTAGTCGCTTGGCTTCGACTTCGGCGTTCAAGGTGGCTTGGTCGTCTGGGTGCACCAAGTCGAGGTAGCGCAGGTGCTGGCGAATCCAGTCGGCGGCGCTGTAGCCCCACTGGCTGACGTTGTCGCTCACGAACGCCACCGGGCAGCCCTCGGCCCCTAGCCAAGTGATGGCCACCACCGGCGAAGCGTTGATGGCGGTGTGCAGAAAGTCTGGCCCCGCCAGCGGCTGTTTGGCGACGGGATGGGCTTTGGGCAGAGGGTCTGGCATGGTGGCTTGAACGGCGCGATTGGCGGCTGTAGCGGCTGTGGCATTATCCACGGCTTATGCAAGTGTCATCGAGGCGCATGGCCTCCATCATGCCAAAAACCTGCTACACCATCGGCGACTTGGCGCGCGAGTTCGACTTGACTACACGCGCGATTCGCTTTTACGAAGACATGGGCCTGCTGCAACCGCAGCGCACCGGCCCAGCGGGGCGCAGCCGCAGCTACAGCGCGCGCGACCGCACCCGGCTCAAGCTCACCCTGCGCGCCAAGCGCCTAGGCTTAAGCCTGTCGCAAGCCAAAGACATCATCGACATGTACGACAGCCCGCGCGACAGCGGGCCGCAGTTGCGCAAGTTCCTGGCCGTGCTGGCGCTGCACCGGCGCCAGCTCGAAGAGCAACTGGCCGACCTGCAAGCCAACCTGGACGAGGTGAAGGTGCACGAGAAAGAGGCCAAGGCCTTGCTGGCGAAGTTGGGGCCTTGAACCCCGGGCGCAGAAGTGACAAAAAGCATCACGGGTTCGCAAAATGTCGGATAATTCGGAATCGATTCCGAAATTAACGAACCCATGCTCCCGAGATCCTTGTCCAGTGCTTTGGCCACCATCAGCGCCAGTTTTCCGGTGCTGCTGGTGACCGGCCCGCGCCAAGTGGGCAAAACCACCTTGCTGCAGATGTGCGCGCTGGGCTCGCCGCGTCCTTATGTCACCCTTGATGATCTGGAAGCCCGGGCCTTGGCGCAATCCGACCCGGCTCTGTTCTTGCAGGCATGGCCTGCGCCGGTGACCATTGATGAAATCCAGTATGCGCCGGGTCTGCTGTCGGCCATCAAGCTGGCGGTTGACCGGCAGCCCTTGAATGGTCAGTATTGGCTCACTGGATCGCAAAAATTTCACCTGATGCGCGGCATCACCGAAAGTCTGGCGGGCCGGGTGGCCATTGTGGATTTGCAAGGTCTGTCGCAGGCCGAGATGACGCAACGGGCTGCATCGTCCCGGCCCTTCGTGCCGACCGCGCAGTGGCTCGAAGCGGCGCGCTCAGCCAGTTGCCCGGTCGATGTGAACACCTTGTACGCACGCATCTGGCTGGGTGGCTTTCCTAGGCTGCATGCGTTGGGGCCACAGGGTGCGCAGGTTCGCGATGTGTTTTACCGCAGTTATGTGCAAACCTACATCCAGCGCGATGTGCAAGACGTGCTGCGGGTGACGGATTCGCTGGCATTTCACCGCTTCTTGGGTGCCGTGGCGGCGCATACCGGGCAAGTGCTGAATCACAGCTTCCTGGCCCGCAGTGCCGACATCGACAGCAAAACCGCGAAGGCTTGGTTGTCGGTGCTGGAAACGTCTGGGCTGGTGTACCTGCTGCAGCCGTATCACAGCAACCTGAGCAAGCGGCTGGTGAAGGCACCCAAGCTGTATTTCTTGGACACCGGGCTGGCCGCTTACCTCACACGCTGGCCCACGGCAGAATCGTTGGCAGCCGGTGCCATGTCGGGGGCCATGCTGGAAACCTGGGCGGTGAGCGAAGTGCTCAAGAGCTACTGGCACCATGGCCTTGAACCGCCGGTGTTTCACTACCGGGATACCGACCAGCAAGAGGTGGACTTGATCATCGAGTCGGCGGACCTGCTGCATCCTGTGGAGATCAAAAAGACTGCGTCGCCGTCGCATGCTGCGAAAAAGCATTTTCCCGTGCTGCAAAAGCTCGGCCAGCCGATCGGCCCCGGCGCGGTGTTGTGCCTGGTGGATAAAGATGTGCCCTTGTCGCGCGAAGTCACGGCCATACCTTTGGGGTATTTGTAGGGTGGGTGAGGCCACTGCGCGCCCGCTGCAACCGCAGTTTCGAGCTACCCGGTTTTCCGGTCATAATTAACATTGACGTTGACGTAAACGTCAAGCAAAAAACCGCAGACCGCATGACCACCGCCCGCACCGCCGACGAGCACCTGCGGAACGACCCAAGGAGACACCATGAGCACACTGCCCCAACTGCCCGGCCTAGACTTCATGCTCGGTGACGACATCGACGCCCTGCGCGACGCCGTGCGCACCTTCGCCCAAGCCGAAATCGCCCCGCGCGCGGCCGAGATCGACCGCAGCGACCAGTTCCCCATGGACCTGTGGCGCAAGATGGGCGACTTGGGCCTGCTGGGCATCACCGTTCCCGAAGCCTACGGCGGGGCCGACATGGGCTACCTGGCGCACATGATCGCCATGGAGGAAATCAGCCGCGCCAGCGCCTCGGTGGGCCTCTCCTACGGCGCGCACTCCAACCTGTGCGTGAACCAGATCAAGCGCAACGGCAGCGAGGCGCAAAAGCGCAAGTACCTGCCCAAGCTCATTTCCGGCGAGCACGTGGGTGCTCTGGCCATGAGCGAGACCGGCGCTGGCTCCGACGTGCTGAGCATGAAGCTGCGCGCCCAAGAGCGGGGCGGCTGCTACCTGCTCAACGGCAGCAAGATGTGGATCACCAACGGGCCGGACGCCGACACGCTGGTGGTCTATGCCAAGACCGAACCCGATGCCATAGACCCCCACGCTGCGCTGCCCCCCGCAGGCGCGCGCCGCCAAATCACCGCCTTCCTGATCGAAAAAGGCATGAAGGGCTTTAGCGTGGCGCAAAAGCTCGACAAACTGGGGATGCGCGGTAGCCACACCGGCGAGCTGGTGTTCGAGAACGTCGAGGTGCCGACCGAAAACATCTTGGGCGGCCTGAATCAAGGCGCCAAGGTGCTGATGAGCGGGCTGGACTACGAGCGCGCCGTGCTGGCGGCCGGCCCGATCGGCATCATGCAGGCGGTGCTCGATAACGTGGTGCCCTACATCCATGAGCGCAAACAGTTTGGCCAGCCCATCGGCGAGTTCCAGCTCATACAGGCCAAGGTGGCCGACATGTACACCACGCTGCAAGCCGGGCGCGCCTTTTGCTACCAAATTGGCAAAAACCTCGACATGCTGGGTGCCCAGCACGTGCGCCGGGTGCGCAAAGACTGCGCGTCGGTCATTCTGTGGTGCGCCGAGCAGGCCACGCGCATGGCCGGCGACGGCATCCAGATTTTTGGCGGCAACGGCTACATCAACGACTACCCGCTGGGCCGCCTGTGGCGCGACGCCAAGCTGTACGAGATCGGGGCCGGCACCAGCGAGGTGCGGCGCATGTTGATCGGGCGCGAGCTGTTTAACGAAACCCGCTGAGGCGCGGCTTGGCGCTGCGACAGGCCGATCATGCGGTGCTTTGCACCCCGCAGCAGCCCCGGTGGCGTGGCCGTTTTGTGCTAGTGTGGCGGTCTGAACCTTGGCTTGGCTGCATCCTGCACGCACCGCCACCCCACTGCCACCCCACTGCCACCCAACTGCCACCACCCACTATGGCCACCACCTTGCCGCAACGGCTCGATTCCACCCTGGCGCACGACATCGCACGCGCCATGATCGACGGTTTCGACCGCCATTACCGCCTGTTTAGGGCCGAATCGGCGCGCGCCAAGCACCGCTTCGAAACCCAGGACTGGCACGGCCAGCAGCGCGCGCAGCGCGAGCGCATCGAGTTCTACGACCTGCGCGTGAAAGAATGCGTCACGCGGCTGGAGCGCGAATACCATGCGGCGGAGTTGCCGATGGAGGTCTGGCAGCAGATCAAGCTGTTTTATGTGGGCATGCTGGTGGACCACCGCCAGCCCGAGCTGGCCGAAACGTTTTTTAATTCGGTTAGTACCAAAATTTTGCACCGCTGCTATTTCCAGAACGACTTTATTTTTGTGCGCCCAGCGGTGAGCACCGAATACCTGGAACCCCAAGACCCGCAAACCCACACCAGCTACCGCAGCTATTACCCGCAGCGCGACAACCTGCTCAACGAGCTGCGCCGCATGGTGCGCGATTTTGGCCTGCGCGCGCCCTTTGAGAATTATGGGCGCGACACGCAGGCGGTGTACGAGGCGTTGCTGCCCCTGTTTGAGCACGACAAGCTGCGCGCCAATTTCCAAATCCAGGTGCTGCACAGCCTGTTTTACCGCAACAAGGGTGCCTACGCGGTGGGCAAGCTCATCAACGGCTTCCAAGAGCTGCCTTTTGCCCTGCCGATTTTGCACAACGACAAAGGCCAGCTCCTGATCGACGCGCTGCTGCACGGCGAAGACGATTTGCTGATGATATTTAGCTTTGCCCGCGCCTATTTCATGGTTGACATGGAGGTGCCGAGCGCCTACGTGCAGTTTCTGCGCAGCATGATGCCGCGCAAGCCGCGGGCCGAGTTTTACAATGCGCTCGGTCTGGCCAAGCAGGGCAAGACGCTGTTTTACCGAGATTTTCTCTACCACATGCGGCACAGCACGGATAAGTTCCGCATCTCGCCCGGCATCAAGGGCATGGTCATGCTGGTGTTCGACCTGCCCAGTTTCCCCTTTGTGTTCAAGGTCATCAAGGATTTTTATCCGCCGCAAAAAGACACCTCACGCGAGCAGATCCGGGGCAAGTACCAGCTCGTCAAGCAGCACGACCGGGTCGGGCGCATGGCCGATTCGCTCGAATTCACCGAAGTGGGTTTTCCGCGGGCCCGGTTCAACGAAGAACTGATCGAAGAAATCAAAAAATTCGCCCCCAGCCAGATCGAAATCAGCGACCGCGACGGCGACGGCACCATCGAAGTGGTGCTCAAGCACGTCTATATCGAGCGGCGCATGATTCCACTCAACATCTATTTGCAGGAAGCCTTCGAGGTGCTGCAAAAAAACCGCGACGACGCCCCCGCCCAAGCTCAGTTGCAGCGCGCCGTGATCGAATACGGCAACGCCATCAAAGACCTGGTGGCGGCCAACATCTTCCCCGGCGACATGCTGTGGAAAAACTTTGGCATCACGCGCCACGGCAAGGTGGTGTTTTACGATTACGACGAAATCGAATACATCACCGATTGCAACTTCCGCCGCGTGCCGCAGGCGCGCAACGAAGACGATGAGATGAGTGGCGACGTCTGGTACAACGTGGCCAAGAACGACGTGTTCCCCGAAACCTTCGGCCCTTTTTTGCTCAGCAACCCGCGCGTGCGCGAGGTGTTCATGCGCCACCACGCCGATCTGCTGCAGGCCGATTTCTGGCAGACGCACAAAGACCGCATCGCCGCCGGGCATGTGCACGATGTGTTCCCCTACGAGCGCGAGCGCCGCTTTGTGGTGCAGCGCGCCCAACTGGCGGCCCAGGCCGCCGCAGCCGAGGCGGCCCAGCAGCAGGCCGTGCCTGCCATCACCCCGCCAGAGCCGGTCCAGGAAGCCATAAGCGCCCAATGATGCGAGCCCTGGCCGCATCACCTACTACGATGTGGGCCCCATGACGATCGACGACGCCTTCATGCTCGCCGCCAACGCCGTGACGGTGATCGGCCTGCCTTTTGCCCTCTGGACCTATGTGCAGCAGGCGCGCAAAGAGCGCGAGAACGAGGAAGAAGAGGCCTACCAGCACCTGAGCGACGCCTACAACCAGTTTTTGCAAGTGGTGCTGGCCCATGCCGACTTGCAACTGCGCAGCACGCGCGCACTGCCCCATCCCAGCGCCGAGCAGCGCGAGCGCATGCTGGTGATCTTCGACATGCTCATCAGCCTGTTCGAGCGCGCCTACTTGGTGGCCTACAAAGAGCAGATGAGCCCGACCGAGCAGCGGCGCTGGAACAGTTGGGACGACTACATGCGCGAGTGGTGTCGGCGCGAGGACTTTGCCGCCGCGCTGCAGCAGCTTCTGCGCGGCGAAGACCCGGATTTTGTGGCCTACATCGAGCGCGTGGCGCGCGAGGAACACGCGGCGCTGTTGCGCGAAAGCGCAGCCACCCCATCAGCCACCCCTGCCAACACCCAAGAGCGAGCCTGCGCCACGGCCCCAGAATCGGCCCGCACTGCAAGCTGACCCCCTTTTCATTTCACCAGGAGCCCCACACCATGAGCGCAGCCCCCGACCCGATCGTCATCGTATCCGCCGCCCGCACCCCGATGGGCAGTTTGCAGGGCGATTTTGCCGCGCTGGCGGCGCACGACCTCGGCGGGGTGGCCATCGCCGCCGCCGTGCAGCGCGCGGGCATTGCGCCCGATCTGGTGAGCGAGGTGTTGCTGGGCAACTGCCTCATGGCCGGGCAGGGCCAGGCACCAGCGCGCCAGGCCGCGTTCAAGGGCGGCCTGCCCGAGAGCGCCGGGGCCGTGACGCTGTCCAAAATGTGCGGCTCCGGGATGCGCGCCGCCATGTTCGCGCACGACATGCTGCTCGCGGGCAGCCACGAGGTGCTCATCGCCGGTGGCATGGAGAGCATGAGCAACGCCCCCTACCTGCTGGCCAAGGCGCGCGGTGGGTACCGCATCGGCCACGACCGGCTGTTTGACCACATGATGCTCGACGGCCTCGAAGACGCCTACGAAGCCGGCCGCAGCATGGGCACTTTCGGCGAAGACTGCGCCGCCCACTACGGCTTTACCCGCGCCCAGCAAGACGCCTTTGCCACGGCCAGCGTGCAGCGCGCCCAGCGCGCCATCCAAGACGGCAGCTTTGCCGCCGAAATCGCCCCGGTTACGCTGCAAGAGCGCAGCGGCGCGCGCGTGGTACGCATCGATGAAGGGCCGGGCCGCATCAAGCTCGACAAAATCCCCACGCTCAAGCCAGCCTTCAAAAAAGACGGCACCGTCACGGCGGCCAGCAGCTCCAGCATCAACGACGGCGCGGCGGCGCTGCTGCTCATGCGCGCCAGCACGGCGCAGCGGCTCGGGTGTACGCCGCTGGTGCGCGTGGTCGCGCACGCCACCCACGCCCAGGCGCCGCAGTGGTTTTCCACCGCGCCGGTGGGTGCGAGCCAAAAGCTGCTGGCCAAGGCGGGTTGGAGCGCGGACCAGGTCGATCTGTGGGAAATCAACGAGGCTTTTGCCGTGGTGCCGATGGCGCTGATGCACGACCTCAAGGTGCCGCACGAAAAAGTCAACGTCAACGGCGGTGCCTGCGCACTCGGGCACCCGATTGGGGCCAGCGGCGCGCGCATTCTGGTCACGCTCATCCACGCCATGCGCGCGCGCTCAGCCCGGCGCGGAGTCGCCACGCTGTGCATCGGCGGCGGCGAGGCCACGGCGATGGGCGTAGAATTGGTCTGACAGACTTTCAGTCTGTCTAAAAATACCGCATCGGAGACTCTATGACCTTGAAATCCATCGAGCTTTTTGCTGGTGCGGGAGGTTTGGCGATGGGTGTTGCTCTCGCTGGCTTCAAGAGTCAGGGGGTCGTTGAATGGGATCGTTGGGCCTGCGATACCATTCGGCAAAACCAAGTTCGCGGTCATTCGCTGGTGGTCGACTGGCCACTCTATGAAGGTGATGTGCGCCAGTGGATCGACACTGTGAACGTCGCTGCCCTAGTGGGCTTGGATTTGGTGGCCGGTGGCCCGCCCTGCCAGCCGTTTTCTATGGGCGGCAAGCATCAAGCCAATCTGGATGCCAGAGACATGTTCCCGGCGGCTGTCTCTATTGTTCGTGCGCTACGACCGCGTGCCTTTTTGTTTGAAAACGTCAAGGGCCTGACGCGGGCGAGTTTTTCGACGTATTTCTCATACATCCAGCTCCAACTGGAGTTCCCAGAAATCACCAAACGTGTGGACGAGTCCTGGGTTGAGCATCAGGTCCGGCTGCAGCAATTCAAGACATCCAGAAAGAACACAGACGCTGGATTGAGCTATCGCCTTTTTGTTGGATTGGTCAACGCAGCCAACTATGGCGTCGCACAAAAACGCGAGCGGGTCTTCATTGTGGGTTTTCGTAATGACGTTGATGCGCGCTGGTCGTTCCCTACGGAAACCCATTCGTTGGATGCGTTGCTGTACGACCAGTACGTCGATGGATCCTATTGGGATCGACACCAGGTGCCGTTGCGTCAGCGGCCACCGGTACCTGAAAAACACGCAGAGCTCGTTGCCGGTATGAAGGGCCTGGGCATTCTTCCAGCCAAGGTCGCATGGCGAACCGTTCGGGATGCGCTGGTCGGCTTACCCGAACCGCGCGAAGACGGACTGGGAAGCGCTATCAACCACAAACTGCAGACGGGCGCCAAGATGTACCCGGGCCACACCGGCAGTCCGTTGGATTTGCCCGCCAAGACGCTCAAGGCCGGGGGGCATGGCGTGCCTGGCGGCGAGAACATGCTGGTCCGATTTGATGGTTCGGTGCGTTATTTCAGTATTCGCGAGTCGGCGCGTTTGCAGGCTTTCCCCGATACCTATGAATTGCACGGTTCTTGGGGTGAAGCAATGCGCCAACTGGGGAATGCCGTGCCGGTGACGCTGGGGCAACAAATTGCCGCTAGTGTGGGGGCCCATTTGCTGGAGGCAGATCAGCGCGCGCTGAGTTCGCAAAGCCTGTTTCAGTCGGTACTTGCATGAGCCATCGAACACCATACAACCCGCTTGAGAAGGTGAACCTAGGCATTAGTGTGGCAGAGGCGATGCTTACGCAACGTGCCTTGCCCTTGGCTGATTTGGAGGCGTTTCCCGGTGCGGGCATCTACGCACTCTATTACCACGGCGAGTTCGGGGCATACAGCAAGCTCGCGCATCTCAACCGCACACAAGGCGCAAGCGTCCCAATTTATGTCGGCAAGGCCATGCCAGAGGGCGGTCGCAAGGGCGCTGCGTCAACGGCCAGGGTTTCTATAGGACGGGCGACTCGGGCTTTGTACAAACGATTGCAGGAGCATGCTGAGAGCATCCGGGCGACGGATCTTTTGATTCAGGATTTTTCTTGTCGCTTCCTTGTCGTTGACGATATCTGGATTTCGCTGGGGGAGTCGCTGCTGATCACGCGCTTCTCCCCACTGTGGAACTTGCTGTTGGATGGTTTTGGTAACCACGATCCCGGCAAAGGACGATACAACGGGCTCGTTCCTAAATGGGACGTGCTCCACCCAGGTCGGGCGTGGGCTTCCAAGTGCCAGATGCGTGTAGAAACGGCAGCCCAGATTGCAACAGAAGTTGCGGCCTGGCTCGAACAGGCTCCAGCATTGGCGCAGCCGCGCTACCTTGCGCGCGAGGCCGAAGCAGCTTACAGAGTCGAGAGAATCGACACTTCAGAAGACGATTGAAAGCCACACCATGCTGCTCAACGCCGACCAACTGCAAATCCGCGACGCCGTGCGCGCCTTCGCCCAAGAGCAACTGTGGCCACACGCGGCGGCCTGGGACCAGGGGCACATCTTCCCCAAAGCGGCGCACCAGGGCCTGGCGGCACTGGGCTGCTACGGCATTTGCGTGCCCGAGGCGCTCGGCGGCTCCGGGCTCGACACCCTCACGCTGGCGCTGGTGCTGGAAGAAATCGCGGCCGGTGACGGTGGCGTGAGCACCACCATCAGCGTCACCAACTGCCCGGTGAACGCGATTTTGCTGCGCTATGGCAGTGCGGCGCAGCAGCAGCGCTGGCTGCCTGCGTTGGCGCGGGGCGAGCTGCTGGGCGGCTTTTGCCTGACCGAGCCGCAGGCCGGCTCGGACGCCTCCGAGCTGCGCACCCGCGCCGTGCGCACCAGCGGCGGCTACCGCCTCGACGGCGTCAAGCAGTTCATCACCAGCGGCAAATACGGCGACCTGATGATCGTCATCGCCTCCACCGACCCGGCGGCGGGCAAAAAGGGCCTGAGCGCCTTTCTGGTGCCCACGAACACGCCCGGCTACTTGGTGGAGCGGCTGGAAGACAAAATCGGCCAGCACAGCAGCGACACGGCGCAAATCCGCTTCGAGGGCTGCCACATCCCGCTCGAAAACCGCATCGGGGCCGAAGGCGAGGGCTACAAAATCGCCCTTGGTGCGCTCGAAGGCGGGCGCATTGGCATCGCGGCGCAGAGCGTGGGCATGGCGCGCAGCGCGCTCGACTTTGCCATCGGCTACGCCAAAGAGCGGCACAGCTTTGGGCGCCCGATCATCGAGCACCAGGGCCTGGGCTTCAAGCTCGCCGACTGCGCCACCCGGCTGGAGGCGGCACGGCAATTGGTCTGGCACGCCGCCAGCCTGCGCGACGCCGGCCAGCCCTGCCTCAAAGAGGCCGCCATGGCCAAGCTCTTTGCCAGTGAGACGGCGGAGCAGGTCTGCTCGGCCGCCATCCAGGCCTTGGGCGGCTACGGCGTGGTGCGCGACTTCCCCGTCGAGCGCATCTACCGCGACGTGCGCGTGTGCCAAATTTACGAAGGCACCAGCGAGGTGCAAAAAATCCTGATCCAGCGTGCGCTGGCTTCCTCATGAACATCATCATTTTTGGCGCCGGGCGCGTGGGCGAGAGCGTGGCCGAGAGCCTGGTGTCGGAGCAAAACGACATCACCGTGATCGACCAGGACCCGCTGCGCCTGCGCGCCCTGGAAGAACGGCTCGATTTGCGCGGCGTGGTCGGCAACGGCATCCAGCCCTCGGTGCTGCGCGAGGCCGGGGCCAAAGACGCCGACATGGTGATCGCTTGCGCCGCCGCCGACGAGTCCAACCTGGTGGTGTGCAAGATCGCGCACGATATTTTCAACGTTCCCACCACCATCGCGCGGCTGCGCTCGCCCGAGTTCGCCGAAGGCGATGCGCTGATGGGCAAGGGCGGCTTCGCCGTCGATCGGGTGATCTGCCCCGAAGAATCGGTGATGCGCTTCATCCACCAGTTGATCGAGTACCCGGAAGCCTTGCAGGTGCTCGAATTTGCCCAAGGCCAGGTGTGCCTGATCGCGGTGCGCGCCGAACACGGTGGCGCGCTGGTCGGGCGCACCATCGGGCAGTTCCGCGAACGCCTGCCGCACGTCGAAATGCGCGTGGTGGCGCTGTACCGGCTCGATACCGAGATGGAGGCCACGCGCGACACCCGCATCCTGCCCGGTGACGAGCTGTTCGTGCTCGCCGCCGCCGACCAGATTCGCTTCGTGCTGGCGGCCATCCACACCATAGACAAACCGGTGCTGCGCGTGATGATTGCCGGTGGCGGCCGGGTGGGTCTGCGGCTGGCGCGCAGTCTGGCCGGGAATTACCAAGTCAAGGTGATCGAGCAAAACCCGCTGCGCTGCGAGTACCTGGCCAGCCAACTGCCCTCCAGCACGCTGGTGCTGCATGGCGACTGCGTCGATGAGTCGCTGCTGGAAGAAGAAAACGTGGCCGATATGGACTTGTTCCTCTCGCTCACCAACGACGACGAAGACAACATCATGGCCGCCATGCTGGCCAAGCGCATGGGGGCGCGGCGCGTGATGGCGCTCATCAACCGCCGCGCCTACGCCGACATGCTGCAGGGCAGCGCGATCGACATCGCCATTTCGCCGGCGCAAACCGTGATCGGCGAGCTGCTCACCCACGTGCGCCGCGGCGATGTGGTGGCGGTGCACAGCCTGCGCCGTGGGGCCGCCGAAGCGCTCGAAGGGGTGGCGCGCGGCGACTTCAAAACCTCCAAGCTGGTCGGGCGCCGGGTCGAGCAGGTGCTGCTGCCGCAGGGTGCGCGCTTTGGTGCCATCGTGCGCGGCCAAGGCCAGCAGGCCCAGGTGCTGATGCCGCACCACGACACCCTGATCGAGGCCGAAGACCACGTGGTGATCTTCATTCCGCACAAACGCCTGGTGCGCGAGGTGGAAAAACTGTTCCAGGTTACGGCGACTTTTTTCGGCTGAAGCGCCGTGCCGCTGCTGCGCATCGCCTCGGTGCTGGGCTGGATTTTGCTGGCTTTCGGGCTGGCTTTTTTGGTGCCCCTAGGGGTCTCGCTCGGGCTGGCCGACGGGGCAACGTGGGCCTTCGTCTGGCCGATGGCGCTGGTGCTGCTGCTGGGAGCCGCGCTGCTGGGGCTGGGGCGAACCGTGTGGCGCCCCTATCGGGCCACCGAGCTGAACGTGCGCGACGGCCTATTGCTGGTCGGCTTGGTCTGGGCGCTGCTGCCGGCGTTGGCGGGGCTGCCGTTCATGCTCTATTTCGAGGGCGTCGGGCAGCCGCTGAACTTCACCCGCGCCTACTTCGAGGCCATGTCGGGCCTGACCACCACCGGCTCCACCGTGCTGGTGGGGCTGGACTATTTGCCGGGGGCGATCAACATCTGGCGCGGCTTTTTGCAGTGGCTGGGCGGGATGGGGATTCTGGTGCTGGCGGTGGCGATTTTGCCGCTGATGGGGGCCGGCGGCAGTTCGCTGCTGCGCGCCGAAACCAGCGGGCCGTTCAAAGAGTCGCGCCTGACGCCGCGCATCGCCACCACCGCCAAGGGCTTGTGGAGCGTCTATGCCGCGCTGTCGCTGGCTTGCCTGCTGGCCTACCGCGCCGGGGGCATGTCGTGGTTCGACGCCTGGATGCACATGTTCACCACCATGAGCCTGGGCGGTTTGTCGAACTACGACGCCAGTTTCGGGCATTTCGATTCGGCCACACTGGAGTGGATCGCCATTGTGTTCATGCTGCTGGCCAGCGGCAGCTTTGCGCTGTACTTTGTGGCCGTGCTCAAGCGCGACCCGGCGCGCATCTGGCGCAACCCCGAATGGCGCGGCACCCAGAGCCTGATGCTGGGTGCGGGCTTGGCGGTGGCCGCGGTGCTGGTGTGGCAGGGCGGTGCCCCGGCGGATCTGGAAACGCTGCGCCGGGCCTTGTTCAACCTGGTCTCGATCGCCTCCACCACCGGCTACGCCAGCGAAGACTACACCCTTTGGCCGGCTTTTGCGCCTTGGTTGATGCTGCTTTTGTCGGCCTTGGCCACCAGTGCGGGCTCCACCGGGGCCGGCATCAAAATGGCGCGGCTGCTGATCCTGCTCAAGCTGGCTGAGTGCGAACTCAAGCGCATCCTGCACCCGCGCGCGGTGACTCCCATTACAGTCGGCGGTGCCGTGGTGCCGCAGGCGGCGATACAGTCCGTGCTGGCCTTCATGCTGATCTATGGCGCCACCGTGTTGGGCCTGACAATGTTGCTGCTGCTGGGCGGGATGGATTTCGACACCGCCTTCAGCGCCGTGCTGGCCAGCATCAACAACATGGGGCCCGGCTTTGGGGAGGTCGGGCCGGCAGGCAACTACGCCGGCTTGAGCGATTTCAAGCTCTGGGTGTGCTCCTTGGCGATGCTGCTCGGGCGGCTCGAAATTCTGGCTTTTTTGGTTTTGTTTACTAGGGCATTTTGGCAAAAATGAACGGCTTGTCTGCCCTGTGGTCGATTTTTGGGCCGGTGCTGGCGCTGCTGGCGCGCATCATGATGGCCTTTTCCTTCGCCTTTCTGGTGCCCTTGGCTTGGAGTTGGGCGCTCGATCTGGACTATCTGCGTGCCATCTGGGGCGTGGCGTTTGGCCTGACTTTTGGCAGCGGCCTGCTGCTGCTGTGGCTGACGCGCAACCAGTACCGCGAGCTGCTGCCGCGCGACGGTTTTTTGCTGGTGGTGCTGGTTTGGCTGGTGCTCACGGCTTACGCCGCCATCCCGCTCTATTGGCTGGTGCCCGATATTTCTTGGAGCCGCGCCTATTTTGAGGCCATGAGCGCGCTCACCGCCACCGGCGCCACCGCCCTGAGCGGTCTGGGGGATCTGCCGGTGTCGGTCAACGTCTGGCGCGCCTTTTTGCAGTACATCGGGGGCCTGGGGATCATGCTGCTGGTGGTGGCGGTGCTGCCGCTGCTGGGCCTGGGGGGGATGCAGCTCTACAAGGCCGAAACGCCGGGCCCGATGAAAGACACCAAGTTCACGCCGCGCATTGCCGAGACCGCGCGCGGGCTCTGGCTGATCTATTTTGGCTTTTCGCTGGCCTGTTTGTTGGCCTACCGCTGGGCCGGCATGAGCTGGGCCGATGCCTTCATCCACATGTGCAGCACCATGAGCCTGGGCGGCTTTTCCTCACAGGACGCCAGCATCGGCTACTGGGATTCGGCGGCGGTCGAACTGGTGGCGATTGTTTTTATGGCACTGGCGGGTATCAGCTTTTTGCGCTACTTTCTGGTGCTGCGCACGCTTACGCTGGGCCCGATCGCCAACGACCGCGAAATCCGCAGCTACTTCGTGGTGCTGTTCGGCTCGGTGGCGCTGGTCACGGCCTTGCTCACTGCGCAGCAAGTCGAGACCGATTTCTGGACCGCCCTGCGCAGCAGCGCCTTTCATGTGCTCTCGCTGGCCACCACCACCGGCTACTCCGCCACCGACTACGCGCAGTGGCCGGTGTTCATCGGCGTCTATCTGCTGTTTCTGGGCTGCTTCGTCTCGTGCGCCGGCTCTACGGGCGGTGGCATCAAGATGGTGCGCATGGTGCTGCTGGTCAAGCAGGCGCGGCGCGAGCTGGTGCGCATCGTGCACCCGCGCGTGGTCAACCCGGTCACGCTGGGCGGGCAGCGCGTCGCCGCCGCCACGCTCACCACGGTGCTGGGTTTCATGCTGATCTACGGTGCCGCCACGCTGGGTTTGAGCTTTTTGCTGCTGCTCACCGGGCTGGACATCGTGACCGCCGTCTCGGCCGTGGTGGCCACGCTCAACAACATCGGGCCGGGTCTGGGGCAGGTTGGGCCGGCGCACAACTTTGGCTGGCTGAGCAGCTTCCAGCTCTGGCTGTTGAGCTTTGCCATGCTGCTCGGGCGGCTGGAGTTGTTCACGGTGCTGGTGCTGTTTACGCGCCACTACTGGCGGCGCTGAAAAGCGGCTGGCCGTGCAGGGGCGGCTGGGGCGGGCAGGATGGGCGGGTGCTGCTGGATGCGGCCAGATTCGGGCTATCGCGACGCTATCCGATCAAGATAAATTCAATCGGCTGCGGCTAGAAATAGGAACGATTCGCATTTACCATAGGCCCATCGCACCCTCAAGGAGCCATCATGGAAAGCGACATCGAGCCGCACGACGAAGATGCCTACGTTCTGCCCCGCACCGAAGCCCTGCTGGCGGCCACGCTGGCGCTCATGACCGGGCATGCCGAGAGCGATTGCGCGCAGCAGCGCGCGCAGTTGGCTTTCAAGATCGGGGCCAACCTGCTGGCGCTGAGCGATCAGGCCGGCTTGAGCACAGCCTTGCGCGCCCTGGTCTGGCGCCTGCACGGCCACTGGGAAGCCTTGGAGCAAGCGCGTGCCTTGCAGCCGCTGCCTGGGCAGTGGCGCAGCGCTGGCCGCGCTGGGGTGTGCTGGCAATGAGCGCGACTACACCCCTGGTGCGCCCGCCGGAGCTGAAGCAGCCGGTGCAGTCCACCCCGTCCAAAGGCGAACTCATGCACGAACACCTGATCTGGCTGCGCCACTGCGCCCGCTCGCAGCAGCGCGTGAGCGCCAGCGTGGTGCAGATGGCGGCGCGAATCGATGCGCTGGAGGCCGAGGTGCTGCGCCTGCGCGCCCAGGCCGTGCGCAGCCGCAGCGCCGCGCTGTGGGGCGTGGGCGGCTGGGGCAGTGCGCCCTCTGACCCAGCACCCCGGCCAGCGCAGCCAGGGCAGCGGGCCGCAAGCGCGGCAGCGGCGGCAGCGGCGGGTGCAGCAGCCAAGCCGCTTGCGCGTCCTGTAGCCGTTCGCACGCCAGACGGTGCAGCAGATGCGGCGCTGCAAAGGGCCGCTGCCGCGCTGTGGCCGCAGGCCGATGAGCTGCTGTGCCAGACCGGTTGCGCCAGCCATGCGCACCATTGGCTGCAAGACGACGGCCAGTGCCAGCGCAAAGGCGGGGAGTGCGAGCGCGTGCCAGCGCAAGGCGGTGCCTATGTGCTTGGCGCTTAAAGCCACGGCGGTGCTGCCAGGCAGCGCCCAAGCTTGCCCACACCGGCCCATAGCGATCGAGTTGCCCGTCGTGGGGCCAAGCAGCAAGCCGAGCAGGCGCCGCCGCCCCTTGTGGGAGTTGAGCGCCAGCGCCGCCTGTCCGGTGCTCGGGGTCTGTGTGCCCATGTGCGAGCAGCGCGCGCTGATGCGCAAGTGCGGCATCGACGTGCACGGGCGCAGCGATTACGAACTGCACCAGATCGGGGTCTCGGAGTGCCGCCGCCGCACGCCGCTGGCCGAGCGTCTGCAAAAGTGGCTCGACGCACACTTTGCGCTGGAACTGCTCCAAGTGGCTGATTTTGCCAGCGCCGACGAACTGCGCCAGCGCTGGCAGCAAGCCAAGGGCGAACCCGCCTGGGGCGGGCTGATGTGGGCGCTGCTCACGCATCCGGTGTGTTTGCTCACGCTGGAGCACGAGGTTTTGGGTGATGTGCACATGATGCAGCACCAGGTTGGGATGGTGACGCGCGTCGAGCAGCAGCAGTGGCAGCAACAGCGCAGCCAGTCGGAGCAACTGCGCGCCGAACTGGCTGAGCAAAAGGCGCGTGTGCAGCGCCTGTTGCAAGAGGGGCAGCAGCGCCAGCAGCAGGCACAGACCGAGTTGCAGCGGCTGCGCCAGAGCCTGCTGCAAGCCGAGGCCGAACAGGAGCGGCTGCTGCAGCGCTGCCAGCAACTGCTCGCCGAGCGGCCCGATTTTGAGACGATGCAGGCCTTGCGCGCAGAGAACGCCGACTTGCGTCAGCAGTGCCAGCAGGCCAACCGGGCTTTGCGCGCTGGCGCACGCCCGTGCGGGGTGGCTGCGCAGCAGGGGCTTGCTCAGCCCTGCCTCTCCACTGGGGTGGCGATGAGCTCCAGCGAGGCTGCAAGCCGCCAGTCCGAGTCCGGTGTCTGCAAGGCCAGCGCTGATCCTGAGGCACGGTACGAGCTTGCGCCAGGCGGTGTCGGCGCAGCACCGACGGCCGAGCCAGTGCGGCCAACGCTGGCCACCAAGATCGCGTGCGTCGGCGGACGCACGGCGCAATTGCCAGGCTTTCGCGAGGTGGTCGAAGCGCACGGCGCACAGTTGCTGCACCACGACGGTGGCGACGAACACCACCTAAGCCAGTTGGCGTCCACCTTGGCAGCCGCCGATTGGGTGATCTGCCAGGTCGGCTGCATCAGCCACAACGCCTACTGGCGCGTCAAAGACCACTGCAAGCGCACCAGCAAGCCCTGCCTGTACGTTGAAAGCACCAGCCGCAGCGCGCTCGAACGCGCCATGCAGCAGATCAAGGCGGCGCAGCATCCGGCGGCACTGGCGCAGGCTGCGAGCGCCTGGAGGCCGCCGGAGTCTGGCCGAAGCAGAGGCTAAAGGCCAGAGCGCAGCGTTGTTGGCAGCAGTGCGCACACAGTGGCTGCGCACGGTTCTATCCTAGATAATCGGGGCTGAAAAGAGGAGACGCCCCATGACCGCAATCGAGACCCGGCTCAAGCCCCGCAGCGCCGAATTTTTGGCCAACCAGCAAGCCATGCGCGCCTTGGTGGCCGATCTGCGCCAGCGCCTGGAGCAGATTGCAGTGGGCGGCGGTGCCGCAGCGCGCGCCAAGCACACGGCACGCGGCAAGCTGCTGCCACGCGAGCGGGTGCAAAATCTGCTCGACCCCGGCACCCCGTTTCTGGAGCTGGCCCCGCTGGCCGCGCTCGATGTGTATGACAACGAAGCCCCCTGCGCTGGCCTGATCACCGGCATCGGCCGCGTGGCCGGAATCGAGTGCATGGTGGTGTGCAACGACGCCACCGTCAAGGGCGGCACCTACTACCCGCTCACAGTCAAAAAACACCTGCGGGCGCAAGAGGTGGCGCAGCAAAACCGCCTGCCCTGCATCTATCTGGTGGATTCGGGCGGGGCCAACCTGCCGAATCAAGACGAGGTGTTCCCGGATCGGGACCACTTTGGCCGCATCTTCTACAACCAGGCGCAGATGAGCGCGCAGGGCATCGCGCAGATCGCGGTGGTGATGGGCTCGTGTACGGCGGGCGGGGCCTACGTGCCAGCGATGAGCGACGAGGCCATCATCGTGCAAAACCAGGGCACCATCTTTTTGGGCGGCCCGCCGCTGGTGAAGGCCGCCACCGGCGAGGTGGTGAGCGCCGAAGACCTGGGCGGTGGCGACGTGCACACGCGCTTGTCGGGCGTGGCCGACCACCTGGCGCAAAACGATTTGCACGCGCTGGCGCTGGCGCGGCAGGCGGTGGCACACCTGGGGCGGCGCAAGCAGCCCGACATGGCCTTGCGCGCGCCGCTGCCGCCGCGCTACCCGGCCGAGGAGCTGCACGGCGTGGTACCGGCCGACAGCCGCAAACCCTTCGACGTGCGCGAGATCATCGCCCGCTTGGTCGATGACAGTGCGCTGCACGAGTTCAAACCGCGCTTTGGCAGCACCCTGGTGTGCGGTTTTGCGCACCTCGAAGGCATGCCGGTGGGCATCGTGGCCAACAACGGCATTTTGTTCAGCGAATCGGCGCAAAAGGGCGCGCACTTCATCGAGCTGTGCTGCCAGAGAAAGGTGCCGCTGGTGTTCTTGCAAAACATCACCGGTTTCATGGTCGGGCGCAAGGTCGAGAACGAAGGCATTGCGCGCCACGGCGCCAAGATGGTGACGGCGGTGGCCACGGCGGCGGTGCCCAAGTTCACGGTCGTGATCGGCGGCAGCTTTGGCGCGGGCAACTACGGCATGTGCGGGCGCGCCTTTGGCCCGCGTTTTTTGTGGATGTGGCCCAATGCGCGCATCAGCGTCATGGGTGGCGAGCAGGCCGCCAGCGTGCTGGCCACGCTCAAGCGCGACGCCATCGAGGCCAAGGGCGGCCAGTGGTCGGCAGAAGACGAAGAAGCCTTCAAAGCCCCGCTGCGCCAGCAGTACGAAACCCAGGGGCACCCCTACTACGCCAGCGCCCGCCTGTGGGACGACGGCGTGATCGACCCGGCCGACACGCGCCGGGTGCTGGCGCTGGGCTTGTCGGCGGCGCTCAATGCGCCCATCGAAGACACGCGCTTTGGCGTGTTTCGCATGTGAGGGGCGCAGCATGGCCAACCTGAATATCGCGCTGCACGGGGCGCGTGCCACCGTCACGCTGGCACGGCCGGCGCTGCGCAACGCCTTCAACGAGGAGCTGATCGCCGAACTCAGCGCCGCCTTCCTCGATTTGGGCGCGCGCCCCGAAGTGCGCGCCATCGTGCTGGCGGCCGAGGGGCCGGCCTTTTGCGCCGGGGCCGATCTGCACTGGATGCGCCGCATGGCCGACTACTCGCGCGCCGAAAACCTCGCCGACGCCGCACGACTGGCCGCGATGCTGCGCAGCATCAGCGAATGCCCCAAGCCCACGCTGGCGCGGGTGCAGGGCGATGTGGTGGCCGGCGGCATGGGGCTGGTGGCGGCCTGCGACATCGCAGTGGCGGCAGACAGCGCCCACTTCTGCCTGAGCGAAGTCAAGCTGGGCCTGATTCCGGCCACCATCGGCCCCTACGTGCTGCGAGCCATGGGTGCGCGGGCGGCGCAGCGCTACTTTTTGAGCGCCGAGCGCTTCGACGCCGCCGAGGCGCTGCGCATCGGCTTCGTACACGCCGTGGTGCCGCCCGAGGCGCTGGATGCGCGCCTCGACGAGATCGTGCAAGCCCTGTGCGCCAACGGCCCCGCCGCCGTGCGCGCCTGCAAGCGGCTGCTGCACGACATCGCCCAAGCCCCGCTGGACGATGCGCTGGTGGCGCGCACGGTCGAAGCCATCGCCGACATCCGCGCCAGCGCCGAAGGGCGCGAAGGCGTGCAGTCCTTTTTGCAAAAACGCAAGCCCAACTGGCTGGATTGAAATGTTTAAGAAAATTCTGATTGCCAATCGCGGCGAAATCGCCTGCCGCGTCGCCGCCACCGCGCGCCGCCTTGGGGTGCAGACCGTGGCCGTGTATTCCGACGCCGATGCGCAGGCCAAGCACGTGGCCGCCTGCGACGAAGCCATCCACATCGGCGGCTCGGCGCCCAAAGACAGCTATTTGCAGTGGGCGCGCATCATCGAAGCGGCGCAGGCCACGGGCGCGCAAGCGATCCACCCCGGCTACGGCTTCCTGAGCGAAAACGCCGAATTCGCCCGCGCCTGCGCCGCCGCCAGGCTGGTGTTCATCGGGCCGCCCGCAGCAGCGATCGAGGCCATGGGGCTCAAGGCCGAGTCCAAGCGCCTGATGGAACAAGCCGGCGTGCCGCTGGTGCCGGGCTACCACGGGGCCGATCAAGACCCGGCGCTGCTGCAACGCGAGGCCGACCGCATCGGATACCCGGTGCTGATCAAGGCCAGCGCGGGCGGCGGCGGCAAGGGCATGCGCGTGGTCGAGCGCAGCGCCGACTTTGCCGCCGCCCTCGCCAGTTGCCAGCGCGAGGCACGCAGCAGCTTTGGCGACGACGCGGTGCTGATCGAAAAGTACGTGCAGCGCCCGCGCCACATCGAAATCCAGGTGTTTGCCGATAGCCACGGCCACTGCGTTTATTTGCACGAGCGCGACTGCTCGGTGCAGCGCCGGCACCAGAAAGTGCTGGAAGAAGCCCCGGCACCGGGCCTGACGCCCGCCTTGCGCCAGCAAATGGGCCAGGCCGCAGTGGCGGCGGCGCAGGCGGTGGGCTATGTGGGCGCGGGAACGGTGGAGTTCATTGTGGAGCAGGTCGCTTACGACCAGCCCGAAGCGATGAGCTACTTTTTCATGGAGATGAACACCCGCTTGCAAGTCGAGCACCCGGTGACCGAAGCCATCACCGGGGTCGATCTGGTGGAGTGGCAGTTGCGCGTGGCTGCGGGCCAGGCGCTGCCGCTGCAACAGCACGAGCTGCGCCTGCAAGGCCACGCCATCGAAGCGCGCATCTGCGCCGAAAACCCCGAGCAGCAGTTCCTGCCCGCCACCGGCACGCTGCTGCGCTACCGCAAGCCGCCGCACTGCGCCTTCGAGCGCGGCCCGCTGCGCTTTGACGACGGCGTGCGCGAGGGCGACGCCATCAGCCCGTTTTACGACTCGATGGTCGCCAAGCTGATCGTGCACGCCGACACCCGCGAGCAGGCGCTGGCGCGGCTGGATGCGGCGCTGGCCCAGACCCACATCGTCGGGCTGACGACCAACGTGCAGTTCCTGCGCCAGGTGCTGCGCAGCCCCTCCTTTGAGCAGGCCAGGCTCGACACCGCGCTGATCCCACGCGAGGCGGCGCTTTTGTTCGGGCTAGACCCGCTCGGCCTGCCGCTGGCCGTGGCGGCGGCCACCGCGCAAACCCTGCTCGACGAGCGCGCCCAAGAGGGTGCCGACCCCTTCAGCCGCCGCGACGGCTGGCGCAGCCACCCCAGTTCAGAGACGGTGCGCCGCATCGCCTTCGAATACCGGGGCCAAGCGGTGACGGCCAGCCTCACCTACCAGCGCGACGGCGGCTTGCACCTGAGCGTGGAGCCGGGCGCCTATGCTGGCCCCTTGCGCTTTCATGCCCTGCCCGCTGGCAGCGCCTGGGCGCTGGAGCTGGGCTTTGCCGGGCTGAGCAGCCGCGCCAGCGTCTATGTGCAGGGCGAGCAGATGCACGTGTTTAGCCCGCGCGGCGCGGCGCAGATCGTCGAGATCGACCGCCTCGCCCACGCCGGCGACAGCGCCCCCGAGGGCGGCCGCCTGAGCGCCCCCATGCCGGGCAAGGTGCTGTCGTTTTGCGTTGCGGCCGGTGAGGCCGTCAAAAAAGGCCAGCCGCTGGCGCTCATGGAAGCCATGAAAATGGAGCACACCATCGCCGCCCCCAGCGACGGCACCGTGGCCGAACTGCTCTACGCCCCCGGCGATCAGGTGGCCGAAGGGGCGGAGCTGCTGCGTTTCACCCCGGCTTGAATAGGGCTGCCGCAACCCAGCGCTTGCCCCGATCGATACCCCTTGGAGGTCTGCATGAAACTCCCCCCCCACGTCCACCTGGTCGAAGTCGGGCCGCGTGACGGGCTGCAAAACGAGGCCCAGCCGCTGCCCGCCGCGGTCAAGATCGAGCTGGTGCAGCGCTTGCAGGCGGCCGGCTTGCGCCACATCGAGGTCACCAGCTACGTGAGCCCCAAGTGGGTGCCGCAGATGGCCGACAACCACGAGGTGATGCGCGGCCTCCAGCGCCTGCCGGGGGTGCGCTACGCCGTGCTGACCCCAAACCTCAAAGGCTTCGAGGCCGCGCTGGCGGACCGGCCCGACGAGATCGTGGTGTTCGGCTCGGCCAGCGAGGCCTTTAGCCAGAAAAACATCAATTGCAGCGTGGCCGAGAGCATCGAGCGCTTTGCCCCGGTGGTGGCGGCGGCGCGGGCGGCGGGCATTTTTGTGCGCGGGGCCATGAGCTGCACCGTGGGCTGCCCCTACGAGGGCGAGGTGGCAGCGCAGCAAGTGGGCCGGCTGGCGGCGCTGATGAAGGGCATTGGGGTGCAGCACGTGGGCGTGGCCGACACCCTTGGCGTGGGCACGCCGCTCAAGGTGCAGCGCGCCTTCGAGGCCGCCTTGCAGCACTACGAGTTGCACCAAGTGAGCGGCCACTTCCACGACACCTACGGCCAGGCGCTGGCCAACACGCTGGCCGCCCTGCAACTGGGGGTGGCGCAGTTCGACGCTTCGGTGGCCGGACTCGGCGGCTGCCCCTACGCGCGCGGGGCCAGCGGCAACGTGGCCACCGAAGACCTGGTCTATCTGCTGCACGGCATGGGGATAGACACCGGGGTCGATCTGGAAGCGCTGATCGACGCCGGCGCCTACATCAGCGCCGCGTTGGGCCGCACCAGCGGCTCGCGGGTGGCGCGTGCGCTGCTGGCCAAAAGAGCTTAAGCGGCGCAGCTTTGAGCGCAGCGGCCGAGCACCTCGGCTGTCACAAAAATTTCACTTGACAACGGGGGGGGGGGGGTGCTTCACAATAACGTGCATCTGTTCAGGGAGTGTCCTTCATGCGCGTGTGTCTGCCCCGCCTTCGGTGTCGTTACTTTGGCCTCGCACTGGTCTTGCTCGCCGCAGGCCAAGCTTGGGCCGACCTGCCACTCACGGTCGAAGACCTCATCACCGAGCAGGGCCGGGTGCGGCTGGACGTGTCGCTCACCTACGCCAACGTTGATCGGCAAGGCGTCTCAACGGGTGAACCGATCGAAGTCCAGACCGGTCCAACCTCCTTTGTCTTCTTGCCCACCGTCATTGGCGAAAGCATCGGCAACACCGACACCTGGGTTGCCACGCTGGGGCTGCGCTACGGTCTGAGCGCGGGCGCCGAAGTCTATCTGCGCGCCAGTGGCCTTTCGACCCGAACCCGCAACTTCGGCGTGGCGGGCGCGACCTCATCGAGCGAAACGCGCTTTGCCGACGCCTGGGTCGGTCTCAACTACCGTTTCATAGACGAGGGCGACACCCCGGCCCTGCTGGGCTTTGCCGAAATCGCTTTGAGCGAACAACACCGCCAAAGCCGCGCCAGCTTCCAATCCGCCATGCTGGGGCTGACCGCCTACCGGGCTATCGACCCCATCGTCTTTTCGCTCACCGCCGGCTACCGCTTCAACCAGAGCCGCCCAGACGGCCCGCGCGATTACCGCCCCGGCAACTTGCTGCTGCTGCACCCCTCGGTCGGATTTGCGGTCAACGACCGCGTCACGCTCAGCACCGGCCTGCAATGGACGCGGCGCGCAGCCGACCGCATCGACGGCCAGCGCCAAGGCATCGACCGCAGCGCCAGCAACCTGGTGCTGGGCGTGGGCTACGGCATCGCCAGGGGCAACACCCTAAACGCGAGTTTCAAGGCCAACGCCTCGGGCCAAGGTGGTGCCGAGTTCAGGCTCAATTGGCTCTACACCTTCCAGTAAAGGGAGGCGCAGGCTCGAGCATTAGGGGAAAGGAATGAGCGGCGCGGGGGTAGCCAGCGGTGCAGCACCGCAGCTACCCACCCCGCGCCGCAAAAGGTTTGGCGCTGCGCCACAGCGCCAAAGGGAGCCTTGGGATGCACCCAAGGCAGTTTGTTGTTGCAAGCAAAAGGACTGTATCATGAAACTGAAACAAAAGGGCCTCAAACTGGGGCTGGCCTTGGCGGCTGCCGGGCTGCTGGCGGCGCCAGCCCATGCGGCTGATGGGGCTGTGGAGCCGATGGCGCTGGGGGCTGCGCTGCCTTTGGCGGCTGAGGTGCAGGCGGTGGCGCTGGAGCAGACCGTCACCGCTGCGGCTGCCAGCAGCAGCGGGCCGCTGGGGGTCGAGGGCAGCGCGGCGCTGGCGGCTTTCAGCCAAGCCGACATCGCCACCCTGTTCGAGCCTTCCGCCGCACCGCTGCAACTGGCGGCGCTGTCGGAGCGGGAGATGCGGGAGACGGATGGTGCTTTGTTGCCGTTGATAGCTTTTTCAGCAGGCGTTGGTGGTGTCACTCAGGGTGTTGGGTTCATTGGCGGAGTTGTGATGGGCAACCATGCTTGGAACAGCCGCAGATTTGCCGGCAATGTGGCCACTGGTGCCCTTATTGGTGCAAGCTTTGGGCCTGCACTTCACTTTGTTCGCGGGTCACAACTCGGCACTCGTATCTGGCAGTTCAATGTGAATACAGCGAACTCTGGTTTTAATCTGGCTTGGCATCGTAGATAATTGAACAATCTGTACACCTGAATCGTTGCGGGGCATTGCGCCCCGCACTCTCTTAAATTGGAGATGCACCATGTTTATGGACGATATTGCAACGTTGGTCGCTATTTATTTGGGCGTTAAGGAGCATGAGCGGGGCTACAAAACAATTGCCTTGACATCGGCATTAATTGGTGGTACATTCTTTGTATTTATGCTTTTATGGGGTTTTCTTTTTGCAGATTCTACATTGCTGTTAATGGAAATACTACTGCTTGGCGGGCTGTCGCTACTTCTGGGCGTGTTTGTATTCCTGTTTAGTTATTTTATAAAGTGGATGGAAGCGCGCTATTCCAGAGACTCCAAAGACACAACACCATGATCCCCCTCGCCCTCACCCTCTTCCTGCTGCGCCCGCAGCCCTTTGAGCGCTTTGCCTACCCGCGCTGGCAAGCGGTGCTGGGGCTGACCCTGATCGGCCTGCTGGTCGGGCTCGATCCGCAGTTTCGGCTCGACACTCCCGAGGTGTCGGCAATGCCGCTGTGGCTGGCGCTGAGCTTGGGTGTGCTGCTGATCTGGGCTGTCGCCTTGGTGACGCTGGCCGTGCTGCGCTGGTGGATGCAGCGCGGTCAGCGCTGGGACGGGCGTGGCGAACTGTTGCGCCTGCTGGTGGCCGCCTGGCTCATCACCAGCGTACTCGGCGCGGGCCTGGTGGCGCTGGGTGTGCCCCATCTGCTGGTGCTGCCGCTGTACCTGTATTCGCTCTGGATAGGGGGCAACGCCCTCTCTGGTGCCATACCCAAGGCCAGTCTGGGCTATAGCATCGTCGGGATTCTGATCGGCATGGTGCCGGCGCTGCTGCTCACCGCTGTCATCACGGGCTTGGCGCTGCTGCTGGCGCTGCTCACCGGCGTTGTGTCTGCACCGGCCTGAAGAGTGCCGCGCGCAGAGTCATGGGGCGCTGCGCCACAGCGCCAAAGGGAGCCTTGGGATACACCCGAGGCAATTTGTTGTTGCAAGCAAAAGGACTGTATCATGAAACTGAA
>Ga0209103_1000060_pt1 | contig 29816 bp, 31 predicted proteins | sample 4C3metaG_FD_184152 | JGI IMG/M metagenome (GOLD analysis project Ga0209103, IMG submission 184152) | Freshwater bacterial and archeal communities from Indian Creek, Illinois, USA - 4C3 metaG (SPAdes) (version 2) | ecosystem: Environmental > Aquatic > Freshwater > Unclassified | place: USA...
AAGGGTTAACAAGACAAGAAATATACAGCTTAAAAGGTATTCGGAACTAAAGATATTCTGTAATGCGCAATTAAGCCCAAAAGACATAGAGCGTTACTGCCAGATAGATGCTCAACAAAAGCAGCTTCTAAAAAGCGCGTTTCAGTCGCTCGGCTTAAGCGCAAGGGCATATGATCGCATACTAAAAGTAGCACGAACAATTGCCGATATTGAAGAAAGCGAAAATATAGCAAGCTATCATTTAGCGGAAGCCATTCAATACAGGAGCATGGATAAATACCGGAAGGGGACTGTTTTTGCGTGATGCGCAAAAGTACCGACAAGAAACTGCATGAAGGACATCGACAGAGGGTAAGAGCCAGAGTTTTGGCGGAGGGGCTTGATGCTTTTGAGGATCATCAGGTACTGGAACTTATTTTGTTTTACTGTATCCCTATGAAAGATACGAATGAAATCGCACATACGATGATTAAGGAATTCGGATCGCTTGCTTCTCTTTTTGAAGCACAGCCGGAAGACATAGCGAAAAGATGCAATGTAAGCCTAAACACTGCCATTTTTGTATCGCTGATTCCATCGTTATCGCGAAGATATTTCAAAGCTAAATGGGGAGATAAACCACTTCTTAACAGTTCTACAAAAGCTGGGGAGTATGTGCTTTCGCTTTTGTCAGGACGTACATATGAGGTCTTTTACGTAATCTGTCTTGATTCGCAATACAAAGTAAACTATGCAGCATTGGTGCACGAAGGCACTATTAACGAAGCGGCAGTTTATCCAAGACTTATCGTTGAAACGGCTTTACGCCATAAAGCTGCAAGTGTGATATTAGCGCACAATCATCCCGGTGGAGGGATGCAACCCTCTGAGTCGGACATTGAAGTAACACAAAGGATAAAAGTGGCCCTAAAGGCTATATCAATAGGCACTGTTGACCATGTTATTGCGGCGGGGGATAAATATTACAGTTTTGCCGAGAATAATCTATTGTGATGGGATTAAAACAATAAGTAAGAGTATCTTTAAAGGTAGTAGGCTTCCTATTGGTCCCAGATCTGTTCCTAATATTGACACTAATACAATTGCCATCAACGGGATTAAGCACATTAACAACATTGATAATTCATGTTTTATTCTTTATGATTCATACAAAACTCCATATAAATTACTTGCTATTCGTATATGATTCTTTCTTTTTTTGCTTATTAAAGTCACAACAATCTATCCTCTGATTACCAAAACTTTTCTTATTTGCTTCTTCTATCGATTTTAGTAGTTTTATAAACCATTTTTTCAAATTATTCCCTCCTCTTCCCGCTAGTCATATGTTAACGCAATCATTATGTCATATTCAGTTTTGTAATTTCAAATTTTTTCACTATATCTCCCCATAAATTAGTGACTTTTACTTGACCAAAATTTGATATTCTAATATTTTCCTCAGTCCTTCTATTTATATTTGCTCCGTAAAAATTCACAACCAACGGATTCATTACATCCATAAGAAGTCCTAATAATTTTTCTTCACTTCTAACATGCTCTATTAGGATGACTTTTCCTTGTGGTTTTAAAACTCTGCCAATCTCGGCGAAACCCTTCACAGGGTTTGGTACAGAACAGAATACACAAGTGGCTATAACATGATCAAAGGTATCGTCGGAAAATGACATACATTGCACATCCATTTTCCTTAAGTCTACGTTTTTCCCAAGATTTTCAGCTCTTTTTTCAGCTATTAACAACATTTTTTGACTAAAATCAATAGCAGTAACTTCTATCGCATCATGATAGTGTTCAATATTTTTTCCTGTTCCTACACCAACTTCCAGTACTTTTCCTTTAACCTCTTGAAATAGATGTTTCCTCCATTTACCTAAAACCATATTTTCCATCGGTTTTTCTAAATAATCGTAAAAATATGCTATTCTATCATATCTTTTCCGAATTCTTTCTGTATTGATATCCACCGAATGTAATTTCTCCTTATTTATAATTATGCTTTACACATAAATTGTAAAGACAACAGGAAAACATGAACAAATCCTTTTCATTGCATAATTTCAAGATTGTAAGTGATTCAAAGTTATTGTAAGACCCACTTAAATGAGCATTCGGATATTCCGCTAACATTCTTGATTTTTTATTCGATACTGTCCGGTACTGGACTAAACGGTGAAAATATCAGAACTCCTTCTCTGTAGTGACCGCCGGGCCCGTCACCTTCCCATACAATCGGCTTATAAAGATCGCCTCGACTATCGACTAATTCCGTGATCTGCAGCATGTCCTGACTAAGATCAACGGAGTGAGTATTAAGCACAACTTCGAACTTCCATTGTTCGTCGCTCAATATCGTTGGCGTAACCTTGACTATGACTTGCCCTTGCTCATAGGTAGAAAGTTGGCTAGATAATGAGTGCAACAGAAAATCATTGCAACTTTTGAAGTTATGGCGGTTACACTCTCTACCTTGCCCTCGTTGTGCATTCCTTTAATTTGATTCCTTAGATAGAAATTGAGTCCGATTTAAATACCGAAACCGATAGCGAGACTTACAATAAAATAGCAGAATTGAGAGAATTGGCTTTGAGTTAAACTCCATCCAGAAATTAGCGGGTGACAACAAAATAAACAGCGAGTAATACTGCACTTGCCGTGATTCCGTAAAGTATAGATTTTTGTACTATTTCGTCGCTTATCAAGTTTCGCATAATTGCCTTGTTTCGATTCATGTTGACTTCCGTATATACCTGTAAATGCAATAGGTTCTTCACTCCTTTGCTGCGTATATCTCTATTGCAATTTTAGAATACACCTTCTTGCACAGAAAGTCAAACCCGATAAGGGGGTATGGTTGCTGTCAATTGACGATGAAAGGCGATTTAAGCATTGTAAACTTATCTGTTTCGTAAATAAGGCATCAGATCTACCGGATTGCCATTAATCCTTACCTCAAAATGCGCATGTGGTCCTGTTGATACGCAGATCTCCCTACGTTCATAACCGGATCGCCTCGGTCGACATTTTGCCCTTCTGAAATCAGTATACGTGAACCGTGCGCATAAAGGGTGGTAACATCGTTTCCATGATCAATGATCACACTGCTGCCATATCCTCAAAACCAGCACGCTAATATGACCACTCCGCCCGCAGCGGCCTCGGAATTTCTCCCGTATATGCTTTGTCTGCGTCTGCCTCGAACTGTTAAATTAGAAGCTATATCTATTCCTGTATGCTTTCTTCTAGTACCAGATACCGGGTGAACCCCCTATATCCAAAGGGAGATGTCACTCTGTAGAAGCACGCTACCGGCCATTGCATAACACCTCCGACAAACTCTGATCGACGGTTGCGCTCGTTATGTTGTTGTATAAGCTCCTGAATTTTTCCCTCAAGCTGTTTAGAAGTTATTTCCAGTTCATCAAGCTGTCGTTCATACTTCTGGTCTTCTTTTTCAAAAAATAAATTTGCTATTGACTTTTATTTTAGTATGCTATATTATAATCTCTATAATTCTAATTGGTTTACATGGGATTAAGTCTTGCTAAATTTATTATATCAGGAGGAGAATATTATGGCAGAACTGACATTGGATTGTTTGGGCGAGGCGTGCCCGGTACCACTAATCAAAACACAAACGGTGATGAAGGACATGAGCATCAATGATATGCTTACTGTTAATATCGATCACAGCTGTGCGATGAAAAATATTCCCGATTGGGCGCGCTCCAGTGGGCACGCAGTCGAAATCGAGGAGATTGACGAAGGCGTTTGGGATATAATCATCAAGAAACTTAAATAAAGGGGAAGGATTAAGAATGAAACAAGTTTCACTAAATCAACAGGCAACACAAACAACTGTTCCAAAAGTTAAGTATCCTTTATATGACATCTTATTAAAGAAAGAATGGTCTTATGAAACCGGCGCTGTACTACTCGCAGCTTTTGGTTTAGCCTTGGCAATAGTAACAGGTGGCGCATGGGGTGTTACCGGACCTTTGCATCTTTGGGGAGCAAAGTTTCTTTCGCTTTTTGGAGTAAATGTTGGAGCTATAGCAGCTTTCAGCGGAGTTGCGGAATTCAGCTTTTGGAGAAGTATGGCATCAATGACTAATTTGGGACTTGTTGTCGGAGCTTTGGTAGCAGTACTTCTGGCAGCGCAGTTCAAACTAAAAGGAATTAATAATTGGAGAAATGTAGCAGCAGCTGTACTTGGAGGCCTACTAATGGGCGTAGGCGCAAGATTCGCAGATGGATGTAATATAGGCGCTCTTTTTTCCGCATTGCCGGCATTTTCGCTGCAAGGTTGGGCGTTCATGGGCGCCATGTTTTTCGGAGCACCTGTTGGAAGCGTTCTGTTAAAAAAATACTTTATGAGTGCTTCGGTCGTGAAAAAACCACGTAAATCCGTCGCTGTTAAGCTTTCGCCAGAGCAAAGAAAGCGCAAACGTATTATACAAATTATAATTGGTCTTATTTTGCTCGTCGCTTATATCGCTTTAGCAGTCTATGCTCAGGAAATAAATCCGAATGCCGCATTTATTCTGATGATTGGGCTTGCTTTTGGTTATGTACTGCAGCGTTCACGGTTTTGTTTCACTGCGTGCTTTCGTGATCCTTATTTGACAGGAACTACAAACCTTACAAAAGCTGTGATTTTAACTTTAGTGTTGTCAAGTGTTGTTTTTGCAGCCCTTCAGATGCAAGCAACCGGCTTTAACCTTGAAAACCTGATCATCGAAGATCTGGCTGGAAACGTTAGGCCTGTTGGTATAGTAACGTTGCTTGGCGGTTTTATATTTGCTATCGGTGCTGTAATTGCCGGCGGATGTGCGTCAGGTACTTTCGTGCGGATGGGAGAAGGCTTTATGCAGCTATGGATAACTATCGTTTTTTTTATAATCGGATCGATGATAGGTGCGATTGCGATGATTCCTGTGCGCGAAACCTTCCTGTTTTCACCTGAACCGATATACCTTCCACAGGCGCTTGGAGGCTGGATTCCTGCTTTAATTTTTCAGTTCGGCATTTTGATTGTAGTCTATTTTATTGCCGACTGGTATGGAAAGAAAAAATCAGGAGCACTGCAGTAGATGAAGAAAAAAATAGAGTGCTATGATGTCGTTGTGATCGGCGGAGGTCCGGCCGGTATGACTGCCGCACTGTATGCAGGGAGGGCACGGCTTAAGACACTGCTAATCGAAAAGTCACTGATCGGCGGAATGACCACATATACGAGTGAGATTGAAAACTATCCCGGATTTCCGGAAACGATTGACGGTATGGAATTATCAAAACATATGAATAAACAATTTCGGCGTTTTGGAGCTCATGTCAAATTAACTGATGTGCGTTCCGTAAGCGTAGATTGTGATCTAAAGATCGTATCCACGTTTGGGATAGATTATATGACCAAAGCTGTTGTGATTGCGACAGGGAACAGACCAAGGCTTACAGGTGCCAAAGGGGAAGAGCGGTTTTTAAATGATAAAGGTATTTCGTTTTGCGCAACATGTGATGCGGCACGGAATGAGGGAAAGCGTATACTGGTTATAGGTTCAGGCAACGCTGCGATCGAAGAGAGTATGTATTTAACAAAGTTCGCACGGGAGGTTATTGTATCCGTGATTCACGATGAAGGAATCATGGATGCAGACAAGGTTGCGCAAGAGAAGGTGATGACTAACCCCAAAATTAGCTTCATCTGGAATACCGTTGTGGACTCTTTTGAAGGTGATGATATGCTCAAAACGGTCAATCTTAAAAATATAAAAACAGGTGAGGTCATTCCCGTAGATGTAGATGGTTGTTTCCTGTTCATTGGCTATACTCCGGATACCAAGGTGTTTGAAGGCCTGATCGATATGACTAAACGAGGTTACATCAAGACAAATGAGAGTATGGAGACGTCTGTGGATGGTATTTTTGCCGCGGGCGACTGCCGGGAAAAAATCCTTCGGCAGATTGCCACAGCAATGGGTGACGGAGCTATTGCAGGCTATATGGCCGAAAAGTATGTTCAGGAGTTCGAATACGTCAAGAAAGAGTTGTTTGATACAAAAGGGCTTGTTTTAGCGTATATCTATAACACGATTGAAGTTATTGACCGCGAATTATTGGAACATGTCGAGAAGGCTGCAAGCGAATTTAAGGGCAGAATACTTTTAAGGCGGGTCGATGTTTACAATTCGGATCGTATTGCGTGTCGGCTACTGTATAAAAAAACACCATCGTTAATTATGCTAAAAGACGGCGAGATAGTCGAAAATGTAACCGATCTGACCGCAATTGAGAAAAAGATTGAGATAATGGTTGCAAAGCATTTATAGAAGCTACCTGCTTTTGTTGTCGGTTATTTCGCTGACTTCGTATTATCGGTTATAAATATGCCTTGACCGACTCAGAAGATCTGGGGTTTTACTCCCTCCGGGCACGCCAGCAATATCAATGTCAAAAAACCTTGAGGACATATCTAATTTTTGGAATGGAGACTGTTTTTGCGTGATACGCAAAAGTACCGACAAGAAACTTCATGAAGGACATCGACAGAGGGTAAGAGCCAGAGTTTTGGCTGAGGGGCTTGATACTTTTGCTGAACGCAGTCTCATATGATTTTGAACGCTGGAAAAGCATTCTCGCCTCCAAATGCAAATTGTTTACGGACATTGATACCGCCTTTATCCCCGTCGGGCGGCTGGTGTGCTCCGGCGGCTTACAGGCTTGTTTTAACTACTATGCCGAATTGGGCGAGGATTTTCTGGAAACCGTGCACAGCATGCTGGTGTTTGACGCCGTGATATACAACGAGGATCGGTACTTTAGCAACTTCGGCGTACTGCGGGATAACTACTCAGGCGCGATCATCGCTCCGGCTCCAATCTTCGACAATGGGCTTTCGCTGTTCAATTACGCCATGCGGGATGATATCGCTCATTTGGACGAATACGCGAAAACGCGTTTTCCTGCCTATGGAGATATTTCCTTTGAGCGTATCTGTTCCGAGGTCATGGGCAAGACGCAGGCGCAGCAGCTACGGCGGCTGATCGGGTTCAAATTTCCCCGGCATCCGTTCATCAACTGGCCGGAGGAACGGCTGGAGGCTATTGAAAAGCATACGCTGCGCCGTGTGCGGCAGATTTTGGGGTTGGATAGGTAAAAAATAGAGATTCAAAGTAGAATTGGAAATAATTCTGTCCATTATGATTGGGTGATATTCTATGAATATACAAAACTTAACCGAACAGGTCCTCGACTTAATTTCGTTAAAGCAGGATGACGACTTTAGAGTTATTAATGAACTGTCAAACAAGCGCGATTACTCCATTTATCTGCTTAATAAGGTCATCTTTTACCTTTGACAATAAGCGGGAAAGGATACTTGCTTGCTAAAAAGTGGGACATCGTATAAAATTATAAGAGGCTACGTTGATTGACACGCAACATAATCATTATGACAGAGGAGAAATTTATCAGAAATGCAAACCTATGGTTTTATAAAAGTTGCAGCAGCTTCACCAAGATTAAAGGTTGCTAATGTGAGTTATAATGCTCAAAGAATAGAGCAGCTCATACATGAAGCATATAAAAGAGATGTGTATCTCCTTGTTTTTCCGGAGCTGAGCATTACCGGGTATACTTGTGGCGACCTTTTTGCGCAGCAAAATTTGCTTCATGCCGCCGCGAAAGCATTGGTATCTTTAGCTACACAGACAAAGCATATTGATATGTTGAGTGTTGTCGGGCTGCCTGTTTTTGTTGAGGAAAGATTGTATAACTGTGCCGCAGTTCTTTCAAAAGGAAGCATAATTGGTCTGGTGCCAAAAATGTTTTTACCGAATCACAATGAATTCTATGAAAAGAGATGGTTCACATCGGGTCATGAAATATGCAAAACTGTGTCAGAGATAGATTTCAATAGCTACAAAGTCCCTTTTGGCAATTTGCTGTTCAATGATAAGAAGAATGAAGTAAGACTTGGAATAGAAATTTGCGAGGATCTTTGGTCTGTTATCCCGCCAAGCTCAATTATGGCTTTAAATGGCGCCAACATTTTAGCAAATCTCTCAGCCAGCAATGAACTTGTAGGTAAAGCAGATTACAGAAGAAAACTTGTCGAACAGCAAAGCGCTCGCTGTATAGCCGGATATGTCTATGCGGGTTCAGGAGTGCATGAATCAACAACAGATCTGGTTTTTGGCGGTCATAGCATTATTGCTGAAAATGGTATAATATTAAAAGAATCCCAAAGTTTTTCACGAAATGATCAGATCATATACTCAGATATTGATATAGGGAAGCTAATGGCTGAAAAACATTCGCAAACCAGCTATGCTGATGATTGCGACAGGAATCGAGCGTATCGTAAGTATACTAATGTCGGGTACGAGATCTCTGATGGCGCTGGTTTGTTTAGATTAGACAGGAACATAAATCCTTATCCATTCGTTCCGGTCGATAAAAATATTTCGGATTACCGGTGTGAAGAAGTGTTCAAAATTCAATCTACCGGACTTGCCAAAAGAATTGAGCATACCGGAGTAAAGAAAGCTATTATCGCAGTTTCGGGAGGAATTGATTCGACGCTTGCGTTACTTGTTACTGTAAAAACATTTGATATGCTCGGAAGATCAAGAAGCGATATTGTTGCGATAACTATGCCTGGATTCGGAACAACCACTAAAACATATGATAATTCTATCGGACTGATGCGCTCACTAAATGTCGATACACGTGAAATCGATATAAAGCCTGCATGTCTTTTACATATGAAAGATATAGATCACGATCCTAACACGCATGATATAGTGTTTGAAAATATGCAAGCCAGGGAAAGAATGCAGATCCTGATGGATATTGCCAATAAAGAAAACGGATTGGTTATAGGGACAAGCGATTTATCCGAGCTTGCACTGGGATGGACTACATATAACGGAGATCACATGTCTATGTATGGGATCAACTCAGGCGTACCCAAAACTTTAGTAAGATTGCTTGTTAAATGGACTGCCGATAATGAATCGGATGATGAAATAAAGCAAGTATTAAATAAGATCATCGATACTCCGATTAGTCCCGAATTACTGCCTCCTGATGAAAAGGGAATAATCACTCAGAAGACTGAGGTTCAGATAGGTGCATTTGAACTACATGATTTCTTCCTGTACCATGTCGTAAAATGGGGTATGCCCCCCAAAAAGATACTATACTTGGCATCTGTGGCTTTTGCTGGAATGTATGATGAAAATTATATCAAAGAAATTTTAAAGATATTTTATTCAAGGTTCTTTTCCCAGCAATTCAAACGTTCTGCACTTCCTGACGGGCCAAAAGTCGGTAGTGTAGGCTTGTCTCCAAGAGGCGACTGGAGGATGCCTAGCGATGCAGACTGCAGTCTTTGGCTTAATGATTTATGACAGGTTTCTGTCTTGAATCAAGGTTAATGTCATTTGGTCGGCTCAAGCGGGACGCTTGTGTCGATGTGTCCGGCAAGAGTTTCTATTTTCTCACCCTCGATAAGTATCTGTACCTTTTCGATTCCGGTACCTTCATTTAGAGTTAAAGTATTGACAATCGACCCAATTGTCATACTTTCCCCGGCGCTGCCTCCCCAATGATTTTCAGTCATTTCCCTGCTGAAATTCACATAAGCCACACTATCTTCTACCTTTATGTCTATTAGCTTTGTGCCCTCAGGTATTGTCTGCATGTTTTGCTCGAAGGCAGGACCATTTATCAATTCCTTGACCAATCTCTCAGGGGTGACGGCATCGATAGTCCTTTCCTCCAAGTTAAAGCCCATAGCTTGTGAATCACCGAAATAAAGATATACTACATACTCTGAAGTTTGAGGTGGTAAATTGGGCTCTACATCATCCGCAGGTTGAATATTTCTTGGTTCTTCAACCTCTCCCGGCCTGCGCACAACGCATCCTGTAAGTGTAAGCACCAGAATTAGAATTGCTGTTGCTACTGATAAAATTTTCATACTAGAAATGACCTCCTGCGATTAAATTCGCTTGTGCGACAATTATAACATCAAAGCATTACATTTAAGTTTCTCATTTATAAATAAAAAGTTAAACTTTATTTACTAAAGCTTGGTCTTTTTTAATTTATACCATAATATACAAGTTATAAAAGTTTATGTCTGCCTATTGATTAGGAAGAGCTATTGGTGTACAATGATTTCGACGTGGTGTTTTTGAAGAAAACATCTATAAACATGTTAATGTTTGCCGTGCTAAACGGGGAGGCAGCGGTGCCCTGTAGCCCGCAATCCGCTATAGCGGGGTTGAATTCCACGTCTTAGGTTTATGCTTGTGGGGTCCTAGGCCCTTATATGTGGCGTTGATGATCAGGTCCTGCGCAACGGAAATCCATGAACCCTGTCAGGTCTGGAAGGAAGCAGCAGTAAGTGGACAATTTCGTGTGCCGCGGGGGCGCTTGAACGGAGCCGGCTGTAAGGATACCGCCCGGAAGTTTAATATCAAAGACTGGTGCACGGCATTAATTTTATGCAAACCATGAGAAATCATGGTTTGCTGTTTTTTGGGGGCAAGTTACTATTGCGGTTAACTTTAGGAAGTAATGTTTGCCAATATATCTTTTAATATCGCAAGAGATGAATCCAGACTGTCAAGTGTATCATCGGACATAACGGACAATCTACTCTTGAGATTCTTAGCTAACATATCTTTTTGATTTGATATGAACTCTTTCCCTTTGACTGTAGGTTTTACATTAAAAATTCTTTTATCGGTTACTCCGCGAATTCTTTCCGCCATTCCTTCCTTAACGAGCTTGTCAATAAGTGGTGTCACGTTTGGCCTCGAGATGTATAACTTCTCTCCAATTTCAGAAACCGTAAGCTCCCCGCATGCATCCAGAAGAAACATAATTTTAAGATGAGAAGAGGCTATATCCTGTGCTGCCAAAAGTTCGTCAATCCTGATAAGTTTACGATGAAATTGGGGTACTATAGAAAGCAGATTGCTGACTATTGACTCAAGCTTAGGATCGTTCATAAGTATGCTTTCCTTTCTTGTTAGCTTTCTTTTTGATTATATAATATTTGTAGTGTATTGTGTCAAATATTTGTTGAGCATTGACTGCACCAACGCTTAAGTATATAATTGTTATGAAAAAATAATTATTGACATAAAACTTAAGTGGGGTGTGGAGTTTGATAAAAAAGATGTTGAAATATCTGAAGCCGTATTGGATAATAGCGCTGTTAGCTCCTATACTTATGCTTCTTGAAGTTGTTATGGATCTTTTACAGCCGATGCTTATGGCAAGAATTATCGATTTAGGCGTTAAGACGGGCGATGTTGGATTTATACTCACAAGCGGGTATAGAATGTTAGGGATAGCGCTAATTGGAGCGGCAGGCGGCTTAGGCTGTGTGGCGCTATCAAATATAGCCGCGCAAAATTTTGCCGCTGATCTAAGATTGGATATTTTTAAAAAAGTTCAATCGTTTTCTTTCTGCGAACTTGATAAGTTCAAGACAGGCTCTCTTATAACACGATTAACCAACGATGTCGCGCAAGTGCAAATGGTGGTAGCTATGATGATGCGCTTGATGGTTCGCGCACCGCTTTTGTTTTTAGGCGGACTTACCATGGCTTTCGTTATAAATGCTCGTATGGCGCTAGTTCTTGTAGCTACGGTACCTTTTCTTGCAATTGTTATAGCTGTCCTTATAAAAAAAGGTTTTGCTCTATTCGGGCTTGCGCAAAAAAAACTTGACAGGGTTAATATCGTTTTGCAGGAAAACCTTGCGGGTGTAAGAGTAGTGAAAGCATTTGACAGAGCGGAATATGAACAGGAAAGATTTAATATAGCTATAAACGATCTCATGGACAATATGATCAAAGTCGCAAAAGTTTCGAGTTTCGCCATGCCTGTCGTAATGCTGATCATGAACATTGGAGTCATTGCTGTCATTTGGGTAGGAGGAATTGAGTTAAGTTTAGGTCATATGGAAATAGGTGAAATCATGGCTTTTATTACCTATGCCGGACAAATACTGTTTTCAATGGCTATGATGGCTATGGTGCTAATGTTTGTTTCAAGAGGAAAGGCATCTGCCGACAGAATAATCGAAGTATTGGATGTTGAGCCTCAGATTAAAGACATCACAGATGAAGACATGTATATCCCAAAAGACAACAGCGTTAAGTTTATTGACGTATCATTTGGTTATGGCGGAGAAAATCGTACTATGGCGCTTAAGAACATTTCATTTACTGTGCGACCCGGTGAGACTGTCGCGATTTTAGGAACTACAGGTTCCGGGAAATCCTCCTTAATCAACCTTATACCACGCTTATATGATGCTGCCAAAGGGATGGTTTTACTGGGAGGGACGGACGTTAAGAAAATCCCGTTAAAAGTGCTAAGGGATATGATTGGGATGGTATTACAGGAGACTATTATAATATCAGGCACTATCGAAGACAATATCCGTTTTGGCAAGGAAGAGGCTACCGCGGAACAAATAATTCAGGCGGCGAAGATAGCACAAGTACATGATTTCATTATAAGTCTTCCTGATGGCTACAAGACTTCGCTAGGGCAAAGAGGAGTCAATTTATCGGGTGGACAAAAACAGAGGATAGATATAGCCCGTGCTCTTGTAAAAAAGCCTGCCGTTCTTATACTCGACGACAGCACGAGTGCGGTTGACTCTGAAACGGAATGGAACATACATAATGCGATAAAGCTGCAAACTAAGGACATTACCTGCATTATAGTAGCACAAAAAATCGCATCTATTATGGATGCTGATAATATATTGTTGCTTCATGAAGGGAAAATTATAGCTCAAGGGACACATCATTATCTTTTGGCTAATAGTCCAGTTTACCTTGATATATACGGTTCGCAGACAGAAGAGGAGGCGAGCTGATATGAAGGATAGCAGTAGAAGCACAGAATCAACATCGCGGAGACCGGCAGCGGGAGGATTCATGATGCCTCGACATTGGGGTTCTGGATCACCGCCGCCAAGAGTAAAGAATGTAAAAAGCATCCTGATGCGTTTATGGAGAGAGCTACTAATAAAACACAAAGCAATGATCTGTTTGATCTTTGCGATGACTATGATCAGCTCGATTTTAGGTCTTACAGGACCGTTATTAATTGGACTAGCTATAAATGCATTTGTTGAAGGAAGATCCTTGTATGTTATTGCAACCATTTTGTTAAGTATGCTTGCAGTAAATACAATAGGCGCCTTGTTTTCCTGGTTTCAAAGTTACATTATGGCAGGTATTTCACAAAAAGCTGTAACTGAATTTCGCGGAAAGGCTTTATCAAAATTGCATACTTTGCCTGTCAAGTATTTTGACAACAAGCCCCACGGGGAATTAATGAGCAGATTGACAAACGATATGGACAGTATTGGTAATGTTTTAGGCGGCACCATAGTGCAGGTCTTTTCAAGCGCTATTACTGTAGCAGGCGCGCTGGGCATGATGCTTTGGTTGAATCCTTTGTTGACATTATCGGGATTATTTTTTGTGCCTGTCGGATTTTTTATTACGGGCAGAATAGCAGCTTATACAAGGAAATTCTTCATGGCGTCGCAACAGGATTTAGGCGCGCTTAACGCTTATATAGAAGAAATAATAACGGCGCAGAGAGTAGTTAAGGTATTCGCGCGCGAGCATTCTTGCACTCAGCAATTTGACGGGTTGAACAAAACCTTAAAAAAATCAAACGTCAATGCGCAAATTTTTGCAGGAATAATACCACCTATTATGAATATGCTTAATAACTTGAGCTTGGTTATGATTGCCGCAACAGGCGGATGGATGGTAGTTACCGGAGCGGCGACTTTAGGAACAATAGCTAGTTTTCTGAACTACTCAAGACAATTCAGCTGGCCGTTAAACGAGATTGCTAATCAGTTTAACATGGTTCAGTCAGCACTTGCGGGCGCTGAAAGAGTTTATGAGATAATGGACCAAGATCCTGAGAGTATCGACGAGATGGATGCGATTACGCTAAACGATATATCGCAGGAAATAAGATTTGAAAATGTTTCCTTTGGCTATGTTAATAATTCAACCGTTTTACAAAACATAAACATAGCTGTTAAAGCGGGAGAGATGGTTGCGCTTGTAGGGCATACAGGCGCTGGAAAGACAACGATTGCCAATTTGCTTACTCGTTTCTATGATGTTAACGAAGGTTGTATTTCTATAGATGGTTCCGATATTAAAAATATCAGCAGAAAATCTCTACGCAACATCATGGCATTGGTGTTACAGGATACCTACTTATTTTCAGACAGTGTAAGATCTAATATCCGTTATGGTCGACCTGGTGCAACAGATCAGGAGCTTGAACATGCCGCGCGTCTTGCAAACGCAGATAGTTTCATACGAATGCTTCCTTCGGGCTATGATACTGTTTTGTCCGAAGGGGCAGAAAACTTAAGCCATGGACAAAGGCAGTTAATTGCAATAGCAAGAGCAATATTGGCGGATCCGGAAGTTCTGATTTTGGATGAAGCCACAAGCAATGTGGATACACTGACCGAGATGCATATACGCAAAGCCATGCAACAGCTTATGAAAGGACGCACATCATTTGTGATAGCACATCGCTTAAGTACAGTTCGAAACGCTGATCAGATAGTTGTTATCAATGGCGGAAAAGTGTTAGAAAAAGGGAATCATGAAGATTTGCTGAAAGCAAAAGGCTTTTACTATAGCTTGTATAACAGCCAGTTTAAACTATTGCCACAGCAAAGATCCGCTATGGCATAACAAAAAAAGGCTGAAAACAATTTCACGAAAGAGATTTTTTGCATAAATGTAAAAATATATAACGGAAATGGAAAACACAGAAATATATATTGTGCGATGCGCCGAACAACAAGATTTTTATGCTGAATTCTTCATGTTGCAGCTGACCGCGTAAAATGCTATTTATCCGTTCGATATTCGATTTTCTTGACTCTGTAAGAAATTTGTGGTATTATAATCTTGTAGTTTCTATGAAGAGGAGGCAGAGGCATGTTTCAGGTAGGAGATAAAGTGGTCTATCCGATGCATGGCGCCGGCGTCATAGAGTCTATCGAAGAAAAAGAAATACTTGGTGAAAAGCAACAGTATTATATTTTGAAATTACCCGTAGGCGGTATGAAAGTGATGATTCCGATAAAAAGCGTTGGTCAAATAGGTATTCGTCAGGTTATATCAACGGATGAGGTTCAACGAGTAGTTCAGGCGCTAAGCGGGAAAGAAACCGCTATGCCTGGAAATTGGAATAAGAGATATAGAAACAACATGGACAAGATGAAAAGCGGCAATGTTTTCGAGGTTGCAGATGTTGTTAAGAATCTTACCCTAAGAGATAAAGATAAAGGTCTTTCAACGGTTGAGAGGAAAATGCTTAACAGTGCCCGACAAATTCTAATAAGCGAATTAGTTTTGTCAAATGATGCTGATGAAAAGGATATCACTAATTTAGTCGACAAACTAGCTGGGATGGGCGAATACAGTTAGATTGTCGATTATATTTTCAGTATTAATTTTCATATATTCCTTATAAAAAGAGGTTATAATGTTGATAATATAGGAGGAGGTGAAATAATGCTTCATAAAATATTGAAGGGCATTCTAACTTTCTCTGGTTCAGTAGTTGGTGCTGTGGTGGTCTGGTTTATCCTGAAACTACTAAAGGAAAATGATGTTCTAATCTTGCTCTGGTACCAGGATGTCATTGCATACTTTCTGGGAGGGGCGCTGGTAGGATTTCTCTTTTTCCTTGCCTCTCAAAGATTGATTAGCATTGCATCCGGATTTATTAAATGGATCGATAATAAAATACAAGAAATTCCAATAATCGATATTCTGCTTGGCGCAGTCGGACTAATTGTTGGATTAATAATAGCTTATTTGATAAGTTTTCCAATTAATCTTATTCAAATACCCAGGCTATCCATTTTGCTGACTATTCTTATCTATGCTCTAATGTCATATTTTGGAATTAGTACTGCAATAAAGAAAAGAGAAGAATTGAATGCTCTTTTATGGTTTAAGAAACCACAGAAAACTAAAGGAAAAGATCCATATTTGCATATTCGGCCAAAGGTCCTTGATACCAGCGTTATTATTGATGGAAGGATTTTCGATTTATGTAAAACCGGCTTTATAGAGGGTACGCTTGTTATACCAGGCTTTGTTCTGGATGAATTGCGTCGCATTGCAGATTCATCTGATCAGCTAAAGCGCAACCGCGGACGTCGCGGTCTTGATGTTTTAAATAAGATTCAAAACGAATTGGATATTATAGTTGAAATCTGCGAAAGGGATTTTGAAGACGTTAATGATGTAGATGGGAAACTCCTAAAATTGGGAGCCGCATTGAACGGCAAAGTGCTTACCAATGATTATAATTTGAACAAAGTAGCCGAATTTCAGGGAGTAACAGTTCTTAACATAAACGAATTGGCCAATGCCATTAAACCTGTTGTTATTCCGGGCGAAGAAATGGTAGTACAAGTTGTTAAGGATGGTAAAGAAACCGGCCAAGGTGTGGCTTATCTTGACGATGGTACTATGATAGTGGTTGACGGCGGCAAAAAACACTTAGGTGAAACAATAGGAGTTATGGTGACTAGCGTGTTTCAAACTGCGGCCGGACGAATGATTTTTGCTAAACCAAAAACAGTCGACAGCTAGAAACACATGATTGCATCCGACATCTTTTTCTTGTATACTTTATCGGCATAGGAGCGTAAGTTTTACCAAGAAGGTTGAGGCGAGGTATGTGGGTAAAATATATGCCATTGTCGTGGCTGCGGGAAAAGGCGAAAGGATGGCTTCCGATGTAGCCAAGCAATATATTTTATTGTGTGGAAAGCCTGTAATATTGTATTCATTAGAAATTTTCGATTCTATAGACGCAATAGATGGGATTGTCTTAGTCGTAGCTGCTTGTGATGTATCTTACGTTTGTGAAAGTTTATTGACTAAGCACACCTTGAAGAAAAAAGTGTCCGTAGTTATAGGTGGCTTTAATCGCCAGCAATCAGTCCTGAATGGGCTTAACTCAATTCCTCATGATGCGGATTTTGTTGTCATACATGATGGCGTAAGACCGCTTATAACTGAGCAGATTGTATCAAATGGCATAGATGAAGCGGCAAATCACGGTGCTGTGGCAGTCGGTGTTCCTGTAAAGGACACCATAAAAATAGTTGATTCTCAGAATTTTATATCGTCGACACCAATGCGTGATGAACTGTGGATAGTACAGACTCCACAAATCTTCAGATATGAAACAATTTTTGCAGCACATAAAAAGGCTTTGGAAGATGGCTTTATCGGGACAGACGACAGTATTCTTGCTGAGCGTTCAGGTGTTAGTGTCAAAATGATAAAAGGCTCCTATCGCAATATAAAGATCACTACTTCTGAAGATTTGATCCTCGCGCAAGAACTTATAAAGTTTTCGGGAGGCTCACTATGAGAGTAGGAATAGGGTATGATGTTCATAAACTTGTCATAGGAAGGAAATTGGTTATAGGGGGAGTGCAAATCCCATTCGACAAAGGACTACTTGGACATTCGGACACGGATGTTTTGGTACACGCAATAATGGATGCTCTTTTAGGAGCTGCGAGGCAAGGAGATATCGGCCGGCATTTTCCAGACAACGACAAGGAATATGAGGGTATATCAAGTATTGTGCTTTTGCGTCGGGTTTATGAAATAATTAGTGAAAAAGGCTTTAATGTATCTAATATTGATGCTGTTATCATCGCTCAAGCTCCTAAAATGGCAGTTTACTTTGAAGCGATGATTAATAACATATGCCAAGTTCTTAGCTTGTCTTCGGAGCAGGTAAACATAAAGGCTACAACTACTGAAGGATTAGGATTTGAAGGGCAAGGATTAGGGATAGCAGCTTATGCAGTCGTGCTATTGAATTGATATGGTGGGAAGGAGGGTTTTGTTTGTTTCCTGATATAAATCAAATTATCGAACAGCTTCTTAACTTTTTTGAAAGTGTGTTAAATGAAATCATGAGATTCGTCGAACAAAATATAAATATCGTCGAAAGGATAGAGCAGTCTATAAATGACTTTTTGGCATGGGTGGAGGGTTTGATCCCATTTTAATCTATAGTTTCCTTCATTAGTATTGAATTTCGAATGAAGGATTGTTTTTGGGAAGGGGACAGTTATGCTAAATAGGATACGAAGAGATATAAAGGCTATAAAAGAAAGAGATCCCGCCGCAAGAAATGTGTTTGAGATATTTATTTGTTATCCGGGATTGCATGCGGTTTTGATGCACAGATTGGCACACTGGTTTTATATGCGTAGATTTAAATTGTTTGGGCGTATGTTATCGCAGTTGAGTAGATTTTTTACCGGGATAGAGATACATCCGGGCGCTAAAATCGGAGAGGGTTTATTCATAGATCACGGAATGGGAGTGGTTATTGGAGAAACCGCTGAAATTGGGAATAATGTAACTATATACCAAGGCGCTACCTTGGGAGGAACAGGTAAAGACACCGGAAAGCGTCATCCAACAATAGGAGATAATGTAGTTATAAGCGCCGGTGCAAAGATACTAGGACCTTTCAGCATTGGGGATTGTTCAAAGGTAGGAGCAAATGCCGTGGTATTAAAAGAAGTTTTACCGGATTGCACAGTAGTGGGAGTGCCGGGAAGAGTCGTTAAAAAGAATAATAAGCGAGTACAACTACAAAAGGATGAAATTGATTTAGATCACATAAGGCTCCCTGATCCTTTAGAGGAACAGCTAACTGAAATGCTTAAGAAGCTTGCATCTTTGGAAGAAAGAATCGATCAGCTCGAAGGGAGCACATCAAATTGAAGCTTAGCAATACTTTGACAAAAACCAAAGAAGAACTAAAAACCATTTGCCCGGGTGAAGTACGAATATATTCTTGCGGACCGACAGTTTACGACTATTTTCATATCGGCAACGCGAGGCCATTTATAGTGTTTGATGTATTACGACGCTATCTTGAGTATAAGGGGTATAAGGTCACATTTGTGCAGAATTTTACAGATATCGACGATAAAATGATTGATCGGGCAAAAAAGGAAGGCATAACGGTTTTCGAGCTTGCGGATAGATTCATTGCGGAATACTACACGGATGCGGATGCATTGGGAATAATGCGGGCAACATATCATCCTCGAGCTACTGAGCATATATCCGAAATGATCGCGTTTATCGAAAAGCTTATATCAAAAGGTTTTGCATACCAGTCAGGAGACGATGTTTATTTTGACACTGCCGCATTTTCTCAATACGGAAAGCTTTCAGGGCAGGATATTCAAGAAATATACAGTGGGGCTCGAGTTGATATAAACGAAAGCAAAAAGTCCGCAATTGACTTTGTGTTATGGAAAGGACAAAAACCAGATGAGCCCGCATGGAATAGCCCATGGGGGATGGGCAGACCTGGTTGGCATATAGAGTGTTCAGTGATGGCAACCATGTATTTGGGCGATACTATAGACATCCATTCAGGAGGACAGGATCTGATTTTTCCTCATCACGAAAATGAGATAGCGCAAAGCGAAGCTGTATCAGGAAAGCCATTTGCAAATATTTGGCTTCATAACGGTTTTGTTAGTATTGAGGATCAGAAGATGTCAAAGTCTTTGGGTAATTTTTTCACTGTTAGAGACGTTTTGAAAGAATTTGATGCTGAAGTGGTACGATTATTCATGTTATCCGCTCATTACAAAAAACCTGTCAATTTTGCCCGAAAAATGCTTGAGCAGGCTGAAAATGCTCTCTTAAGACTGTACAATCTGAAAAGAAACCTTGAACACTTTATTACCACTGAAAATGTCAAAAAAATTGATTCTGAGTTTAGCCAATTAGATTATAATAGTTATATATCGAAATTTGAGCAAGCAATGGAAGATGATCTTAATACCGCAGAAGCTTTGGCTGTATTATTTGATATGGTAAGAGATATTAATTCTTCAATCGTTTCAGGGTTAACTTCGGATAAAGCCAAGGAGGCTTATTCATGTTACATGAAGCTTGCAGGAATTTTGGGCATTCTTTCAAAAAAATCAAATGCGATCACTGATGTAGGTATAAAATTATTGGTTGAGAAAAGGCAAATAGCAAGAGCTGATAAGAATTGGGCATTGGCTGATAAAATACGCGATGAATTAAGATCAGTCGGTGTGATTGTTGAGGATACACCACAAGGAGTAAGGTGGAAATTGGAGTGAGCATTTAAAATTACTCTTGACAACTTTGAAGTCGTGGGCTAATATCAAGATCTATTTGTGGGGTTGTAGCCCAGCTGGTTAGAGCGCTACGTTGACATCGTAGAGGTCGTTGGTTCGAGCCCAATCAACCCCACCATATAGAAAAATCCCTGGTACCAGGGATTTTTCTATATGGTTTTAAGAATTTTCAAATTGGAGGGCAATCATGTATGATGGTATATTATTACAAGTAGTTAATTATTCTAACAAGGGATCAAAGAAAATCAAAGATGTCTGTTTGATATACACGAAAACTTTATTAAGAACGTTCGATTTTAAGGCTTAATATGGATAAATACATCATAAAAATAATACTTACAGCTTTGTTATTAGTGTTCATGACTGTTAATCTGACAGCTTTGCAGTTCAACCTGTTACTAAACAACACGTTATTTAATCCTTCATTCTATGATGAAATATTTATGGATCAGCGTTTTTACGGACAATTGCGTCAATGGGTACTGCTTAGATTAAGTACTGAACTCCCTCATGGACTAGAAGGATTGCCTTATTTTAAAAAAGGATTGACCGATGTTTGGTTGAGGCAGGAAATTATACTGATAATAGATCAATTATCTGCATTTTTAAACGATAAGACAGAAGAATTGCCGACACTGAGAATTTATAAGTTTAAAGAAGCCGTAATGAATTATATGTACGAATATGGGAATAATCAGAGTAAAGAAGATACCCTTGATTTTTGGTTGGGTCCGCTTCCTCATGTCGTAAGGCTTCAAGATATAACTTCAATTGCTTTTTTGCACAATGTCAGATACGTAATGGCATTATTGACAAATGCCATGAATATTTCTTATATACTCATTTTTGCGTTTTTAATATTAATGTTTGCAGTTACAATAAGCTTTCGAGAAACTCTTTTATGGTTTGCTGCTTCTCTTTTTGCATCCGGCTTAATGAGCCTAGGCATTATCTTTTTAGTCGGATGGATCGTAAATTACGATATTTCGATGCAGGTTATGCAGACATCAATGATCGCTCAGGGATTTTATCAAGACAATGTAAAAGCTTTATTTGATTCTTTTTTTAACGCAATTTTTTCACGTGCCAATATAGTATCACTTCTTACGGCTTCAATAGGCTTTTTATTAGTCTGTTTTATTCCCTTTGAAAAGGAGATTATTTAGAGCCGTTTTATCATTTACATTCTTTATTGGATATCCTAAGGAATAGCCAAGGTGTAGATTTTTTGGATGTTAAACTTGGGATTACGTAAGGTACTAAAAATAGAATTATATATATTGTAGTATTTGGTAACACATTATTTTTCTATATACACCCGAATATCCAAAATCTTGTTGATAAAAGGAAATGCTCGTGGTATACTATCACAAATAAATACACACCCTTCTTGACAAAGCGACAGGTGTCCGAGTTTTGGGATTATCGCGTTGATTGATGGAAGGGGAGGAATAACTTATAGGAGGAATTACATGGCAGTCATAGGTATGAAGCAACTTTTAGAGGCAGGTGTTCATTTTGGCCATCAAACCCGTAGATGGAACCCCAAAATGGCGCCCTACATTTTCACACAAAGAAACGGTATATATATACTGGATCTACAAAAGACTGTGAAAAAAATGGATGAAGCATACAATTTCATCCGCAATACTGTTTTTGAAGGGCAAGATATATTATTTGTAGGTACTAAGAAACAAGCTCAAGAATCTATAGAGTTTGAGGCAAAGCGTTGTGCTATGCATTTTGTTAACCAACGTTGGTTGGGTGGCATGCTTACTAATTACAAGACCATAAGAAAAAGAATTGAACGCCTTCATTTGCTTGATAGTATGGAATCAAACGGTACTTTTGAAGTTTTGCCAAAAAAAGAAGTCATCAAGTTAAAACTTGAAAAAGAGAAGCTTGAGAAAAACTTAAGCGGCATAAAATCAATGAATAAATTACCTGGGGCGATATTTATAATAGATCCGAAAAAAGAAAGAATCGGAATACTGGAAGCCAGAAAGCTTAAGATCCCGATTGTCGCCATCGTCGATACGAATTGCGATCCTGATGAAGTCGATTATATTATACCCGGAAATGACGACGCCATTCGTGCAATCAAACTAATAACGTCCAAAATCGCGGACGCCGTCATTGAAGGCAATCAAGGCAAACAGACAGAAGAAGAAGAGTAAATCGTTTTAAAACGAAGGGGAGGAAAGGGTTTACCCATTCTCCCCGTTTGTATGTTTAGAATAGTTGTAAATGGAGGTAATATAAAATGGTATCTGCATCCACTGTAAAAGAACTAAGGGAACGTACCGGAGTTGGTATGATGGAGTGCAAGAAAGCTCTACAAGAAACAGAAGGAAATATTGAAAAGGCTATAGATTATTTAAGGGAAAGAGGGCTTGCGGTTGCGGCGAAAAAAGCAGGCAGGATTGCCGCCGATGGTATAGTTGAATCATATATACACGCCGGTGGTAAAATAGGTGTTTTACTCGAAGTAAATTGCGAAACCGACTTTGTTGCAAAAACTAACGAATTCAGAACGTTCGTGAGAGATATCGCAATGCATATAGCGGCCTCAAATCCAAAATGTTTAAGTCGCGATGAGATTTCCGATGATGTAATTGAAAAAGAAAAGGAAATACTTAAATCTCAGGCTTTAAATGAAGGAAAACCTGAAAAGATAGTCGATAAAATAGTTGAAGGCAGAATTGACAAATTCTATAAAGACTCGTGTTTACTTGAGCAACCTTTTGTAAAGGATACAGAGAAGACAGTTCAGGAGTTTGTAACCCAAATGATTGCGACAATAGGGGAGAATATCAATATCCGGCGCTTTGTTCGTTTTCAAATGGGTGAAGGCCTTGAGAAGCGAAAAGATAATTTCGTTCAAGATGTAATGGGTCAGGTTTAGATAACAGGTAATTAATACTGTTTTACCACATAAAGATAAAGCTTTTAACATGAATTGATTGTCTAACTAATGCATTTGGAGGATCAACAGATGGGGGCACCTCTTTACAAAAGGATAATACTTAAGCTAAGCGGTGAAGCGTTGGCTGGTAAAAAGGGATTTGGTATCGACAGGGATGTATTAGCTTTAATAGTTGAACAGATCGTTGAAATTAAAAAAATGGGTCTTCAGATCGGCGTAGTGGTTGGAGGCGGTAACATATGGAGAGGCAGAAACAGTGAAAACATGGACAGAACGACTGCCGATCATATGGGAATGCTAGCTACAGTTGTAAATTCGTTAGCGCTTCAGGATGCGCTTGAGAGCCAAAATATCCCGACAAGAGTCCAGACTGCGATAAACATGCAGCAGATTGCTGAGCCCTACATACGCCGAAGGGCAATGAGGCATCTTGAAAAAGGTAGGATCGTCATTTTCGCCTGTGGAACCGGAAATCCTTATTTTTCGACCGATACGGCAGCAGCGCTGCGTGCGGCTGAAATAGAAGCCGATGTGATTTTACTTGCTAAGAATGTTGACGCGCTTTATGATGAAGACCCCAAGATTAACCCAAATGCCAAAAAAATCGAAAAAATTTCTTACAATGAAATATTGGCTAGGGGATTGGGCATTATGGATACCGCAGCAGTAGCTTTATGTAAGGAAAACAAGATTCCTGTTATAATATTTGGTCTGCAGGAACATCAAAACATAAAAGCTGCAGTCTTAGGCAACAAATATGGGACTATTATAGGAGAGGAGTAGCAGTTATGAAAGAAATAGTCAGCGAGGTAAAAATTAAAATGGACAAAACCTTGCAAGTACTCAAAAAGGATCTGTCAACAATCAGAGCCGGTAGAGCTAACCCGCATTTGCTCGACAAGATTTCGGTAGACTATTATGGAACTTTAACCCCAATAAATCAAATGGGGAATATTGCAGTACCGGAACCAAGGCTTTTGACAATAGCGCTTTGGGAAACTAAATTTATCTCTATTGTTGAAAAAGCAATAATGAAATCGGATTTAGGGATAACCCCAAGTAATGACGGACGAGTAATAAGACTGGTATTCCCTGAACTCACTGAGGAACGTAGGAAAGATATCGTTAAGAATATACATAAACTGGCTGAGGAGACAAAAGTAGCAATTAGGGCTGTGAGAAGAGAATTTAACGAAAATTTGAAGAAAATGAAAAAGACGAGCCTAATAACAGAGGATGATCTGATCAGCGGAGAAAATGAAATACAAAAAACTACAGATGAACACATAAAAAAGGTTGACGAAATTATCAAACTGAAAGAAAAGGAGATAATGGAAGTATAAATGACTGAAGCGACTCCTGATTTTTTAGGTATGTCTATGGATGATATCCAATTCAAAATAAAAGACATTCAATCGGGCCTATGTTTGATTTTCAAAGATTATCAGCCTAAATCTTACAAAACTTGGGGTAAAGAGCCTGTTTTCACTAAGAGAGTGGTTAGGCAAAAACTACTTAATACCGGAGAACTTGAGATTTTGGTATCTGATTTTATTGAGCATCCGTAATTTTTCTTACAGATGGGACTGATTTGCGAAGGATTGACCTCATGAACAAACAAGAATTATTAGATTTGTCAGACGACAAACTTTCAAACTTGATCAAGAACGGTGATATACCGCGTCATGTTGCAATAATTATGGATGGCAACGGCAGATGGGCGACATTAAGAAATATGCCGCGGGCGATGGGTCATAGGCAAGGGATGGAGGCGCTGACGAATGTTTTGCGAACTTCATGCGAAATTGGCATAAAATACTTGACCTTGTATGCTTTCTCAACTGAGAATTGGAAAAGACCGTCCTATGAAGTCAATACATTGATGGCTCTTATGGCAGAGTATATTGAACGATTTATTGACGAACTTAACTATAACAATATAAAAATCACCGTTTTAGGCGATATTGTTCCTTTATCGCAGCTTCTTAAAAACAAAATCGCGGAAGCTATAAAGCTCACTTCCAATAACAATGGTTTGTGGTTAAACATAGCATTAAACTATGGATCAAGATTCGAAATTCTAAATGCCATTAAACAAGTGGCGGAAGATGTCAGGCAAGGCAAGATTTTGCTTGATGATTTGGATGAAGTTAAATTCAGTAGTTATCTTTATACAAAAGATTTGCCTGATCCGGATTTTATAATACGCACAGGCGGTGAGTTCAGGCTTAGCAATTTTCTTTTATTTCAGGCTGCTTATTCCGAGCTTTTCTTTACAGCCTCCGATGTAATGTGGCCAGACTTTAGTAAAGGCAAATTTCTTCATTCCATTTTAGAATTTCAACGTCGTAATAGACGGTATGGTGAAATAAATACCGAACAGGGGTTGTGAAAATGTTCATTGTACGCGTTGCAACTGCGATAGCAGGATTGTTATATTTGTCTTTGATGTTTTACATAGGTGGCTGGTTCTTTGATGTTTCCGTCTTAATTATAACGCTTGTGGCAACAAAAGAACTATATGGTGCTTTTATAAAGAAAGGCTTTAAGCCTATGGTGTGGCTTGGTTTTTTACTGGTGCTGATTTCATTTTATTTTATGGTGTTTGAGTCGGAAGGATATGCATGGGTATTTATTTTGCTTGTTGTGCTTTTTAGCTTAGCGATACCTATTCTTATCCCTTCGGTAAGATTTTTGGATAGCTTGTTAACCATTTTTGGCGGTATTTATCCGGGTTTAGCGCTTTTATCCATGATTCCTTTAGCGCGTCACGCTCAACCATACACAACCCATCTCCTTGTAGTAACATTTTATGCCAGTTGGGCTACGGATGCATTTGCGTATATAACAGGTACACTTTTCGGTAGAACTAAATTGTCGCCTAGGATTAGCCCTCATAAAACTGTTGAGGGAAGTCTTGGCGGAATTGCCGGAAGTATCATTGTCGGTTTATCAGTAGCATACGTAATAAACGCAATAAGTCCAATTGATCTTGTGTTTTACCACTATGCAATAATAAGTTTTATTTGCGGAATTGTGTCACAGATAGGAGATCTTGCAGCTTCATCCATCAAAAGATTTTGCAGGGTCAAAGATTTTGGAAATATATTACCGGGACATGGCGGAATTTTAGATCGTTTTGACAGCGTAATCTTTACGGTACCCATGGTATATGCTTATTATTTGTTTTTTTTAGCGCCTTAGAAAGGTAAATACTGTTTATGCCAAAAAGGATCGCAATCTTAGGCGCCACAGGTTCTATAGGCGTTCAGGCTCTTGAGATAATTAGTAAATATCCGCAATACTTTGAAATTGTAGCTTTGTCCGCCAATGAAAATGTAGATCTTTTAACCGAACAAGTAAATAAATTCAAACCTTCTTATGTCGTAATCGCTGACGAAAATAAAGCTAATCGATTCAAAATCACAACAGTTAATCTTAAAGTTGATAGCGGGAGCAAAAGTTTGCTTAATATGGCAGCATTGCCTGAAATCGATATTGTTTTAAATGCGATAGTCGGAATTGCCGGACTTAAACCAACTTTAGCAGCTCTTGAAGCTTCAAAGGATGTCGCGCTTGCAAATAAAGAATCGCTTGTTGCTGCAGGAAGTATCGTTATGGATACGGCAAAAAGAAACGGTTGCCATGTAATACCCGTTGACAGCGAGCATTCTGCGATATACCAATGCCTTTTGAATTCAAATGACATAAAAGAAATCAGAAAAATATATTTGACAGCATCGGGAGGTCCCTTCAGGGAGTTTGACAAGTCTTCCCTTAAATCAGTAACGGTTGAACAGGCTTTAAAGCATCCAAAGTGGAATATGGGCAAAAAAATCACTGTCGACAGCGCTACTTTGATGAACAAAGGCCTAGAGGTTATAGAGGCAAGATGGTTATTTGGATTATTACCTGAGCAGATAGAGGTTGTAATACATCCTCAGAGTGTTATACATTCGATGGTAGAGTACGTGGATGGTTCAGTTATAGCGCAAATTGCTGCAACAGACATGAGACTTCCCATACTTTACGCTCTCAGTCAACCGCAAAGATTAGCGTCCGATATACCAAAACTTAATTTTTTCGAGATTGAACCGCTTACTTTTGAAAAGCCCGACTTTGATCGATTCCCTTGTCTTAGTTTTGCATATGAGGCTTTGAGTATCGGCGGAACAATGCCGACTGTTCTTAATGCTGCGAATGAAGTTGCTGTCGAAATGTTTCTAAACAGAGAAATAACGTTTGAAGAGATAGCAAAAATGGTGAGAAAAGCAATGAATTTTCATAGCACGATACAAAATCCGAATATCTATGATATACTGGATGCTGACACTACTATGCGGAAGTTCTTTAATCATAGAAAGGATGATTTGATATGATGACTGCATTAACGGCGTTGCTATTTTTTAGCATATTGATAATGGTACACGAATTGGGGCATTTTCTCTCCGCTCGTCTGGTTGGAATACATGCGGAAGAATTTTCGATAGGAATGGGACCAGCTCTATTTAGATTCCAAGGGAAAGAAACCTTATATTGCTTAAGGATTCTACCAATTGGCGGATATGTCAAATTTATTGATGATGACAAGAAAAGCGATAATGTGAGAGCATTTGGAAATGCTAAGTTATGGAAAAGATTACTTGTGATAGTATCGGGTTCAGCAATGAATTTTATTTTGGCGATATTGCTTTTTAGCATTTATTTTATGGCGTATGGTCTTTATGAAGTTGTTCCTCAAGTTTACGAAATTGAGGAGGGTGCTCCTGCGGATTATGCCGGGTTATTGCCTGGAGATAAGATTATCCAGATCAATGACACTCAAATCGATGAAAATGATCCTCAAAACGGAATACGTCTTGTAAGACAAGTAATCTATGAAAAGCGTGGTCAGCCTGTTGATATTATTGTTATGCGTGATGACCAAACCATAAATTTCAATATAACACCACAATTCAATCAGGAAATGGGAAATTACAGGATAGGCGTTGTTTTTGGAAGATTAAGACAACTGGGATTTTTTCCCGCTATTGGTTTGTCTTTTAGAGAAACCGGCAGGCTGATTATCATGATGGTTGATATGCTGGGGGGCATGATTTTCCAAGGTGAGGGCGTAGGCGATGTTATGGGGCCGGTCGGAATTGTGGGTGAAATTGGAAGGGCGGTAAGATACGGCATTGAGCAGCTTATGACACTGGCGATCATAATAACAATCAATCTGGGTATTATCAATTTGATACCTTTCCCGGCCTTGGATGGCGGACGATTGGCTCTGCTGCTTGTTGAAGGCATAAGAGGCAAAGCAATCGATCCTCAAAAAGAAGGCTATATTCACCTTGCCGGATTCGTAATACTCATGACTTTAATGGCGCTGGTCACTTTTCGGGATATTGTGCGCTAAAGTTTTCCATACGAAGGGAGTATTATGCAGCGACGGAAAAGCCGGAAAATAAAAGCAGGTAGACTTGAGATAGGCGATGGTTCACCAATTTCGATAGAGTCCATGACTTCCTCTGATACTAAAAATATTGAGGCGACCATAGATCAAGTCAGAGAGCTAAGACAAGCTGGCTGTGATATTGTTCGTATTGCGATTTATGACGAGGAGTGCATCGAAACCATAGAAGCCCTCAAACGTTCAACTGACATTCCATTAGTTGCGGATATACATTTTGACCATCGTCTAGCGATAGCATCAATTGAAAAGGGAATCGATATGGTGCGAATAAACCCCGGAAACATCGGTAAAACGGAGGGGGTTAAGCGTCTTGTCGCCGCAGCCAAGGAGCGTGAAATCCCTATTCGTATAGGAGTCAATTCAGGCTCGATTTCCAGCGAAATTATAAAACTTTATGGAAACACCGCCAAAGCTATGGTCGAGAGTGCGCTTGGGCATATCGCAATACTTGAAGATGCAGGATATAATAATATTTTACTATCTTTAAAGTCATCGAATGTAATCAAAACAGTTGAAGCTTGTAGGGAAATATCAGATTTGATAGAGTATCCGCTACATCTCGGGGTGACAGAAGCCGGCACGATGCTTAGCGGTTCTGTAAAATCATCCGTTGGAATAGGCGCATTATTGCTTGATGGCATTGGTGACACTCTGCGCGTTTCTTTAACTGCTCCCCCTGTTGAGGAAGTTAAAGTCGGACTTGAGATATTAAGGTGTTTAGGTCTTAGAAAAGATAACGTCGAGATTATTTCTTGCCCAACATGCGGGCGTTGCCGTATTGACATAATATATATCACTAATGTGCTTAAAGAAAGGTTTAAAGATATTAAATATCCTATAAAAATAGCGGTTATGGGTTGCGCTGTGAACGGACCGGGCGAAGCCAAAGAAGCAGACTTAGGTATAGCAGGCGGCCAAGGTAAGGCTGTCTTATTTAGAAGGGGACAGATTGTAGGAACGCTACCGTATGATGATATAATCGATACATTAACGGCAGAAGTAAGAAGGATGGCAGCTGATGGAAGCGGCAATAATAATACCGGCATACAATGAAGAAAAGAATATAACGGCTATTTTATCGGTTTTAAAGCAGTTCCAGGAAATTTACGAGATATTGGTAGTTAATGACGGCTCTTCCGATAAAACTTCCGACATCG
>Ga0209103_1000061_pt1 | contig 29744 bp, 29 predicted proteins | sample 4C3metaG_FD_184152 | JGI IMG/M metagenome (GOLD analysis project Ga0209103, IMG submission 184152) | Freshwater bacterial and archeal communities from Indian Creek, Illinois, USA - 4C3 metaG (SPAdes) (version 2) | ecosystem: Environmental > Aquatic > Freshwater > Unclassified | place: USA...
GCGCCTATATGGAAGCCAGCGACCTCAGCGAGACCATCGCCGAGATGCGGCACGAGACCATCGGCAGCATGGTGGACAAGGCGATCCCCGAGAACGCCTATCCCGAGCAATGGGACCTGGAGGGGTTGGAAAAGCGCGTGCGGGACACGCTCGGCCTTGACCTCCCCATCGCCGCCTATGCGAAGGAGGAGGGCATTGACGAGGTCCAGGTGCGCGAGCGCATTGAGACCGCCGCCAACCAGGTGGCCGCGGCCAAGGCCGCCAATCTCGGCCCCGACTTCATGCGGATGGTCGAGAAGTCCCTCCTGCTGCAATTGTTCGACCAGGTCTGGAAGGAGCATCTGCTCAGCCTGGACCATCTGCGCCAGGGCATCGGCCTGCGCGCCTATGGCCAGCGCGACCCGCTGAACGAATACAAGCGCGAGGCCTTCTCGCTGTTCAACAACATGCTGGAGGACCTGCGCGAGCGCGTGACCTCCCTGCTGCTGCGCCTGGAACTCACGGCCGACGCCCCCCTGCCGGAGCCGCAGCCCATCCGCGTGACCGACATGCGCCATGCCGCACCCGATGCGGAGCCTTACGAGATGGCGCCGCAAGCGCCAGTGGGGCCGGATTATGGCGCGGCTGCCACGGCGCGGCAGGAAACGCGGGTGATCTCGGAGGTGGACCCGAACGACATCTCCACCTGGGACAAGACGCCGCGCAACGCGCCTTGCCCGTGCGGCTCGGGGAAGAAATACAAGCACTGCCACGGACGCGCATAAAACTCAGCGATATCAATGGATTAAGATCAGTAAACGCAACCGGGGCAAAGTCCCGGGCATCGGTTCACTTTGGCGATTCCCTCGGTCACGGCGGGCGTGATTCGCTGCTGATGTGCTGGCGCCCCCGAAGCCCGACGATCCGGGCTTTGCGGAGTTGAAATCTGGACACCTCCGCAAACCCCGACCTCCAGGCTGGATTGGGCGGCTTCGGGGCGTTGTGGCGCCGCGACCGCAGCCACTACTGCGCGCCAGAGGTGCTGGATTCCTGCCGGGCGTCACCACCACCACGACGCTGCGCCGCCACAAGGGATTCCACGAAGGCGCCGCGGGCACCGACACGCGCTCAAGCGCCTGCCGCGGCTGACCTGCTGAGCGGCGGGGCGGACGCCCCGAACGGGCCACAGACACCGCAACCCGCCAGATCCGCGATCCGCACCCTTCCAACGCCCATCAAGCCGGCGGGAATAACGCGCGTCAGGCCTGCTCGCTCGTACACACCATCATCAACCCGGCAATGCATTCACCAGCCTGATGCATTTTCCAGGCTAGACTTCCTCGTCGTAGCCACCGCCGGCATCGTCATAGCTGCCGGTCGCATCGTCATAGCCGCCGCCATTATCGTAGCCGGCGCCGGAAGCGTCATTGCCGGCCGCCGCGCCGGGATCGGTCCAGGCGGAGGAGGTCGGCGAGGCATCCTGTCCGAAGGCGCCGCCGCCGGTCGCGGCCTGGGCCGCGCCGCCGCCCGAGAAGGCACTCATCAGCATGTTGCCGAGCACGAGGCCACCGGCCACGCCGGCCGCCGTCATCATGGCGGTGCCGAGGAAGCCCGGCCCCTGGCGCTGCGGCAGCGCGCCACCCGGCGCCTGCATGGCCTGCGGGCGCGGCGGCATGGGCGCGGGGCGAGAGCCGCCCAGGCCCAGGAAGCCACGGCTATTGGCCGCTTGCGCCTGGCGCGTCTGCGCCTCCAGCTCCCACTCCAGTTCCTGGATGCGGTTCTGCGCCTGGACCAGCGCATGCTCCTGCACGAAGGCGGTCTGGGTCAGGCGGAAGCGGGCTTCCGGATACTTGGCGAAAAGCTCGGCGATATAGGCATCGGCGGCGGGCTCGATCGGCGGCAGGTTCGGCGCGGATTGCGCGGCACCAGTCTGGCCGCCGGTTTGGGGCACGCGGCCACCCCAGGGGCTGCTGGACACGGCGGCCGGGGCCTGCTGCACGCCAGCCACACGCATCACATAGTCGCCGATGATCCTGCGTTCTTCGTCAGTCATGCTCTCATTCCCTAAAGGATGGGCGATTCGCGCCGCCTCAGATGGCGGCAGAAGTGGCCCGGCTTCGATCGCGTTTCAAGAAGTTTAGCAAACCGTCATGTTGCGGCCAAGCGATCGGGCAGCCCCGCCGGCTCCCATTCGATGACCGGGCAGCGATCCATCACCACGGTCACGCCGCGCCGGCGCGCGCGGGCGGCGGCTTCCTCGTCCACCACGCCGAGTTGCAGCCAGACGGCGCGCGCGCCGAGCGCCAACGCCTCATCCATCACGGCGCCCGCCTCCTCGCTGCGGCGGAACACATCCACCAGATCCAGCGGCGCGGCCTCGGCCAGCTTGGCGACGACGCGCCGGCCCAGGATCTCCTGCCCCGCCAGGCCTGGGTTTACCGGCGTGACGTCATAGCCGCGCTCCAGCAGGAAGCGCATGACGCGGAAGGAGGCGCGGTCGGGCTTGTTCGAGGCGCCGACCAGCGCGATCCGGCGGGTGGTGAGCAGCAATTCGCGGATATCCATGCGGCCCATATGGGCATGGGCTTGTGCCGGCGCAGCGGGGGCGCACCTATGGCGCATGTGGAATCCCTTCGCCTCCCGCCCTCCCGTCATCGCCCTTGTGCGACTGGAGGGCATCATCACCGCCCGGACCGGCCCTTTTGGCGGGCTGAATGCCGCCGGGCTGGAGCCCATCCTGGTGCGCGCCTTCGGGCTGAAGCGCCTGGCGGCCGTGTTCCTGGCGATCAATTCCCCAGGCGGCTCGCCCGTGCAATCCGCGCTGATCGCCGGTCGCATCCGCCACTGGGCGGAGGAGAAGAAGGTGCCGGTCATCGCCTTTTGCGAGGATGCGGCGGCCTCGGGCGGCTATTGGATCGCCTGCGCGGCCGATGAAATCCACGCCAACCCGGCCTCCATCCTGGGCTCGATCGGCGTGATCTCCTCGGGTTTCGGCTTTCCCGAGGCGATGGGCCGGCTGGGCATCGAGCGCCGCGTCCGCACGGCGGGGACCGACAAATCCAGCAATGACCCCTTCCGGCCACAAACCCCCGAGGAGCTTGCCCGGTTGGATGGGCTGCTGGCCGACCTGCATGTGGAGTTCAAGGATTGGGTCCGCGCCCGGCGCGGCGCGCGGCTGAAGGCGGCCGAGGAGGAATTGTTCAATGGCCGCTTCTGGACCGGCCGCCGCGCCCTGGAACTCGGCCTCTGCGACGGGCTGGGCGATGTGCAGGGCGAGGCGAGGCGGCGCTTCGGCGAGAAGGCGAGGCTCCTGCCCATTGGTGGCCGCAAGCGCCGCTTCCCAATGAGCCTGCTGCCCGGCGCCGGGGCCGCGATCCTCGGCGTGATGGAGGAACGCGCGGCCTGGGCCAGGATCGGCCTCTGAAATCAGTCCAGCTGGGCCAGGTAATGCGCCAGCGCGGCCAAATCCGCGTTGGACAGCCCCATCACCGCGCCATTCATCTGCGTGTCCGGCCCGGCGCGCAGCCCATCTCGATACTGCGTCATCGCATGCAGCAGGTATTCCTCGCGCTGGGCCGCAACGCGGGGAATCTGGTTGCGCCCGCCATAATCGGAGACATGGCAGGTGGCGCAATGACGTGGCCCGCTCAGCGCCTGCCCCGCCGCGAACAGCGCCGCATCGCGCGGGCGCCGGTCATCGGGCGGGCCGGGCGGCAGCGTCGCGAACCAGGCGGCGATATCCTGGATGTCCTGATCCGACTTGCCGGCCGCGAAGGGGGTCATGGCCGGGGCGTTTCGCAGCCCCTCGCGCAGCAGGATCATCTGGATCGTGATGAAATCGGCCGGCTGGCCGGCCAGCGACGGAATTTCGGGCGTCTGGCTGCGGCCATTGGTGCCATGGCATTGCAGGCAGGGGGTGGCGAGTTCGGCGCCGCGCCGCGCATCCTGCGCCAGCGCGACACCAGAGGTCACGGCGGCCAACAGGGCCGCCGCCATCAGTCGAAGAAAACTCACCGGCGATAGGTGATGCGGTAGATCGCACCCATCTGCTCGCCAGAGACCAGCATCGAACCGTCGCGCAGCACATGCACCTCGGCCGGGCGGTCGGCGAAGCGCTGGTTGGCGTCATCGCGCAGCCCGGTCAGGAATTCCTCGATCCGCGTCACATTGCCCTGCGCGTCGAGATGGGCGACCACCACGTCAAAGCCGCTCAGGCGCGTGCGGTTCCAGGAACCGCGGCGGGCGATGAAGATCTGGTTGCGATACTGCTCGGGGAACATGGTCCCCGTGTAGAAGCGCATCCCGAGCACCGCCGTGTGCGGCCCCAGCAGCGCCGCCGGCTGCGAGAATTCGCCACAGGCGCGGCCACGATTATATTGCGGGTCCGCCCAGGTGCCGAGGCAATAGGGGAAGCCGAAATCCTCGCCCACGCGGCGGACGCGCAGCAGCGAATCCTCGGGCGTGTCATTGCCCACCCAGTCGCGGCCGTGATTGGTGGCCCAGAGCTCACGCGTCACCGGGTGATGCGCCATGCCGACCGAGTTGCGAACACCGCGCGCCTCGATGCGGCGATCGCTGCCATCGGGCCGGAAGGAGACGAGCAGGGCGAACTTGTCGCGGTCGGTGTCGCACACGTTGCAGTTCACGCCGACATTCGTATAGATCCGGCCATCGGGGCCGAGCGCCGCGTATTTCCAGTGATGGTTGCCGCCATGCTCCTGCTCGGTCGGCAGGGCGAAGGCGGCGGTGAGGTCCACGGGCGCGGGGGGGCTATCCAGATTGGCCTCGACATTGTCGTAGCGCAGCACGCGGTTCACGGCGAAGATGTAGAGGCTGTTGCCAATCATCACGAGGCCGTTGGGCTGGGCCAGCCCCTGCGCGAAGATGCGCGTGCGCGTGCTCCCGTCCGGATTGCGGGTGATGGCATAGACGCGGCCAATGGCGCGCGTACCCGCGAAAAGCGTGCCGTTCGGGCCTTCCGCGATGGCGCGCACGCCCGGAATGCCATGGGCGAAGACCTCGGCCTGGAAGCCCTGTGGCAGGCGGATGGAGGAGATCGGCACCTGGTCCAGCGGCGTCACCGTCAGGCGGGCCGCATGGGGGGCGAGGGTGGAGCCCTCGGGGCGCCCCACGGCCCAGCCCGGAACCGGGGCGGCGGGGGCTGGAGCCTGGGCGAAGGCGGGACCTGCCATGAGCATGGCGGCCATCCCGAGCAAATGGCGTCGGATTGTCATGAGTTTCTCTCCCTGCTTCCCGTTTCGGGCTTGGCGGTTGGAGGGAAGGACGAAATCAGCAGGCTTGCAAGCTTTTCATTACGACCGCCGCCCGAATTGCTCATTCGCCAGCTTCGAGAGCGCCCGCACCACGGAGCATGAAAATCCCCGCCGCCGGCAGCCCGAAATACAGCAGCACGATGATGACCATTGGGGGGGAAGCGCGGCCAGGCCTGATTGATCACGGTTCAGGCAAGCTGCCTTGAAATTGCCCCGCTTCGTCCCTTTTGCGGCCCGAAGCCTGCGCGATAACCACCCTCAGGAGATCATCGCCATGCAACGTTTCGGCTTCGGCTTCGTCTTTTTTGGCCTCGTGCTCATCCTGGGCGTGGTTGGTGTCATGCTGACGGATGGCCTTTCGCCGGGGCGCGTGGCGCCGGGCTTCGCGGCCATCGCCGCGGCGGTGGGTGGCCTTTGCCTGGTTCTGGGCCTTTACGGCCTGGAGCGTGGGCGCGACACCACGCACCACCCCGGCTGATCAGGCTCAGGCCTTTTCCGGATACATCGCGAGCAAGGCCGCTTCATTCGCCGCCGTCCGGCCGCGCTCGGTAATCAGCCCAGTCACCAGCCGCGCCGGCGTCACGTCAAAGGCGGGGTTGGCGGCGGCGCTGCCGGCGGCGACCACGCGCACCGTCTCGATCCGGCCATCGGCGGTCTGGCCCGTCATCTCCGTGACTTCGGCGCCGCCGCGCTCCTCGATGGGAATTTGCGCCACGCCGTCGCGCACGCGCATATCCAGCGTGGAATGCGGCAGCGCCACCCAGAAGGGCACGCCATTATCATGCGCGGCCAGGGCCTTGAGGTAGGTGCCGATCTTGTTGGCCACATCGCCCAGGCGCGTCACGCGGTCGGTGCCGACGATGACGATATCCACCTGGCCATGCTGCATGTAGTGGCCGCCCGCATTGTCGGCGATCACGGTGTGCTTCACGCCATGCGCGCCAAGCTCGAAGGCGGTCAGTGCCGCGCCCTGGTTGCGCGGGCGGGTCTCGTCCACCCAGACATGGATATCCAGCCCCGCATCATGCGCCATGTAGATGGGCGCCAGCGCCGTGCCCCAATCCACGGTGGCCAGCCAGCCGGCATTGCAATGCGTCAGCACATTCACGCGGCCCTTGCGGGCGGCGATCTCCTGGAGCAGCGGCAGGCCATTCTCGCCGATGCGGCGGCAGGTTTCGGCATCGTCATCGGCGATGTGCGCGGCCTCGGCATAGGCGGCGGCGGCGCGGGCCCCGGCGGGGAGATTGTGGAGCTTCGCCCGCTGGCGATCCAGCGCCCAGCGCAGGTTGATGGCGGTGGGTCGGGTCTCGTTCAGCGCTTCCAGCACGGCGTCCAGGGTTTCCGGCGCTTCGCGCATGGCGAGTGCCACGCCATAGGCGGCCACGGCGCCGATCAGCGGCGCGCCGCGCACTTGCATGGAGCGGATGGCATGGGCCGCCTGTTCCCAGGTCGTCAGGCGGATTTGTTCCACCGTCCAGGGCAGCCTCGTCTGGTCGAAGATGCGGACCGACCAGCCATCGGCGTCAAGCCAGACGCTGCGGTAGGAGACGCCGTTGATCTTCATGGGGAAGCTCCTGTTTTCGGGCGGCCTGTCCTGCTGGGTGACGGCTGCGGCGTCAAGGCGCATGGGCGTTAAACCCGCTGGTGCAGCGCCGCGATCAGCGTGAACAGGCGCCGCGCCGTCTCGAAATCCACGGCAATGCGGCCTTCCAGCCGGGTGGTCAGCAATTCCGCCGCCTCATTGTGCAAGCCGCGCCGGCCCATATCAATTGCCTGCACGCGGGCATCCATGGCACCGGACGTCACGGCCTCCTCATGGTTTTCCACCAGCATCAGGTAGTCCTTGATCAGCCGCCGGAAGGGGCCGAGCACCAGGATGATGGCGCGCAGCGGCCCGTCCGCCTGGTCGCGAATGTCCAGGATCAGCCGGCCTTCACGCACCATGAGGCGCAGCGCGAAGGGGCCTGCGCCCAGGCCTTCGGGGTCAAAGCGATTGCCGCGCAGCAGATCCTCGATGGCCTGGCGGCGATCCGCCTCGGCATAGGCGGAGGGCGGCGGCGGCGCCTCGGGCAGTTCGATGCGGATCAGATGGCGGTCCGGCACAGGATCAGCCCGTGGTCTCGTTGCCGAAGCCGAAGCGGCTCATCAGCCCGACGGTGGCACCCTTGACGGGGCGCAGCAGCAGCGTGGTGACGATGGTGAAGACGGGAATCCAGACCAGCATCTGGAGCCAGATCTCCGGCGAATAATACCGCTCGATCCAGAGCACGGGCGGCAGCAGCAGGTGGCCCACCAGGAAGATGGTGAAATAGGGCGGGGCGTCATCGGCGCGCAGCTTGCCCAGCGGCGCATGGCACACGCCGCATGCCTCCACCACGCGCAGATAGCCGCGAAACACATGCCCCTCGCCGCAGACCGGGCAGCGGTTGCGCGCGCCCCGCCAGAGCGAGACGCGGAAGGGTGGCAGTTCCTGTGTGGGTTTCGGCGCGGAGCGATCAGGCTGCCAGAGGATGGGGGGGGCTGTATCGGGCATGTTGCACTGCACAAATGAACTGATTTGAGGAGTGTGGCAAGAAAAACCGGTTCCTGCCATGGTTGGCGGATGCATGGCCGCATCCTGATCATCAATCCGAACTCCAGCCACTCCTGCACGGATGGCATCCGCGAGGCCGTCGCCCCCTTCGCGGGGCCGGGCATTCCGCGCATCGAGGTGACGCAACTGGATGAAGGCCCCCCCGCCATCGTCACCTGGCGCGACTGGTTCAGCGTCGCCGAGCCACTGTGCCGCCGCGTCGAGGCCGAGGCGGCGGAGGCTTATGTCCTCGGCTGCGTGAGCGACCCTGGCCTGGAAGCGGTCCGCAGCGTGACCGACAAGCCGGTGCTGGGCATGTTCCGCTGCGCCGTCGCCGCCGCGCTGACGCGGGCCGAGCGCTTTGGCATCATCGGCTTCACGCAGAAATCCCTGCCGCGCCAGCGCCGCGCCCTGCAATCCATGGGCGTAGCGGGCAACATGGCCGGCTGGATTGCGCTGGACCTGCCGATGCATGTCCTGACCGACCCCATCGCCCCCCAGGCCCGGATCGCCCAGGCCGCCCGCCAATTGGCCGACCAGGGGGCGGAGGTCATCATCCTGGGCTGCGCCGGCATGGCCGGTCATGTGGCCGTGACCATGGAAGCCAGCGGCCTGCCGGTGATCGAACCCTGCCAGGCCGGGGCGGCCGCTGCCGTGCTGGCCGTGATCGGGGGGCGCGTGCCGGCGCTGCTGCGCGCATGACCCGCCGATCGGTAAAGGGCGCAGGCGGCGCGCACCGGAGCCGTGAATCGGCGGGCCTGCCATGAGCGAGGCGCTGCTGCGGCGCTACTACGCCGCCTTCAACGCGGCCGACTGGCCGGCCATGCTGGATTGCCTGACCGAGGATGTGGCGCATGACGTGAACCAGGGCACGCGCGAGACGGGCCGCCCGGCCTTCGCCGCCTTTCTGGCCCGCATGGAGCGCTGCTATCGCGAGCGCGTGGAGGATCTGATGGTGATGCTCAGCCCCGATGGCAGCCGGGCCGCCGCCGAATTCACCATCCATGGCACCTATCTGGCGGCCGATGAGGGGCTGCCGCCGGCCCATGGCCAGGGCTACGTCCTGCCGGTCGGCGCCTTCTTCCAGATTCGCGGCGAGCGGATTGCGCGGGTCACGAACTATTACAACCTCCAGGACTGGCTGCGGCAAGTCGGTGGCTGAGCATCCTGGCGGGACGGCGCGCCGCGATTCCTCTCCCTTGCCGCCATGTTGCCTCGCCTGATCACCGCCATGCTGGCCGCGATGGGTGCCGAGCCGATTCAGGGCGAGCCGGGCTGAGCCTGCTTCGCCGCTAGAGCAGATTCTCTTTGAGTGTCCGTATCCGCAATGGGCGAGGTAGCGGGCGCACTCGTCTGGCGGGAATTGACTGAGGATTTGGTCGATGCCGTCCCACAGGGCGTCTTGCCTGCGATGTCGGGCGCGGCGCAGGAGTGCCTTGAGCTTGGCGAAGGCCATCTCGATCGGGTTCAGGTCGGGGGAGTAGGGCGAAAGGTATAGGAGCTTCGCGCCCACCGCCCCGAGGGAGTATCCGAAACTCTGTGTATCTGACCGAGCCCATGCGGTTTCCAGATACGCTCAGGCGTGGAAGCGCCGCAGCAGCGCCTCCTCGTGGCCCAGAAGGCGCGGCGGTACGGTGCCGCCCGGCGGCCGCGCCGCGCCATCGCCCGTGTCGCGCAGCCGCGCGCGGGCCTTGACCACATACGACACGCTCACACCGAACCGCGCCGCCACCTCCCGCGATGGTCCCGCCACAGCCAGCACACGCTCGCGAAGGTCCTGCGACAACGCCATCCCGCGACGCCAACCCATCATAACCTCCAGCCACAGCCAGAAACCGATGAATCACATCAGCACCCAACGCCGCAAGATCCAACGATTCCAATCAGCAGGATTTCGCTCCTAAAGCTGCGCCAGCCGCACGGCCGTATGCCCGGCCGAAGCGATCAGGCTGGGGATCACCAACATGCAATCATCATGCGGCGTACGGATTTCCTCATCGCCGTCGGTTGCGATCACCGTGCCGCGCGCAGGGATCACCACACCGCCGCGCCAGGGCTGCGTGAAGTTGAATCCGTTGGTGCGCGCGGTGATGGTGTGGGTGACGTGCGCCAGCCGCGGCGCCGGGAGCGCGGGCACCGGCGCGTGCACCAGGCCGGTCAGCGCCAGCAGCCGCCGCGTGACGACCTCCATGCGCTGCACCGTCTCACCCTCCCAGTGCCAGCCGGCTTCCAGCAGCACGGAGCGCCGGCCGCTGCCAGGCACGGCAAACAGGCCGTAGTCAATCAAGCGCCGCCCGGTCTGGTGGCCATGATCGGCGACGACCAGGCCCGGCTCGCCCAACTCCATCGCCAGCCGCACCGAGGCCTGCGGGCCGCCCACCAGGAACAGGGGGTCGGCCGGCCAGAGCATCGAGTGCAGGTCCAGGATCACATCCGCGCTGTCCAGCACCGGGCGCAGCGCGCGGGCGCGGCGCAACTCGGCCGAGCGGCGCGGGCCTTCCAGGGTGGCGATATCCCAGAGGCGGTTGAGATCCTCCTCCAGGAAACGGGTCGCGGTGGGGTCTTCCGCGTCGAAGCGCGAAAACGCGTCCAGATTGGCGAAAACCAGCGTGAGGCGGCCCCGCACCGGCCGCAGCCCCTCTCGCAGCAGGCGGTCCAGCAGGATGGCGCCGGCGAATTCATTGCCATGCGTCAGCGCCACGATGCAGACATGCGGCCCCGGCGCGCCGCTGTCGAAGCTCCAGACGCCGGGCACCCCATTCCCGGCGCGCCAGCGCGTGATGTCCGGCGGCGTGAGGCGGGCCGTGGGGCGCGGCGCCTTCAGCAACTCCGCCAGCACCGGGGGGAGTTGTGGCCTCATGCGGCAGGCCTGGACTGGCGCTCGATCAACCGGCCCAGGAAATCGCAGCAGGCGAGCAATTGCGTCTTGGTGATGAATTCCTCCGGCTGGTGCGCCTGGGCGATATCGCCCGGCCCGCAGACGATGGAGGGGATGCCGGCCTGCTGGTAATAGCCGGCCTCGGTGCCATAGCTCACGAAGCCGGCGCGGTTGCTGCCTGAAGCGCGCTGCGCCAGCAGCACCAGCGGGTCATTCTCGGCCAGGCCCAGCGGCGGGGCATTGGCGCGCACGCGGATCTGCATCTCGGCGGCGGGATAGACGGCGCGCATTTCGGGCAGGATCACGCTTTCCACATGCGCCACGAAGCGGTCGAGGATCTCGGGCGATGAATCGCCCGGCACGGCGCGGATCTCGAAGGTGAATTCCGCGCGGTCGGGCACGATGTTCAGCACCGTGCCGCTGTGGAAGGTGCCGGCATGGATGCTGGTATAGGGCGGCTCGAAACCCTCAACCCGGCGGCCTTCATGGGCGAATTTCCGCGCCTCGGCCTTCAGCCAGGCAATGGCCTCGGCCGCCGCCATCAGGGCGTTCACCGTCTCATGCGCGCGGGAGGAATGGCCGGAGAGGCCGGTGAAGGCCACGTCCCAGCTCGCATAGCCCTTATGGGATATGACGGGCGCCATGCTGGTGGGCTCGCCCACCACGCAATAGGCCGGGGGCGGCGCGTGGCGGCCGAGGATTGGCATCAGGCGGGCGGCGCCGCGGAAGCTCGTCTCCTCGTCATGCGTCAGGCAGATATGGAAGGGGTGGGCCAGATGGGCGCCCGTGAACTCCGGCAGCATGGCCAGGATGCAGGCGACGAAGCCCTTCATGTCCGTGCTGCCGCGGCCAATCAGCTTGTCATCCTGCTCGCGCAGGGTGAAGGGATCGGCCAGCCAGGCCTGGCCTTCCACCGGCACGCAATCCACATGGGCGGAGAGCGCAATGCCGCCCTCCAGGCGCGGGCCGATGATGGCGTGAAGGTTGGCCTTCCCCCCCTCCACCATCACGCGGGATTCCACGCCATGCGCCTCAAGCTCGGCCCGGACATATTCGATGAGGGGGAGGTTGCTGTGCGCGCTGGTCGTGTCGAAGGCAACAAGCCGGGCGAGCAATTCCTGAAGTCGGTTGATTGACGGCATGGGGCGCAGCTTATCCACTCGTGACGCCGCGTCCATCCGGGGGAAGCTCACATGCCGCCACGCATCGCCATTCTGAGCCTTCACCTGGAGGCCAATGCCTTCGCACCGCCAAGCTTGCGATTGGATTTCGAACGGCAATGCCTGGCGCGCGGGGAGGAGATCACCCGCCTGGCCCGCGCGCCCAACCCGCCGCTGCCCGCCGAAATTCCCGGCTTCTACGCCCGCATGGATGCGACGGGCGATTGGACGCCCTGCCCCATCCTGATCGCCGCCGCCCCGCCCGGCGGCTCCATCGAGCAGGCGGTGTTCCTGGATTTCCTGGACGAGATGCAGCGCGGCCTGGCGGCAGCGCTGCCGCTGGATGGCGTCTATGTCGCCAGCCATGGCGCCAGCTCCGCCACCGGCGATGAGGATAGCGACGGCACCATCCTGGCCATGCTGCGCCGCCTGGTGGGGCCGCGCGTGCCCATTGTCGTGACGCATGACCTGCATTGCAATGTCAGCGAGCGGATGATCGAGGCGCTGGATTGCTTCATCGCCTATCGCACCAACCCGCATGTGGACATGGCGGCCCGCGCCGCCGAAGCCGCGAATGCCATGCGCGAATTGCTGGCCGGCCAGAAGACCGCCAAGGCCTTCCTGCGCCTGCCACTCACGCCACCCTCCGTCACGCTGCTGACCGCCGAGGGCCCCTATGCCGACCTGGTGCGCGATGCCGAGGCGATCATGGCGAGCGACCCCGCCATCCTGAACGCCAGCGTGACCGGCGGCTTCACCTTCAGCGACCTGCCCAAATGCGGCATCACCGTCACCGTCACCGCGCGCGGCGCGGATATGGCCGCCGCCAGGCGCGCCTGCGCGCAGCTTGCGCGGCGCGGCTGGTCGGAGCGCGCGCGCCACACGCGGCGGCTGCTCTCCATCGCGGAGGCGACGGAGTTGGCCCTCCAGGCCGGCCGGGGCGAGGTGCGGCCGGTCATCTATTCCGATGCCGGCGACAATCCCGGCGGCGGCGGGCGCGGCAGCACGGCCTATATGCTGCGCGCCCTGCATGAAGCCCGCGTGCGGGGCGTGGTGCTGGGCCTGTTCGTGGACCCCGACCTCGCGGCCGAGGCGCATGCGCTGGGCGAGGGCGCGCATTTCCACGCCGTGTTCAACCGCGTGGAATCGGAATTCTCGAAGCGCTTCGAATCAGGCGCGCGCATCCTGAAGCTGACCGATGGCGAGGGCATTGGCCGGCGCGGCACCATGGCGGGCCGCAGCTTCCAACTGGGCCGCACGGCGCTGCTGGAGCTGGATGATTCAGGCATGAAGGTGATTGTCATCAGCCTGCGGCGGCAATGCCATGAGCCGCGCACGCTGGAAATGCACGGGATTGATATCGCCGCCGCGCGCGTCGTCGTCGTCAAAAGCCGTGGCCATTTCCGCGCCGGCTTCGACGAGTTCTTCCCGAATGACCGCATCCATGAGGTGGACAGCGCGGGCCTCACCAGCCCCGTGCTGTCCAACTTCGCCTGGAAGCGCCTGCCCCGCCCGGCCTGGCCACTCGACCCCGAGGCGGCGTGGAATGACCCGGGCTGGAACTGAGGCCCCACCAGCCCCCGGAGCGAAATCCGCGCGGAGAAAAGCGCGGCTCTGTACCGCACCCGGCTCACAGGCGATAGCCCTGGCATCACGCCCCAGGGCGTGACCAGTGCCATTTTTTGTGCTACAGGATGGCATCGGAGACGTCGTTTGCCCTGCCTCAGCTCCCTTTGCTTTGGGCCGGGGTCGCGTGTCCCGAACCTTCTCTCGGCATGCAGGAGCAGAGCGCCCCATGGCCCCGTCATCGAAGCCGGCCCAGCCCGTTGCCAAGGCGAAAGCCAAGGCCGTGAGTTCCGCAACGAAGCCCGTGGCGAAACTGCCCGCCAAGACGGCGGCAAAGCGGACAACCTCCGCGGACGCAGCCAAGCCTGCGCCCAAGCCCGCCACCAAGGGCCTGGCCAAGCCGCCTGCCAAGGCCACCGCGACCAAGGCCGAAGTCATCAAAGCGGGGTCCACCCAATCGGGGGCAACGCCGCCCGCTCCTTCCAAGGCCAAGCCCGTCACCAGAAAGCCGGCGGCGCCCGCCCCGTCCAAGCCCACCGCGCTCCCCATCAGCAAGGCAACCTTACCTCCAGTGACCAAAAGCAAGGCCCCCGAGGCCAAGTCCCCTTCGAAATCCGCGCCTGAAAAGGCGAGCGCACCGGCCAAGGCGGAAAAGCCCCTGGCCGTCCAGGCCGAGCCCCCCGTGCCGGAGCCGGCCCCAGCGCCGCGCCCTTCCATCGTGGTCGCGGCGCCGCCCAACATGCCGATCCGCAACACGGGCAATCCCAATTCGCCTCGCCCGCCCATGGGCCGTCCGAACATGCCGCCTTCCTTCGCGGTGCGCAGCCCCGGCCGCCCGGGCTTCGCGGAAGGCCAGGCCACGCCGCCGCGCCCGCCCGGCCCCAAGGTCGAGTTCAAGGCCGGGGACCATGTGGTCTATCCGACGCATGGCGTCGGCACCGTGCAGGGCATCGAGGTGATCGAGGTGGCCGGCATGGACCACCACATGATCGTTGTCACCTTCGACGAAAATCGCATGACGCTGCGCGTGCCGGTGAACAAGGTTCCCACCGCCGGGCTGCGGAAGCTGTTCACGCCCAAGGAATTCGAGGCGGCGATTGATACGTTGAAGGGCCGCGCCCGCATCAAGCGCACCATGTGGTCCCGCCGCGCCCAGGAATACGAGGCGAAGATCAACAGCGGCGATCCCATCCAGATCGCCGAGGTGGTGCGCGACCTCCAGCGCAATGCCGGCCAGCCCGACCAGTCTTTCAGCGAGCGCCAGATCTATGAGCAGGCGCTGGAGCGGCTGGCCGCCGAATACGCGGCGATCGAGAAGATCGACAAGCTCACCGCCAGCGACCAGCTGGTGGTGTTTGCGAAGTCCACATGACGCTGGCGGCGACGTCCAGCATCGAGGAGGTGGTGGCCGATCTCGAGGAGGGCTTTGCCCTCTTTGACGATTGGGAGGACCGCTATCGCTACCTGATGGATATGGGCCGCGAATTGCCCAGCCTGATGGCCGAGGAGATGGTGGATGCCAACCGCGTCTCCGGCTGCCAGTCCCGCGTCTGGCTGGTGCCGCGTGTGGAAGCCGGGCGGGTGTATTTCCGCGCGGGAAGCGATGCCGCCTTCGTCCAGGGGCTGCTCGCCTTGCTCATGCGCGTGCTGAACGGCCGCGCGCCTGAGGAAATCCTGGCCACCGATGCCAGCTTCCTGACACGGCTGGGCCTGGGCGAGCATCTCAGCCTCTCGCGCCGCAATGGCTTGATGGCGGTGCTGGGCCGTATCCAGGCGGCGGCGCGGGCGGCGGTCTAGCCGGCCGCCGGAAGCGCATCCAGCGAAGTTCCGGGCGAAACCGTCCCCGGAAGGGCGGCCTCCACCCCGAGCCCCCGCCGCGCCACGAGAAGCCGGTAGCGCACCCACCCTTCGGTTTGCAGGCTCTCCAGCAGCAGGCCCCCGATTTCCGCCTCCGCCCGCACGCCGAGGCCGAGCAGGCGTGGCAGCCAAGCCTTGCGCCGCAACTCGGCCAGGCGCGGCGCCACCACCGCCATGGGCCGCAGCTGGAGCAGCGGGTTCAGGTCCCGCTCCCTCAGCAATTGCAGGCCGGCCGCTTCAAGCGCCGCCACCCAGCCCGCGCGGTCCGGCGCCACGGGACAGCGCCAGAAGCGCTTGAACCGCGCCAGCCGCTCCGTCGGCTCGGGCGGCAGCCCGGCTTCGGGCATGTCATCCACCACCAGCAGGTGCCCGCCCGGCGCCAATCGTTGCGCCAGGCCGGCCAGCGTCAGGGCCGGGTTGGCGCTGTGGATCAAGCTCTCGATGCCATAAATCAGGTCGAAAGGCCCATCCGGCGGCGCGTCATAGGAATGCACCGCCACGCGCACACGCTCGGCCAGGCCCGCCGCCGCCAACGCCGCATTGCCGCGTGCCGCCTGCTCGGGCGAGAGGGTCAGGCCGGTCCAGTCGCCGCCCAGCCGGGGGGCCAAATCCAGCATGGTGGCGCCATAGCCGCAGCCGGCATCCAGCACGCGCGGCGCTTCGGGCAGGCTCACGCCCTCCAGCATCAGCCGGTGGATGACCAGCGCCGAGGGCGGGCCGCCCTGCGGGTCGGCCAGGGCGCGGTGCACGGGATGCACCGCCTCGCCCGCCGCGCGCCGCTCCCGGTAGAAGGAAATGCCGTCGAGCCAGCGGTAATAGCGTTGCACACGGCGTGCCTGGCGTTCGGATTCGCTCTGCATCCTTTCGTTTAACGCAAAGTCAGGCGGCTTGTCGCGCCTGCGTGAGCTGGGTGGCCAGACGGCGCAGATCCTCGGCGGCGAGGGAGTTGGGGTGGCGCGTCAGCAGCGGCGCCTGGGCGCGGATGGCGGCGGGCACGCGCGCATCCCGCCGCACCGCGCCCAGCAGCGAGAGCCCCTGGCCGAGAAAGCCCCGGCAGGCGGCATCCAGCGCCGCATGGACGCGGGCCGGCTGCGCCGCCATGTTGACCAGCAGCCCGGCACGGCCCTGCGGGGCATCGCGCCGGTGCAGCTTCAGCACGGCATAGGCATCGGTCAGCGAGGTCGGCTCCTCCGTCGCGACCACGACCAGCAGGTCCGCCATGGCCGCCAGCCCGCGCTGCGCCGCGCCGATGCCCGCCCCGAGATCCAGCACCACCCAATCCATCGGCAGGTCGCGCAGCATGACGATGACCTCGCGCGCGCCCGCGCCATCCAGCGTGGCCAGGGCGGTGGAGCCGGAGCGGCCCGGCAGCACGGCGAAGCCGGCTTCGTGATGCACCAGCGCGGCCTCGGCCGTGCAGCGCCCCGTCAGCACGTCGCCCAGGTCATGCTTCGGGTTGAGGCCCAACTGCACATCCACATTGGCGAGGCCGAGATCGCCATCCACCAGCGCCACGCGGTGCCCGGCCTCGGCCAGGGCCTGGGTGAGGCCGATGGCGAGGCAGGTCTTGCCGACGCCTCCCTTGCCGGAAGCAAAGGCGATCAGGCGGGGGGAATTCATGGCGTGGTCTCCCGTTGGGGGCCACCGGCCAGGCGCGCGGCCAGCCAGGCGGGGGAAAGTGGTTGCAGCCCATGCGCCACCTGCGGGCCGATGCCCGCCTCGGTCAGCGCCAGGCCCACGGAGGCGGCGGAAAGCACACCGCCCAGGCGGCGCGCCATGTCGAGCCGGGTGGGCAGCAAATGCCGCGCGCCCAGCAGGTGGAAGGCGCGGGCGATCTCGGCGCTCTCCTCGGCATCGAGGCCAGCGGGCAGGACGAGGATGGGAATGGCATCGGCGGCGCGGATCAGGCGGAGCAGGCGTTCGGCCTGGGCATCGTCGAAGGGATCGCAGCCGAAGCCATCCACCAGGGCCATCTGCCCCGGCTCCCGCATCTGGAGCGCCTTGGCCAGCGCCTCGGGCACGGCGGCGACGGCCAGCGTCAGCCGCAGCAGCCGGGTGAAGGCGGCGAGTTGCTCGACCGCGCCCGCCCGCGCGCCATCGGCCGTGACGACGATGGGCTGGCGCCCGGCCATCTTGGCCCGCGCCGCGAGCTTCGCGCAGGTCAGCGTTTTTCCCGCGCCCGGCGGGCCGACCAGCATGACTGGCCGGTCCTCCGGCAGGGCCTCGAAGCTCAGCCGCGCCGCCAGCGCCGCCGTGAGGTCCGGCCCGGGAAAGGCCCCGCTCAAGCCGGGCGAGAGATTGTGCCGTGCCAGCTCCGCATGTGGCGCCTCGGGCTCCGGCTCGATCAGTTCCGGCTCGGCGAGGTCGAGGGCGGCGGTGACTTCCACGCCGCCCCCCACTCGCCGCGTGCCGAGCACCACCGCATCCTCGCCCAGCGCGTCCCGCACGGCGGAGAGGGCAAGGGTGGCCGTGCGTGCGTGAAAGACCCTGAGGCGCATGGCTCAGATACTGGCCAAGCTGCGGATGCGGACACGCGGATGGATTTCCGCCTGGGACAGCACGGGCGTGCTGGGCCGGAAGCGCTCTATGATGGCGCGCAAATGCGGGCGCAGCGCGCCCGAGCACAGCAGCGCCGGCTGCTCGCCCTGCGCCGCCTGGGCGTCCAGCACATCGCGCAGGCGCTGCATGAAAGCCTGCAGGCGGCCCGCTTCCATGGCCAGCTGCCGGTCCTCCGGCGGGCCGACCAGGCATTCGGTGAAGGCCACTTCCCATTCGGGGGAGAGCATGACGATGGGCACATAGCCCTGCGGCCCGCGCGCCGCCTCCGAGAGTTGCCGGCTGAGCCGCATGCGGACGATGCCGAGCATCTGCGGCAGCGAACGTATGCTGGCCGCCGCCGCCTCCTGCAGCCCCTCCAGGATGGTCGGCAGATCCCGGATGGAGACGCGTTCGGCCAGCAGCGCCTGGAGCAGGCGTTGCAGCAGGCCGATGCTGATCTGGGCGGGGATCAGATCCTGCACCAGCTTCTGTTGCTCCCGCGGGAGTTCGTCCAGCAGCTTCACCGTCTCGCTGTAGGAGAGCAGCTCGCTCATGTTTTCGCGCACCACCTCGGTCAGGTGTGTGGCCAGCACGCCGGCGCAGTCCACCACGGTGCAGCCGCGCGCCAGCGCTTCCTCGCGCAGGCTCTCCTCGATCCAGAGGGCGGGCAGGCCGAAGGCGGGTTCGGTGGTCTTCTCGCCGGGCAGGTCGGGCAGGCCGCCCTCGGGGTTGATGGCCAAATGCAGCGGCGGGCGGAGGCTGCCGCGCACCGCCTCGATCTCCTTTACGCGCAGGATGTAGGTGTCGGGCGGCAGGTCCAGATTGTCCTGGATGCGGACCGATGGCAGCACGAAGCCCATTTCCTGCGCGATGGAACGGCGCAGGCCGCGAATCTGCTCGGTCAGGCGCGGCGCCTCGCCCGAGGCGAGGGAGAGCAGGCCGTAGCCCAGCTCCAGCCGCAGCAGATCCATCCGCAGGGCTTCGGAGACGGCGGGCTCGGTCGGGATCTGGGGCGACTCATCGGGCAGGGGCGGGGTGGCGAGGCTGGCCTGGCGCTGGAACCAGGCGGCGGTGCCGGTGACGCCGGCGATGGCGAGGAAGGGCAGCACCGGCATGCCCGGCATGGCCCCCAGTACCACGGCGGAGCCCGAGGCGATGGCGAGCGGCTTCCAGCCCGTCAGCTCCCGCGCCATGAGCTGGTCCGCCTGCTCGTCCTTTGCCGCCTTGGTGACGACGATGGCCGCGGCGACGCTGACCAGCAGCGCGGGAATCTGCCCCACCAGCCCGTCGCCCACGGTGAGGATGGAATAGGTTTCCACCGCATCGCCGAAGCTCATCCCGTGGCGGCCAATGCCGATGGCCAGCCCGCCCAGCAGGTTGATGAAGGTGGAGATCAGCCCGGCGATGGCATCGCCCTTCACGAATTTGGAAGCGCCATCCATGGCGCCGTGGAAGCCGCTTTCCTCCTGGAGTTCGCGGCGGCGCAGCTTGGCCTGCTGCTCATCGATGGTGCCGGCGGAGAGATCGGCGTCAATCGCCATCTGCTTGCCCGGCATGGCATCCAGGTGGAAGCGCGCCGAGACCTCCGCGATGCGGCCGGCGCCCTTGGAGACGACGACGTGATTCACGATGAGCAGGATGGCGAAGACGATCATCCCCACCAGGATGTCACCGCTCATCAGGAAGTTGCCGAAGGCCGCGATCACGCCGCCAGCCGCCTGCGGCCCCTCATGCCCATCGGCCAGGATGGCGCGCGTGGTGGCGACGTTGAGGCCGAGGCGGAACAGCGTGGTGATCAGCAGCAATTGCGGAAAGGACTGGAAATCCAGCGGCCGCGTCAGCAGCAGCGCCACCATCAGCATGAGGACGGACATCACGATGTTCAGCGCCAGCGTCACATCCAGCAGCAGGGCCGGCAGCGGCACGATCAGGATGATCATGACCAGCATCACGCCGGCGACCAGCAGCACTTCGGAGGAAATGCGGAAGTTGCGGAGCCAGGGGGGGAGGGCGGCGGCGTTCATGCGACGCGCCAGCTCTCGGGCAATTGCCCCGGCGCCAGCGGCACGCTGACCCCCTGGCCGCGATACTCGGCCAGCTTGTTGCGCAGCGTGCGGATCGAAATGCCGAGGATTTCGGCGGCCCGCGTCCGGTTGCCCAGGCAACGGCCCAGCGTCTCCAGGATCAATTCGCGCTCCACTTCCTCCATCCGGCGGCCGACCAGGGCGGCGATGGGATGCGCCGCTGCTGGCGCGGCGGCGGCGGCGGGCGCATCGGCGCTGATCTCCGGCAGCACGGCGCCCAGCTCGATGGCTTCCGCGCCGATCTCGCGCCCGGTGGCGAGCAGCACGGCGCGGTGCATGGCGTTTTCCAGCTCGCGCACATTGCCGGGCCAGGGATGGCCCATCAGCCGTGCCGTGGCGGCGGGCGCCAGGGGGCGCAGCGGCAGGCCATTCGCGGCCGAATAGCGTTCGGCGAAATGTTCGGCCAGCGGCAGGATGTCGGCGCCGCGTTCGCGCAGCGGCGGGATGCGAAGCTGCACCACGTTGAGGCGGAAATAGAGATCCTCGCGGAAGCGCCCGGCGCGCACCTCGGCCTGGAGGTCCCGGTTGGTGGCGGCGAGGATGCGGACATCCACCTTCACCGGATGCGTGCCGCCCAGCTTGTCCACCTCGCGCTCCTGGATGGCGCGCAGCAGCTTGGATTGCAGGCGCAGCTCCATCTCGCCGATCTCGTCCAGCAGAAGCGTCCCGCGCTCGGCCTGCTCGAATTTTCCTTTCCGTGCGGCGACGGCGCCGCTGAAGGCGCCACGTTCATGGCCAAAGAGCTCACTCTCCAGCAGGGCCTCGGGCAGGGCGGCGCAGTTGAGTGCCACGAAGGGGCCGCGCGCGCGCCTCGACGCCGCATGGATGTGGCGCGCCAGCACCTCCTTGCCCGTCCCGCTCTCGCCCATGATGAGCACCGAGGCTTCGGCGCGGGCCAGTTGCTCGGCGCGGGCCAACAGGGCGCGCATCACCGGGTCCTGGCAGACGGGCGCGTCATGCGCCGCCGTCACCGCCTCCAGCATGGCGGCGATGAGCTCCGCCTCGGGTGGGAGGGGCAGGAATTCGCGTGCGCCGGCGCGGATGGCGCGCAGCACCGCATCGGCATCCGCATTGCGGCCGCAGGCGATGAGCGGGGTGGCGATCCGCTCCTCCGCCAGGCGTTCCAGCAGCCAGGGCAGGTCATGCGCGGCATCGGCCAGGATCAGGTCCGCCCCGGCGCTGCGCAGCCGCTCAAGCCCGGCTGTCACGCCCTCCACCTGCGTCAGCTGCGCGCCGCGCGCCGTGGCGATGCGCGCCGCATGCCCCAACTCGCCGGAGAGCGAGCCGATGATCAGGAGGCGCGTCATACGCCGCGATCCGCCTTCACGATTTCCGTCATGGTGATGCCCAGGCGATTATCCTCGACCATCACCACCTCGCCGCGCGCGACCAGGCGGTTATTGACGTAGATATCCACCGCCTCGCCCAGTTTGCGGTCCAGCTCGACCACGGCGCCACGGCCGAGCTTGAGCAACTGGCTCACCTGCATCGTGGCCCGGCCCAGCACGGCGCTGACCTGGACGGGGATATCATAGACCGCCTCCAGGTCTCGCGGCAGGCTGGCGGCGCGCTCGCCACCCAGCGGGGTGCCAGGTGTCGCGGGCTGGAATTCATCCGTTGTGTCGCTCATGCGGCCTCCTGCCGGGTCTCGGTGTCATTCAACAAGCTGGTCATCCTTGCCCTCGGAGAGCTGGATCTGCCCCTGGGCGGCGAGGTCCTTGGCGGCGGCGACGACGGCCGCCTGCGCCTCGTCCACATCCTTCAGCCGCACGGGCCCCAGCGCCGCGATATCGTCGCGCAGCAGCTTCCCCGCGCGTTCGGTCATGTTGCGGAAGAACAGGTCGCGCATCTCCTCGGCCGCGCCCTTGAGCGCGAGGGTGAGGCGTTCCTTCTCGACCGAGCGCAGCAGCACTTGCAGCCCCGCCGGGTCCAGGCGCTTGAGGTCGTCGAAGGTGAACATGAGCGCGCGGATGCGCTCGGCCGATTCGAAGTTGCGTTCCTCCAGCGCGGCCATGATCCGCGCCTCGGCCTGGCGATCGAGGCCATTGAAGATGTCCGCCATCATCTCGTGCGCGTCACGCCGCGTGGAGCGCGCGAGGTTGGACATGAACTCCATCTTGAGCGTGCGTTCCACGCCATCCAGCGCTTCCTTCTGCACATTCTCCATGCGCAGCATCCGCATCACGACTTCCATGGCGAAGCCATCGGGCAGGAGGGAGAGGACGCGCGCCGCGTGGTCCGGCTTCACCTTGGTCAGCACCACGGCGACCGTCTGCGGGTATTCATTCTTCAGGTAGTTCGCGAGCACCGTCTCATTCACATTGCCGAGCTTGTCGAAGATGGTGCGCCCGGCAGGGCCGCGGATTTCCTCCATGATCTGCGCCACCCGATCCTGCGGCAGGGTCCGCAGCAGCAGGCGCTCGGTGCTCTCATAGGAGCCGACGAGGTTGCCCGACTGGCCGATCTGGGCCGCGAATTCATCGCAGATCGCCTCCACAGTGCCGGAGGGGATGGGCCCCAGCTGGGACATGGCATGGGAGAGATCGCGGATCTCGTCCTCATGCAGGCGGGCGAAGAAGCGCGTCGCCTGCTGCTCGCCCAGGGCGAGCATCAGGATGGCGGCCTTCTGGGTGCCGCGAATCTTCCTGCCGCTCATTCCTCATCCTCCGGGGTCAGCCAGCGCCGGACAGCGGCCAATGCCTCGTCCGGGTAGCGGTCCACCATCTCCGTGATGCGCGTGATGGAGGAGGCGCGGAGCTGCCCCTGCACATGCGCCAGATGGATCATTTTCTCAGCTTCGGAGCTGCCTTCTCCGCCCAGCAGGCCAGCGGATTGCTCGCCGGGTGGCAGCGCCGGATCGCCGGGCTGGCCCGCAATGCCGGTCGCTCCCGCCCCACCCGGCATGGCGTTGCCGCCCATCCCGGCCAGCGCGGGCGTCGGGTTCAGTGAGAGCGAGAGCTTGCGCGCCACCGGCCGCGCCACCAGCAGCAGGGTGAGCAGGATCAGCACGCCGATCACCGCCGTCTCCAGCAGCCGCGCCAGCACCGCCTGCGGGATGTCCAGGCCGAGCAGGCCCGCTTCGCGCGGGGCTTCCTCGGGGTCGGCGAAGCGCATGGAGACGACTTCCACCCGGTCCCCGCGCTGCTCGTTGAAGCCCACGGCATTGCGAACCAGGGAGGCGATGCGGGCCAGTTCCTCGGGCGTGCGCTCACGCTTTGTCGCGGGGGCGTTGGTTGCGCCGTCCGCGCGGGCTTCGGTCACGCCATCCACCAGCACGGCCACGGTCAGCCGGCGTGTGGTGGGGTGTTCGCGCATCACGTTGCGGATGGTGCGGCCGATCTCGAAATTCGTGGTCTCCTCCTGGCGGCTCTCCTGGTTGCCGCTTGCCCCGCCGGGCGCTTCCGCCCCAGGCAGGTTGTTGGCCACGCCGACCGGGCCGGATTCCTGGCTGCGCGTGCTCTCGGTGCTGGATTGCGTGCTGCGCGCCACCTGGTTGTCGGGGTCGAAGCGTTCTTCGCGCGTCTCGACGCGATCAAAATCCATGTCGAGCGCGACTTCGGCGCGCACGCGGCCATGGCCGAGCACGCGCTCCAGCATTTCCTCCACGGCGCGGGAAAGCCGTGCCTCCTGGCCGCGGCGCAACTCCTCCTGCGTCTGCGCGCCAGCCGGACCGCTCAGCGCCTGGCCGCCGCGCGCCAGCAACTCGCCGCGGCTATCCACGATGGAGACATTCTGCGGCCGCAGCCCCGGCACGGCGGCGACGACCAGGTGCAGCACCGCCTGCACGCCCTCGCGGTCCAGCCGTTGCGCGCCCTGCATGGTGAGCAGCACGCTCGCCTGCGCCTCGGCCCGCTCGCGCGAAAAGGCCTCGCGGCGGGGCAGCACCAGATGCACGCGCGCGCCGCGCACGCCGCTCAGGGCGCGGATGCTGCGCGCCAACTCGCCCTCCATCGCGCGCAGGCGGTTCATCTCCTGCTGGAAGGGGGTGGTGGTCAGGCTCTCGCCGCGGTCGAACAGCTCATTGCCGATCGAGCCACCGGCGGGCAGGCCCTCCCGCGCCAGGGAAAGCCGCAGCCGGGGCACATCCTCGGCCGGGACCAGCACCTGGGTGCCGCCCGCCGCGAGGCGATAGGGCACGCGCTGGCGTTCGAGGGCCGCGACCACCGCGCCGGCGTCGCGCGTTTCCAGATCGCCATAGAGGAGGCCCATGGGCGGGCTGCCCGCGCGCAGCACAAGGAAGATGATCAGGCCCAGGACGCCGATGCCCACACCCGCCAGCGCCATCAGCTGGACCCGGCCCAGCGCCCGCAGCTGGCCAATCAGGTTCTGCATGGCACCATCCGCGATGGCGCGCCGCACACCAACATGCAAATTCTCCCGGGGGCTCATCCTGTGCCCTCGGCAGAACTTGCCGCATGCGGTGTTGCGAAAGGCTTAACGCCGCACTCGGGTTATGGTGCCGGGCTCAATTCGCGGCGAGGCCGCGCAGCCTGTCGAAGCTCACCGAAAGCGCGCCGAGACTCAGCCGCACTTCCCCATCGCGGCGATCCACCGCCGTGGCGCGGGCCAGGACGCCGGCGGTGACGGATGCGGGCGTGCCGTCGGCGCGGACGCCGGAGATGGCGAAGCGATAGGCGCCGTCGGGCATCTGCGCGCCGCTCGCATCTCGCCCGTCCCAGCTCCAATTCATGGCGGTGGGGCCGAGTGTCACATCGGAACTGCGCAGCGCGCGGCCATTCGCATCCGTCACGCTGATGCGCGCCAGGCGAGCCTCTCCGGCCGCCGGCAGGCGCAGCTGCGCCTGGCCGCCTTGCAGCGCGAGCTGGTCGCTTTCCACCTCGACCACGCGGCCCATCAGGGGGGCGGCGGAAACCAGCTGGTTGCCCTGCTCGACGCTGAGCAGGCGCTCCAGATTCGTGTTCACCTTGATCTGCTGCTCGACGCTGGCGAATTGCACCAGCTGTTCCGTCATCTGGTTGGCGTCCATCGCGTTGGTCGGATCCTGATTCTGCAACTGCGTGGTGAGCAGCGTGAGGAAGGTGTTGAAATCGGCACCGATGCCCGTGGTGTTCCCTGGGCTGTTCCCTGGGCTGTTCCCGGCGCGCGCGGCCGTTGTGGTCGCCGTGTTCTGGGTCGCGCTGATGCTTCCGCTCATGAATGTCTCCTATGCGTCAGGTCTGGGCGTCAGGTCTGGGCGTCAGGTCTGGGCGTCAGATCTGGAGGTCGAGAAGGCCGCGCGGCGCGCGGGTGGGTGGTGGTTCGGCTTCCGAGGGGCCGGCGCTGGTGGCCCGGCGCGCGGCGCCGGAATGGGCCTCGCCCTGGGGGCCTCGATCCGCCTGGCCTGATTGCTGCCCGAGCGAGAATTCGATCCCCTTCGCTTCCACCAGCAGCCCGGCATCGGCCAGGCTGCGGTCCAGCTCCTGCCTGTCGCGCAACAACAGGGCCAGCGTCTCAGGTCGTTCCGCGACGATGCGGATGGAATGCGCCTCGCCCTCTCGTCGCACGCGGATTTCGACGCGGCCGAGTTCGACCGGATCGAGAGTGAGTTGGAAGCCATTGGCCACCCCCGGCGTGAAGGCGAGCGCGACGGCGATGGGAGCGACCTGCCGGACCGGCGCGGGTAGCGGTGCGGGCGGAGTATTTTGCGCGGGCGGCGGGGCATCAACCGGATGAGGCGTCAGCGCGTCAAACCCCCAGCTGATCACGCCACCTGGCGGCGCCACTGTGTTGGCCGGCTGGGCATGCCTGGCCTCCGGCGGCCTCGGCTCGACCGGGACCAGGCTGCCCTCCGCCGTCCTGGGGGGGTGGGGCAGCCGCAAGGGCGCATCGGACGCGGCCTCGGCTGGCGGCGCATCTTCTTCTGGCGAATCGGCGAAGCCGTGCCCGTCCGGCATCCGATTCGCGGTGGCGGCGCGAGTCGTGTCCGCCTGGGCCGCATCCGCCTGGAGCGCATCCGGCTGGACCAGCCTCGATAGCCCGAGGTTCGCCTGGCCAGGGCCAGGGCCAGGGCTTGCGCCAGGGCCAGGTTCTGCGGCTGGGCTTGCCTGGGCGGAGAGTGGGCTGGCCAGTTCCGCTGACGCAAGGGCCGCAGGGTATGCCGCTTGCGGCATGGCTGCGGGCTGCCTGGCGCCTGCTGGATTGACCGCGATTGCCCCGGCCGGGGGGGGCATTCCAGCCTTGGCCCATGCGGCCAGGCTGATGGCGGCTGCCCCGTCTGCGGGGGGCGGGGCTGGCGGCCCGGAGATCGGCAGCGGCACTGGCATCTCCGCTGTCTCTCGCTGCGTTTCATCCTGCTGCGGGACGGACTCGGCCCGCGGGCTGGCTTCCGCCGTATCCGGCGGGCTGGTCGGGAGTGCGGCAGCAAGGCTGCCAGCGGCGTCGCCACTCGCCTGGGGGCCGGTCTGTGTCGTGGCTGGGGAGGGTGCCGGGACCATGGATGACATCACAGTCGCCGGCGCTTGCTGCGCCTTCGGCGCCGGCAAGGCGGTGTGCGCCTCGGTCGTTGCCTCGGTGGGGGAAGCTTCGGCGGGCAGGGTGGCCGCCCCAGGCCGCGGCGCCTGCGGGAGTGTTGTGGAGAGGGCCGCGGTGGCGTGTGGCGCTTCGGTCGAGGCTCCATCGGGCGGCGCTGGCATGGCCACTGCGGCGCCTGGCATTCCTGGCGCTGTCTGATTCGGAAGTGGCGCCACGCCGGGCAGCACAGGGCCGGGGATCGCCGCCGCAACGCCCTCAGCCATGAGCGGCGAGGCAGGCAGGCCCGGGCCGGCGGGCACGGGCGCGGCCGGGGGCGTCATCGGTGGCGGTGCGGCCCGGTTGCGATCCAGCGCCTCCTGGAAGCCGGAATCGACGCTCGCTTCCAATCCGGCGGCGCCAGGCGGCGGCGTGGGCGCCGGGGCGAGGCTGATGGAGAAGCCGCCATCCATGCCGATCATGCTCCCATGCCGGGCGGGCCAGGCCCCATGCCCGTTCCTCATCCACGACTGCGCGGGGTTCGCAGCAAGGTCCGGGCCAGCGTCAGGCCGGCCCTTCCCGGCAACTCATGACCGGATGGCCGGCAACTTCGCGTCGCGCGCGGCAGGAATTGCCCCATCCGGGCCGCTATGTCCTGGCACGCATCCTGCGAGTGCCGCCCCAGCCCGAACCCCTCGGGATGTCCCATTCAGGCAACGGAGCCCCAGCATGTCGCTCTTTGGTGCGATGACCACGGCGATTTCAGGCCTCAACGCGCAGGCGCGCTCACTCGGCCATATCTCGGACAACCTGGCCAATAGCCAGACCACCGGCTTCAAGCGGATTGACAGCAACTTCACCGACCTGGTGACGCAGTCCAGCTCCAACGGGCATTCCTCCGGCTCGGTGATCGCGCGGCCGGATTTCACCCATACCGTGCAGGGCACGGTGGAGCAGAGCGAAAACCCGCTCGGCCTGGCCATTGGCGGCCAGGGCTTCTTCAGCGTGGCGCAGTCGCGCGGCACCGTGGATGGCCTGCCCACCTTCGACGAGCGGCAATTCTTCACGCGCGCCGGGGATTTTCGCATGGACCGGGACGGCTTTCTCGTGAACGGCTCCAACTATTTCCTGCAAGGCTGGCCGGTGAGCGACAATGGCGTGGTGGACCGCACGACCCTGGCCCCCATCCGCGTGAGCCAGGAGGTGTTCAACCCCATCGCCACATCGAGCATCGAGATGTCGGCCAACCTCCCGGCGATGGACCCGCCAGCCACGCCCGGCGATGCCAGGAGCTACAGCACCCAGGTGCAGATCTATGACCAGGTGGGCACGCGCAATCCCGTCACGCTGACCTTCACCCAGATGACGGATGGCACGCCGCGCGGCTGGAACATGACCGTCACGCCCAACCCCGTCCTCGGCGGTGTGGATGTGCCGGTGATCTTCGGCCCCAATGGCACGATCGAAAGCTTCAACGGCGTGTCGGGCACCGTGAACACGCCGGTGGACTTCCCTTTCAACATGAATTTCGGCCTGGGCAACCAGCCCATCACGCTGAATATCGGCCGCTTCGGCGTGGCGCAGGGCATCACCCAATATGCCGGCAGGGATTTCTCCTTGCGGAACCTCTCGCAGAATGGCGTGCCGCCCGGTGGATATTCGGGCATCTCCGTGCGTGAGAATGGCGACATCACGGTGAATTACGACAATGGGCAATCGCGCGTGGTGGCCCGCGTGCCGCTCGTCTCCTTCAGCGATGCCGACAAGCTGCAACGCCTGGATGGTCAGGCCTTCATGCGCACCATCGAGAGCGGCGAGGCCCAGGTGACGGATGTGGCGAGCAATGGCGTGGGCAAGCTGGTGGTCGGCGCGCTGGAGAAATCCAACGTGGATATCGGCACGGAATTCACCAAGCTGATCGTGGCGCAGCGTGCCTATACGGCGAATACGCGCCTGGTCACGACGGCCGACGAAATGCTCCAGGAAACGATCAACATGAAGCGCTGAACCGCGCTTCGATAGGATGAACCCATGAGCCTCGATCTCGCCCTGGGCATCGCCAGAAGCGGCCTGCAGGCGACGCAGCGCGCCTTGGCCAATGTCTCGCAGAACATCACCAATGCGGAGACGCCCGGCTATACCCGCAAGACGGTCGCCGCCGAGTCGCGCACCGCCGCCGGCATGCCGCTCGGCGTGCGGTTGGGCGACGCCCGGCGCGAGGTGGACCAGGCGCTGTTGAATGAGCGCGATGCGCGCGGCGGCGAGGCGGCGGCGGCGGGCGTGCGCGAACGCCTGCTCTCCGGCATCGAGGCGATGCAGGGCGTGCCGGGGGCGGGAGAGAATCTGGGCGATACCATAGAGGCGCTCCGCACCAGCCTGACGGCGCTGCGTGGCGCGCCCCAGGAAGGCGGGCTGCAACGCGCCGCGGTGAATGCCGCGCGGGAGGTGGTGACGCGCTTCCAGGACCTGGCCGGCGCCGTCGGCCGGGCGCGGCAGCAGGCGCATGACGGCATGGTGGGCGAAGTGGCGCAGGTGAATGCGAGCCTGCGCGACATTGCCCAGCTCACCATCGCGATCCGTGGCGATCGCTCACGCGGGTTGAGCACGAGCGACCTGGAGGATCAGCGCGATATCGCCCTCGGGAAGCTGTCGCAGAGCCTGCCGGTCCAGGCGCTGCACCATGCGGATGGCGGGCTGGTCCTGCTGGCCAAGGGCGGCTTCGCCCTGCCGCTGGAGCAGGATGGCGATGTCCTCACCGCGCAGATCGCCGATCTCGGGCCAGGCTCCTTCCATGGCGCGGGCGGCGATATCCCGCCCATCCTGCTGGGCGGCACGGATATCACGCGGCAATTGGGCGGCGGGCGGCTGGGCGAATATGTGGCGCTGCGCGATGCGACACTGCCGCGCTACCAGGCCGAGCTGGACCTCGCCGCCGCGACGCTGGCCACGCGCTTCGAGCAGCAGGGCCTGCGGCTGTTTACCGGCAAGTCGGGCCAGGTGCCCGATACCAGCCTGCCCCATGCCGACCCCGCCAGCGGCCAGGTCGGCTTCGCGCAGCAGATTCGCTTGAACGAGGCGGTGGCCGCCAACGCCGCCTTGATGCGCGACGGCACCCACGCCGTGGCCGATGCACCAGCCGGCGCCAGCGGCTTCACGCCCAATCCGCCAGGTGGCCCCGCCGGCTTCGCGACGCTGCTGGACCGCTTGATCCATCACAGCCTGGGCGAGACGGCGCGCGCGGGGGTGACCTGGCCGCCCATTGCATCGGGCGGCCTCGGGCCTGATGGCAGCCTGAGCTCGCCCTTCATCCCGCCGCGCTCCATCGGGGACTACGCCGCGACCCTGACGGGCATGCAAAGCGGCGACCGCGCGGCGGGATGAAGGGCGAGC
>Ga0209103_1000062_pt1 | contig 29651 bp, 26 predicted proteins | sample 4C3metaG_FD_184152 | JGI IMG/M metagenome (GOLD analysis project Ga0209103, IMG submission 184152) | Freshwater bacterial and archeal communities from Indian Creek, Illinois, USA - 4C3 metaG (SPAdes) (version 2) | ecosystem: Environmental > Aquatic > Freshwater > Unclassified | place: USA...
ATGGCCCACCACTAAACGCGAGGATGGCGGAACTGGCAGACGCGCTAGACTTAGGATCTAGTACCCGCAAGGTGTGGGGGTTCGACTCCCCCTTCTCGCACCAATAACTAAAGCAAGCAGCTTGCCTTCGGGCAGGCTGCTTATTTTTTAGCGAAATTTATGGCCTGAGCTAAAAACTTGATAGCGCAGTAGCCAAGGCATTAACGATAAAGTGAGCGATAATCGGCGTGGCCAGCTTGCCAGTGTGCTCATAGGCCAAAGCAAAGCCGATTCCGCCAAATATGGCCCAAAACCCAAGTATATTTGCGCCATGCATCAGTCCAAAAAACAAGCTTGAGAGCCAGATGCCCCAGGTGACGCCATAGCGCAGTCGTAGCAAGGGATAGAGTAACCCGCGGAAGAAATACTCCTCGAAAATAGGGGCAAAAATAACCCCACGCAGTACCCCAAGAAACCACGAAAAGCTAAAAATCGCCTTCCCAATCACCGGGCTATTTTCCGGCAGATACGGCATATAACCCACTAGATACATGGTTACGACGACAATTAAGACAGGTACGGTAGGCAGCAGCCGCAAAGCCACGCCATAGAGGAGCCCAATCTTCCAGTTTCGCCGAAAATCAACCAAGCGCGTGCCCAAGTAGCTGGCGGAGGGCCAAAACTCATAGTGCCGTACTAAGGGCACGAGTAAGAACAGCGCCAAGGCGTATGTGATACGGTGAACATCTGGCCATGCTAGGTCAAAAACCATGTACAGAAGTTGTGCAAACAAAACAGTCATCATGAGCTGCAGACCGATGTAAAGTCCCGCTAAGCGCCACAGGTCGCGCCACTGCCAGTGCACTGGCTTTTCATCAAGGGGGCGGCAATCGAGGAAAGCTAGCAGCCTAGTCTTCACGAAAAATCCACTTAAAGAGTGCTTGATCATAGCTAATAAGGTCTTCTTCGTTAAAATAGAGACTAATTTCGTAAGTGGCTGCCTCCACACTATCGGCGGCATGCACGATATTGCGACTCATGGTAAGACCGAAGTCACCACGAATGGTCCCCATCATGGCCAAGGCCGGGTCAGTCTTGCCGTTTATGCTCCGCACAACTTCTACCGCACGGTGTCCTTGTACAGTAAGGGCAACAACTGGTCCACTCGTAATATGCTCCACTAGAGCCGCATAGAAAGGCTTGCCGTGGTGGGCCAAATAATGCTTAGCGGCTAGCTCCTCACTAATTGTGAGCATCTTGATACCCACAATTTGCAGTCCTTTGCGCTCGAAACGCGCAACAACCTCGCCTATCAATCCGCGTTGCACCCCATCAGGTTTTACGAGACATAGAGTTCTTTCCAAATAGCCACCCTCCTCATCGCCTATACATCTGTATTCGGCATGCGCAGCGGTAAATCCCCTGCCGGTGGGAGTAATTGCAAGATAATTTTTTTAGCGCACAAAGAACACGACATGCGGCAGATTAATCTCGACCTTCACACGACTACCTATATCTAGAAGATGGGCCGACATGCGCTGCGAATGCAAAGAAGTCTGATCAGGCAAAACAACGCGATACACTGCGTCACCGCCAAGAAACCTTGCTTCAACGACGGTACCTGCGCCTAGTGGGTCTGGGGTCAGGGTAACATCATCGGGTCTTACCATCAAGTCAACTTCCGCGCCCTCGGTGTAGGACGTGGACTCAAGCGGAAAAGAGCCGATGTTAGAAACGATGTGTCCACTATGGATTGTTGCCCGGAAAAAATCAGCCTTGCCAACAAAGTTGGCAACAAAACGAGTGGCCGGTTGGTGATAAATCTCATAAGGGGTGCCGACCTGCTCTAGGCGACCGGCATTCATTACGCCCACGCGGTCAGACAACGAGAGCGCTTCCTCTTGGTCATGGGTAACCAAAATCACAGTGCTGCCACTGGCGCGTAGGATCTCCTTGGTTTCCAGGCGCAAGGCATCTCTCAATTCCGCATCCAAGTTAGAAAAAGGTTCATCAAGCAATATTACGCTCGGACAAGGGGCTAAGGTGCGAGCTAAAGCCACCCTCTGTTTCTGCCCCCCTGATAACTCGTGAGGATACTGCCCGGCGCTATGTTGTAGGCCCACCAAAGAAAGCATCTCCGCTACGCGCAGCTTGATGGCTTCTTTGCTCATGCCATACAGGCCAAAAGCGACATTGGCAAAGACGGTGAGGTGCGGGAAAAGAGCATAGTCTTGAAAGACTATCCCCACTCCCCTCTTTTCCGGCGGTATGGACTTGTGAGCAGTGGCCACGGTTTCACCATTAATAGAAATCTCGCCTGCGTCGAGCTCTTCAAGGCCGGCAAGAAGGCGCAAGGTAGTAGTCTTTCCGCAGCCAGAAGGACCCAAAAGAGAAAAAAACTCTCCTCTGGCGATGCTTAAGTCTACACCTTTGACGGCCTCGAGCTCGCCAAATTTCTTATATAGATGCGATAGTCTTACATACCCAGGGAGCAAGTCGCGTGTTGGCAAAGGACAATGCAGTAGCATGTTAATGATCCTTCCTCATCAGCGTTTGTGACGGTGTATTTTCTGGGCGTGACGAGCCAGCATCTAGCAAGAGCTTTATCGGGATCAAGCCGACGAGAACGATGATCAAGGCAGGCAGTGCCGTGCTGGTCCAGAGAGATTCTGCGGCCATCTGCCAGACCCACACCGCCAAGGTGTCATAGCCCATCGGGCGCAGCATTACGGTAATGGGTAGCTCTTTCATGACATCAACAAAGACCAAGACCGCCCCAGCGATAACGCCCGGCATAATGAGCGGCAACTGCACCGCGAACATCACGCGTTTGGCATCGGCTCCCAGGGCGCGAGCGGCCAGTACAGTATTGGGCGTTACTTTTTCAAGGCTGGCATCAACACTGCTGTAGGCTATAGCCATGAACCGAACGACGTAGGCGTACATTAAACCCACCAAGGAGCCTGTGAGAAGAAGACCGGGGGTAAATCCCCACCAAGCACTTGTCAGGGCGTTTATAGACCGATCTAGGAACGATAGGGGCAACAGTATACCTACCGCAATTACTGCCCCAGGGATGGCATAACCGATAGTTACCAATCGGGCTATGTTTTGTAGGGGCTTTTTTGCCCTCAAGCGAGAGAGACTAGCGACCACTAAGGCGAAGAAGACTACCAGCACCGCGGCCACAGTCGCAAGGAGCAAGCTATTCATAGCCAGTCGCATATACACGGCCATGGTGGCTGAGGTAATGTTGGCAATCTCGCGCCCTGCCCAAAGCAGGAGCTGTCCTACCGGCAAACCAAAAGCCGCGAATAAAACAAAAACGCAAAAAGCTGTTGCCAGTAAGCCGCGGCCACCCGCGAGCTTTGTCACGGGAATCCCGGCCAGCTTACCACGAGTCTGGTAATATTTCGTCCTGCCCCTATTTTTTTGTTCAAAAAGAAGTATAAAGAGCGAAAAAATGGCCAGTAGCCCCGCTAGCTCTGAAGCAGCCCCAAGGTCCATCAGTCCATGCCAGACTCGCAAGATGCCATCGGCGATAGTAGGAAAATTAAAGTAGCGCACGGTGGCAAAATCAGCTAGCGCTTCCATGGCGGCCAAAGCCACCCCAGCGGCAATCGACGGGCGTGCTAAGGGTAAAGCCAAAGCAAAAAACGCCCTTGTCCCAGTGCTGCCGAGAGCTTTAGCCGCCTCAAAATGCGACCCCGCCTGCTCCTCAAAGCCCGCCTTGGCCAGCAGGTAGACATAGGGGTAGAGCGTTAAGATCATGACCAAGATGGCCCCACCACCACTGCGAATGGGGGGAAAATAGGCCTCTACACCCCAAACAGAGCGCACAAAGGTATGAAAAGGGCCGGCAAAGTCAAATAGGGCCATGTAGATAAAGCCCATAACGTAGGCTGGTATAGCCATGGGCAACACTAGCAGCCAACGAAACTTATCTCGGCCCGGAAAGTCAAAAGCCGTAATCAGCCAAGCCAGAGCGGTGCCCAACACTAGAGTCCCCGCAGACACGCCCACCAAGAGGAGGACGGTATTGCCCAACAATAGAGGCAAGATCGTCTGCCCGAGATGAGTCCAGACCGCTATTGAGGGATGCAAGAGCGATGAAGCCACCACCAAGACTGGCAGGATTACTAGAGCGATAGTAACATATAAAACCAGAGGCAAAAGGCGGCTAGGCCTTTTGCCCTGGTTAAGGGATGGAGCTTTCTCACTTAAATTCATGTGTCAGATCCTATCTTATCTGTATCCTACCCGATTCAAAAGCTCTACGGCGTCTCTTTGCAAGCGGCCAAACTCACCAATGTTGAGCTGGTCAGTCTTAAACTCGCCAAAAGCGGCAATGATGGGATGCGGAGCCACCGCGGTGTTGGCGGGGAATTCATGGTTAGAATCAGCAAATAGTTTTTGTCCTTCGGGGGCACTCAACCATTCCAGCAACTTAAGGGCATTATCACGATTGCGGGCATGGGTGGTAATGCCTGCGCCGCTGATATTAGCATGTGCCCCGCGGTCGTTCTGATTCGCCCAGAAGATCTTAATGGGGAAGTTTGGGTTGCCTTCGAGCAGGCGGCCTAAGTAATAGTGATTTGTCAGAGCAACATCGCCCTGCCCTGCCGCTAAGGCTTCGAGAATGCGCGTGTCGCTATCGATGAGTGTAGGCTCATTAGCAACCCAGCCGCGCACAATTTCCTCGGCCTTGGCCGGACCATGAGCAGCAATCAAGCTCGAAACGAGTGATTGCGTATAGGAATGAGTGGAGTTCCTCATGATGAGGCGACCTTTCCACTTAGGGTCAGTGAGGGCCTCATAAGTAGAAAGTTCGGCGGGAGTTACGCGGTCGGGGTGATACATAATGGTGCGCACGCGCTTGGTAAGACCAAACCAGCGATTACCAGCGTCGCGCAGATGGGCTGGAATATTATCCTGCAGGCTCTGGCTATTAATTTCTGCCAGAAGACCATCTTGGGCCGCTAGCCACAAGTTGCCGGCGTCAACTGCGATATACATATCAGCGAGAGTGTGTTTGCCTTCAGCTTGGAGGCGTGTACGCAATACAGCGTCCGATCCGGTGGTGAATCTGATTTCGATACCAGTCTGCCTGGTAAACTCATGGAAAACCGACTCAACCCCATAATGTCGGGACGTATAAATATTGATGACCTGTGGATCTGTAGCGACGTTTGTGCGACTCATAATTGATCCCGCGGCAAAAGCAGCGATCACCAACAGCACAACCAACCCAGCGTAAAGAAGCCTCTTGTTCATAAGCACCCTCCTAATTCGTCATTATCACTAGTGATAATGATTGTCATTAACAATGTATCATCATCATTAATGGCTGTCAAGGGTACTTGGCGTATTAGAACGGATTAATCAGCGTTTAATTGTGCTACTTGGGCGCTATCTAGTCTCTTAACTAGTTCAATGACCAGTTTGACGGCATTATCATAATCATCGCGATGGATGATGCCGTAGTGACTGTGAATGTAGCGCGTAGGTACGGCGATAACCAAGCTAGGAACCCCGCGCCCCGTAACATGGATGCGCCCCGCATCCGTGCCCCCGCCCGGCATAACATCAAATTGCAAGGGGATGCCGACTTCAGCTGCCACGTCAATAACAAAATCGCGCAGCTTAACATGGGGAACCATTGAAGCATCATACATGAGCAAGGCCGGCCCCTTGCCAAGCTTCTCTGTCATTTTTTCGGCACCCGGCGTGTCACCGGCGATACCTACTTCGAGAGCGAAACCGATGTCGGGATTAACCACAAAGGAGCTCGTCGTCGCGCCGCGCAAACCGACTTCTTCCTGCACTGTACCCACGCCAAATACGGTGTTAGCATGCTCTACGCCCTGCAGAGCCTTGATGACTTCGATAAACAGAGCGCAACCTAGGCGATCATCCCATGCTTTAGCCATGAGAAATTTTTCGTTCTTCATGACCGTAAACGTTGCGTCCGGCACAATGGGGTCGCCAGGGCGAATACCGAAAACCTCCTTGGCCTCGGTCTCATCGGCGGCGCAGACGTCAATAAACATATCGTCGATGTTGACGACTTTATTGCGCTCTTCCACGCTAAGGATATGGGGGGGCTTGGACCCGAGGATGCCAGTTATGTCCCCTTTTTTGGTCCTAATAATGACTTTTTGACCTAGCATTACTTGGCTCCACCAGCCACCTAAAGTCTGAAACTTGATAAAGCCTTCTTTGGTGACCTTGCTCACCATGAACCCAATTTCATCCATGTGTCCGGCGATCATGATGCGTGGGCCCTCGGCCTGGCCCACTTTTTTGCAGATGATACTGCCGATGCGATCGGTAGTAATTTCTGCATGACCATCCATATAGGAGCGAATTACTTTGCGCACCTCGTGTTCAAAACCGGGAACTCCGGGTGCGTCGGTGATCTCTTTGAGCAGCTTAAGCGTTTGGTCCATAATGTGTTCCTCCTGTCAATTCTTGTAGGTGTTCGGTATGGGGATCCTAATCCCTAATGGCGCTCGCAGATCTCTTTGATCGCTGCAAGCATGCCCTCGCTGTTCTCACGAATTTTCTTCTTTAACAAAGGGTTAAGCAGCGTCGCAACCATGGGTATGCCAAACTCGAAGTCCACCGTTAGCACGATTTTTACGCCGTCCGCAACCTCGTGGAGAAGCCACTGCCCTTCGAACTTCTTTAGATCGCCACTAATCTGGTGGTAGGCAATCCGATATTCAGCCGGAAAGAACTCATCCCGCTCGCGCCACTTAATCAAGCGACCGTCGACATTGCTTACCCAGTGACTAATAGTGCTGTTCTCACCGCGCTCTTCAATTGTTACGCTGCGCAGATTGGGCATAAACTTAGGGTAACCCTCCATGTCAGAAACTATCTCCCAAATGCGCGAGATATCACCCGTGACAGTAGTCGAGACTTCAATAAACGGCATATCTCTACCTCCTAAATATCGTCTTTCATCTCGGCGGCGGCTGCAAAAATTTTCTCCCAGACGGCAATCGCCATCTCAGTTTCTTCCATCGTAATGACAAGAGGCGGCTCAACGCGAATGACCTTTGGATTATTGAGGGTGTATGCCGCTAAGATTTTGTTGTTTACTAATTCTGAAATGGCAAAGCCAGCATAGCCCGCATCAGTGAACTCAATACCTATGATTAGCCCTCTACCGCGGACATCGGCAATAATGTCAGGGTATTTCTCCTTAGCCGCGCCAAACGCCGCCATAAATCTAGTGCCCATTTCATGTGCCCGCTCGGGGAGATTTTCTTCGAGGGTTACCCTGATGGACGCGATGGCAGCCGCACAGGCCAAAGGATTACCCCCAAAGGTTGTGGTATGGAGGAATGGTGATTCAATCATGCCGTCCCAGAGGTGCGGCCTAGCCACAATCGCGCCAATAGGCATAATGCCACCTCCTAGCGCTTTTGCCAAACAGATAATGTCCGGCACTACGTCCTCGTGGTCTACGCCGAAAAACTTGCCGGTGCGTCCCATGCCGGTCTGAACTTCATCGACAATAAGGACGATATTGGCTGCATCGCAGATTTCTCTAAGTTCCCTGAGATACCCGTGCGGCGGGACTATTACCCCTCCCTCTCCCTGAATAGGCTCGACAATAACCGCTGCTGTATTGTCATCAATAGCTTCCCGCACGGCATTGGCATCACCATAAGGCACGTGCTTAAAACCGGGAAGCAAGGGCAAAAACGGTTGGCGAAAAACTTCCCGCCCAGTTGCGCTCAGTGCACCAAGTGTCTTGCCATGGAAGGCCCCCTTGGTTGAAATAATGCCTTGTTTTTTTGTGGCCAACTTGGCGAGCTTGAGCGCTGCTTCCACTGCTTCGGCACCACTATTGCCAAAAAAAGAATATTGGAGATCACCCGGCGTCACTTGGGCTAGCAACTCAGCCAAATCGGCCATTGGTTTATTTAAAAGTATTTTTGTCGACATACTCATACGGTCTAGTTGCTCTTTAACAGCTTGAATAATTTTTGGATGAGAATGACCAGCGCCAAACATGCCGTATCCGCCGAGTAAGTCGAGATAATGGTCACCCTTGATGTCAGTGACCGTAGAACCCTTCGCTTCCCACTCCACAGTGGCCAGCCCCATGTAGCGGAAAAGGCGCGATAAACCAGGATTCAAGTACTTCTCATACTTTTCAATGACTTCTTCTGCCACCAACTCGGCATCCCTATGTTCCATGGAAAATCCCTCCTTGCATCGTTTACTCCACTCTAATTGTATACGACTACGTGCACAAATCAAGTATTGCCTCAAGAACATAACAAAACCGCTGAAAAACTTCAGCGGTTCGTGGGAGAAATAATGGTCGGGCTGACAGGACTTGAACCTGCGACCTCTTGCACCCCAAGCAAGCGCGCTAGCCAAACTGCGCTACAGCCCGTCGCTTGCTTATTATAGCGCACGCGGGCCTAAGTTGGCAAGCGCACTTTTGCATTATCGCTTTATCTCGCCGCTGCAATTTGACGCTCTATCGTCTGTATGGTCAATAACTTATGTCGCCTACCCTGGCACACGAGATGTGGGCGGCTAAAACGGTAATTGCTCTTCGCTTTCGATTTTGCGATGGCGCGTCATTAACTCATGCACGGCCTCACGTGGATTGCGCCCTGCAAAGAGTACCTCATGTAAAGCGAGAGCAATGGGCAGATCTACATCGTATTCTCTAGAGAGTCTCTTAGCCGCCTTGGTCGCATTTATCCCTTCGACCACTTGCGTCGTTTGTTGCAGCACAGATTCGAGTGACTGACCCTGACCGAGCGCTAATCCAGTACGTCGATTGCGGCTATGCTGGCTGGTGCAAGTCACAATGAGGTCCCCCATGCCTGACAAACCCGCAAATGTGGAAGGATGCGCGCCCATAACCTTCCCAAGGCGCACCATTTCCGTGAGTCCACGGGTCATCAAGGCCGCTTTCGCGTTATCTCCATAGCCGAGGCCCTCCGCTATACCGGCAGCCAGGGCATAGATGTTTTTCAAGGCGCCTCCTACTTCCACACCCACTATGTCAACGCTGGTATAGATGCGCAGGAAGCTGGTCATGAGCACATCTTGCACCACAGACCCCACTTCCGGATGGGTGGACGCTGCCACTGAGGCAGCCGGAAGCCCCTTGGCGATCTCCAAGGCGTGATTAGGTCCTGAGATAACGGCCAAGGGGTACTGGGGACCGAGCGTATCTCCAAGTAGTACTGACAGGCGTGTGCCAGAGGTGAGATCAAAGCCTTTAGCAGCATTAAGGATTATTGTTCCTGGTTTAAGATGGGGTTTAAGAAGTTGTGCGGTCGTACCCACATAAGTTGAGGGAGTGGCCATGATCACTAACTGACAGTCTGCGAAAGTGGCGAAGTCAGCCACGGGAACAATATTGTCTGGCAACATGACGCCGGGCAGGTAGAGCTCATTCTTACCTTGCACAGCTATCTCTTCGCGCAACTTAGCTTCACGCACCCAAAGATGGACGCTCTGACTATTAATTGCTGCTACCTTGGCTAGAGCCGTTCCCCAGCCACCGGCGCCCACAACTCCAATGCGGCGATTCTTGCTCTCCATGCCGACTACTCCTTCTTTTTTGCCGCAAGCACTATGGGTGTGCCGACAAAAGGATAGACTGCCCGCAAGCGATTTTCGAGAAAGCGTTTGTAACTAAAGTGCAAAAGCTCAGGATCATTGACAAAGAGCAAAAATGTTGGTGGTTCTACACTAGTTTGCGTGACAAAACCAATCTTGAGACGTTTCCCCTTCTCAGAGGGCGGGGGCGTAACCAGGGTTGATTCAAGTATTAGCTCCATCAGGGCGCTCGTGGTAATTCGCTTGCGTTGCTCTACGCGCACCGCGTTAACTAGCTCTAAGATCTTTTGTACCCTTTGCCCTGTTTTGGCCGAAACAAAGATGACGGGCGCATAGTCGGCAAACAAGAGCTCTGCTTTCAGGTTCTTGGCGAAGCGGTCTGCCGTCTTGTCATCCTTCTCTATTAAATCCCATTTATTGACCACATAGATCAAGCCTTTGCCCCTCTCATGGGCATAGCCAATAATCTTCTTGTCCTGTTCAAGTATTCCCTCGGTGGCGTCAACAACCATGAGGCAGATGTTGGCTTTATCCACTGCGCGCAGGCTGCGGACAACACTGTAACGCTCAAGGTCCTCTCTGACCTTCGACTTTCGGCGCAGCCCAGCGGTGTCAATGATCACATACTTATGGTTGTCGCGCTCAAAGTACGTATCGATAGCGTCGCGTGTCGTGCCGGGAATGTCGCTGACGATAACCCGATTTTCGCCTAAAATACTGTTCACAAGGGAAGATTTTCCTACATTAGGCCTCCCCATCACGGCAATTTTCACGACATCCGTGCCGTAGACGGTTTCTTCCTCTGGCGGCAAAGCTGAGACTATGGCGTCAAGAAAGTCACCCAAATTTAGTCCATTAGCGGCCGAAATAGGGAGAGGGTCGCCTAGGCCCAAAGTAAAAAAATCGATGGCATGGGGGAAGAGGTTCGGGACGTCGAGCTTATTGACGACCAGCAGCACCGGCTTCTTGGTGTTACGCAGTAGCTGCGCCACTTCTCTATCTGCCGTAGTGACCCCCTGTCGACCATCAACCATAAAAATAATAAGATCGGCCGCCTCTACAGCAAGCTCCGCCTGGTGACGCATCTGGTGAAACAAGGTGTCTTCGCCCCCGAAGGTAATTCCACCGGTGTCAATGAGCGTAAAGCGCTTGCCAAGCCATTCCACATCGGCGTAAATGCGATCACGCGTGACGCCGGGGGAATCTTCGACGATAGAAATGCGCTGCCCCACCAGGTAGTTAAACAAAGTTGACTTGCCCACATTGGGCCTACCCACAATCGCAACATATGACATGATCAATCACTCCTCTAGACCCAGGGTACGTCTCACGAGATCTCCCCCCGTAGTCGGACATATAGATATAGTTACTGCCGGAAAAGCTGCCTGTAAATCTTGCACTGTAAGGTCGTCTAAAAACTTACCATCACGCAAAGCTACATCTGGAATAAGAACCAAGGTCGAGGGCACAATTGTTGCCTCGCGCAGGGCCTTCGCTATGTCTTGGCCGCCTAGCAGCCCAGTGACGGTGACTCCTCCCCCAAACAGGAGGTTAGGAATTGGCAAGACATCCACCCATACATGGTGGCGGGCGTTCATGTCATGTTGTAGGCGCACTAGTGCCGAAAAAGAGGCCAGGCCGGTAATCCACAACACTCTTTTTGGGGGAAACCGACGGCGTCTTAAAGTGGCAAGTGCCTGCAAAAACTCATCATGGAAGAGGCGCGCCAAACCCACTCCATTCTCGAGCTGAGGGTAGTCATCATAACTGCGAGCGAGAGGAAAATCAGTTTCTGCCAAGATGTAAAATTCATCGGCAGCATAGACCATGGTACGCCCAAACTTGCGGCGGCAGCGTGCTCTATATCGTTCGAGTATTTCAAGCACCGCCCGTGCGCTGTCCTTGTCGTAGCCACGAAGCGGAGTCAAACCATGGCGATGAGCGGTCAGCCCAACCGGGACTACAGCGATTGACTCAATGCCAGGGAGGAGAAGCAGCAAGTCATCTAGGCTCCGTTCCAACTCCAAGCCATCATTTAGGCCGGGAACGAGCACCAACTGTACGTGCACAGCAATGCTATGCAGAACAAGCTCCGCGAGTTGGCCCATAACGCTCTCCGCGTCCGGATTGCCCATGAGCAAGGCGCGCAGTCTTGGATTCGTCGTATGTACGGAAACATAGATAGGGGAGATGCCCTCCTGCAAAATACGCTGCCATTCCTCACTAGTAACATTGGTGAGAGTGACAAATGAACCGTAGACGAGCGACAGGCGATAGTCATCGTCTTTAATATAGAGTGAGCTTCGCAGCCCCTTGGGCATTTGTCGCACAAAACAAAATTGGCAATTGTTCGTGCATGTCCTTAGTTTGTCAAGGGTGGGCGAAGTGAACTCGACCCCTATGTCTTCCCCCGAGCGATGTCGTACCTTAATGCGCTTCTCTACCCCTGCGAGAGTCACCGTGAGATTCATGGTGGAGAAGGCGAGAGCTTGCTTCCACTCAATAATATCCCTTATTTCGCTATCATTGACATGGGTGACCACCATTCCGGGTAGTAGTCCCGCCTTATCGGCCTGAGAGCCTGGAACTATATAAACTATTTCGCCCACACTTAGCCTCCACATCAACCTGTACATGCCACATTATCCCCTACCTACAGTAAGGCGTCAATCCCTGTACCTTTTTGCTGTCGCCATGTAAATGCAAAAAGACACGCCGTTTCTAAGCGGCGTGCCGACATGGCACAGGGGATTTACTGCTTATCCTTTTCTTTGAGCAGGTCTCCGAATTTATCACCCAGAGTAACTTTGCTCTCCTCGCGGTAGCTCTGGTTGCGGTCGTCACGGCCGCGCTTGTCGCCGCGCTCACGACGTTCCCCTTTTTCGGGGCGCTCTGTCCGCTCCACACGGGGACGATCAACCGCATCCTTGATAGAGAGGCTGACACGGTGCTCGGCTGGCACAATCGAAAGGATCTTCACTTGTACTTCTTCGCCTGGCTTAACCGCATCTTCTGTTTTCTCCACACGCTCATGCGAAAGCTGCGAGATATGAACTAGGCCTTCAATGCCGGGCGCAATCTCGACAAAAGCGCCAAAGCTAGCGGTGCGCACTACCTTGCCTGGCACGACAGAGCCGGCGGTGAAATGGTCACTGATTTTGTTCCAAGGATCGCCTTCACCCTGCTTGATACTGAGCGAAACGCGGCCCTTTTCGCGGTCTACACCGAGCACCTTCACGCGCACGGCTTGACCTTCAGTAAGCGCTTCAGAAGGGTGGGTGACGCGCTGCCAAGCGATCTCGGACACATGCACTAACCCATCAATACCCCCTAGGTCGACAAATGCACCAAAATCGGTTAAGCGCTGCACTACGCCGTCACGCAGGCTGCCTACGAGAAGGGAATCCCAAGTTTTTCCTTTTATTTCCTCGGTCTTTTTCTCTATGGCTTCCTTGCGCGAGACTACTACCCTACGTCGTGCCTCCTCGATCTCCTTAACAACGATCGAAACTGTCTGGCCGACATATGAGGCTAGGTCTGGCACATAGCGGAGATCAACGTGTGAGGCGGGCATAAAAGTTTTAACACCCATAACCTCAACCATGACGCCACCCTTTACGGCCTCTAAAATTTTGCCTTGCAGAATCTTTCCGGACTCGCGAGCAGCAGCGAGATCCTTCATGCCCTGCTCTTCGACCACGCGACGGCGCGATAGCAGTACTTTGTCTTCTTTGGAGTCAATGCGGATTACTTGCGCCACAATAGTATCGCCTACTTGGCACAATTCCATCGGCTCGCGGTCGGGGTCATTGCTCAGTTCATTTTTGGCTATGTATGCTTCCGACTTCTGGCCGATGTCAACACTGACTCCTTCGGCGTCCACGCTGACCACTTTGCCTTCGACTAACTGACCGCGTTTTAAATTTGGGAAGCTGCTTGACTCCTGTGTGATAGTTTCCTCAACTACCATTTCTTGTTCTGGCAAACCTTTGTTTTCCATGTTCTCCATAGCAACGACGACCTCCTTAATGATCCATGCAGGGGTGGACGCACCCGCGGCAATACCGACGCGACTGGCCGCAATGAACCAATCCCGTTCGAGCGCGTCTGGGCTCTCGACTTGGTAAGTGGGTGTGCCCCCCGCCCGACATATGTCGGCCAGATTTCTGGTGTTAGCACTATTGTTCCCGCCCACAATTACCATTATATCTACTTCTCTGGCCAATTCATAGGTTGCTTGTTGCCTTTCTTGCGTAGCCCGACAAATAGTTTCTACTGGGGTGACTTTCTTCCCCTGTTTCTGCAACCATTCTATCACAGTCTGCCACAAAACGGGAGAGGCAGTTGTTTGCGCCATTACCGCCACTTGTTCTTGAAGTTGCAAAGCGAGAAGATCATCTGTGCCGCGCACGACAAAGGGTAGCCCTCCCGCATGGGCCAGCACGGCCTCAATTTCGGGATGAGCACTATCCCCTACGATTACCACGTCCAAGCCAGCATGAACTGCCTTAACAGCCTCTTGCTGCAAACGCAGAACATGAGGACAGGTCGCGTCAACGATTTTAACTCCTCGCTCATGAGCGGTCGTATAGACTGCAGGCGACGCTCCATGAGAGCGGATGAGTAAGGTACTACCGCTCTGCACCTCATCTATTGTGATCTGCCGCAAACCACTATCGGCTAGCTTTTGCACAACAGCCGGATTATGGACCACGGGTCCCAAAGAGAACCCACGCTCCCCGGCCACTCTCTCGGCCATGACTATAGCACGTTCTACCCCGCCACACATACCTGTAGGTTTAACCACGAAAATTTTCATCACAGCGAATCCTTTAAGTGCTTGATGTGGTCCATTAAAGCGGTAGTGGCTTTGCTCCTATCGTAGGGATCAGAGCACAGTTTTTTTAGTTCAATTGGCTCACCGATAAGTACCTTGATTTTTTGGCCAAATCGGTACTCGCCTGCGATGGCCGCAGGGATAATAGGCACCCCAGCCTTCTCTGCCAACATGGCGACACTGCTATTAAAGGGCGCAATATCTCCAGTCTTACTGCGCGTGCCCTCAGGGAAAATACCAAGTAACCCTCCCTCCTGCAAGATACGCAAGCTCAGTCTAATGGCTTGCATATCAGCACTGCCCCGCTTCACGGGGAAGGCCCCTGCCCTTCTCGCTAGGTATCCCACTAGCGGCCAAGAGAAGATCTCTGCTTTGCCCATGAAACGAATAGGCCTCCTAACAGCGAGAGCAATTAAGACCGGGTCGAATAAATGTATATGGTTGGCGCTAATGATTGCGCCCCCCGACACAGGCATACTCCCTCGGCCAACTATTTCTATGCGGTAGAGAATGCGGATCAGCAAGCCAGCGAGAAAGCGCAGTATTCTATAGCCCATGTTGCTTCCTCGCCACAATATCTAAAATTTGCTGAATAACTTGATCGATGGGCAGGTCGGTTGTATCCACAATAACAGCATCCGCGGCAGGCGTAAGAGGTGAGACCGCTCGATGGCTGTCAAAATGGTCGCGCTGTTTAATTTGCTCCACCACCTGCGCTAAATCTACTGTATGACCAAGGGCTTCTAGTTCTCTCAAGCGTCGCCTCGCCCGCTCTTTGGGGTCGGCTACGAGAAATATCTTCACTTGGGCATGGACGAGCACAGTTGTGCCAATGTCTCGCCCATCCATGACAATTCCGCCGCAGGCGGCAAGATGCTGTTGCTGGCGTACAATTACATCGCGCACCGCAGCATGGCTAGAAACTAATGAGACAGCGGCATTGACCTGTGGCGTGCGTATTTCATCGCCTAACACCTGACCAGCTAGGGTTAGCTCTGAATTGGCATTAAGGTCAAAATCCAAATTCCCAACAAGCGCGCTTAAGGACTTAGCATCTCGTAAGTCTAAGCCTCTCTCTAGCGCCAGCCAAGTCAGTGCACGGTACATCGCCCCGGTATCGAGATAACGTAAACCCATGGTCTTGGCCACCGTCTTGGCCACTGTACTTTTACCAGCCCCTGCGGGCCCATCAATAGCAATATTAATATTCCTCATGACGCTCACCCCCACCAAATCAGGCCGCAGTCCCACCGCACCCCGTAAATAAATATGCTTTACCATGGCGCGCGGAAGCTCTTTTTCTAGCAAAAACATTACTCTTATGCATAGCAGCGGTGCACCTACTACCGCTAATTCCTGCGCCCCCAGCAAGGGTACAGTGATAAGCCCCAACGCACGTGCCGCCTCAGCCGGAAAGGCTGCGCTTATGTCGGGGGTTGCCGTAAACATTATGTTGACGATTTCCGTTTCATGAACATTATTTTCGCATATAATTCCGTGCAGCAATTCCTGGGTGGCCTCCAGGATGTGTTCACGCGTGTTTTGTTGGCAAGTTGTCGCCCCTCTGATGGCAATAATATTCTTCACCCACTCTTAAAATCTAGTGCTCGTACTGGCTCTTGCTGCTTTCTAGGCCGCTCTTGCTCGTCAGTTCTCTCTCGCGGCAGATTCTCCTGCCACTGCGCCCGTACTCCAGGCAATTTGCAAGTTGAACCCACCCGTATAAGCATCCACGTCAAGAATTTCTCCCGCAAAGTAAAGTCCACTGACTAGTTTTGACTCCATGGTACGCGGGTCTACCTCGCTAGTTTTGACTCCGCCGGCTGTAACTATAGCTTCCGCTAGTGGACGTTGCCCCACCACCGTTAGCTCGAGATTCTTGAGCATAAAACTCACTCGCTCAAACTCCGCCTTGGTAATTTGGCTGACCTGGCGGTCGTGAGAAATTTGCGCAAGTTTTACAAATACAGGAATCAAGGATGCAGGTAGCAAGTCGCTCATACTGTTGCCGAAAAACTTTCTTCCAGCCTGAGCAAAATCGCGCCGTAGGCGAGCTTCTAACACTTCCTGTGTCAGGGCCGGTTTGAGGTCTAGGCGCAACACGACATTGCCCTGCACAAGATCGGCCCTCAGGTGGCTGCTCAACGAAAGGACTATCGGACCACTAATGCCAAAGTGGGTAAAGAGCATTTCGCCAAATTCCCGCCCAAAAGGTGCGATGAGCTCCACATTCTTAAGGCTTAAGCCTTGTACATCTCTCACCCAAGTCTCGGCCACTTCCAGAGGTACAAGAGCGGGCCCTAGGGGCACAACTTGGTGGCCAAGTGATGCCGCAAATTTGTACCCATCCCCTGAGGAGCCAGTACGGGGGTAGGAGGCACCACCCGTCGCCAAGACAACTGAATCCGCCTTTATTGTCCTGATGCCACCGCTACACTCTACCGTAAAGATGCCATTTGTTGGCTTGCTGATACTTTGCACGCGTGAATCCATGTGCATCCGTACCCCAAGTCGTATCAGTTCGCCATGCAACTGCTGAATCACTTCGTGTGCCGAGTCACTAACCGGAAAGACGCGCCTACCTCTCTCCGTGGTGAGTCTAATACCGATGCTCTCAAACAACTCCATGGTCGAGGCGCTGTCGAAATAATTAAAGGCGCTATATAAGAAACGCCCATTGGTCGGCACATTGCTCACCAATTCTTTGACGGTACAAGCGTTAGTAATATTGCATCTCCCCTTGCCGGTAATGGCGAGCTTGACGCCAGGGCGATGGTTTCTTTCGATTATCGTCACCCTAGCTTTCGCCCTAGCGGCAAAGAGCGCGGCCATCATGCCCGCAGCACCGCAACCGACAACTACAATGTCTCTAGGCATCACGATCCTCCTCTGTGGCATGCACTAGTCGGGCAACCTCTTCGCCCGACAAGAAGCGATACGACCCAATCGCCAGGCTGCCAAGTGTCAGCGGACCTATTGCCAAACGTTGCAGAAACACCACTTCATGACCAACTACCGAGCACATGCGCCGAATCTGCCGTTTTCGCCCTTCAAAGATCGTCAGGAGAAAAGATGAAGTAGTTGCCTTAGCGGTGAGCTCCTCTAGCAGGGCGGGTGACGTGATTCCATCATCAAGCAAGACGCCAGATTTAAGAGCTACGACAGCCGTGGAAGAAAGGTGCCCCATAACTTCCACTAAGTAAGTTTTGGCAATATGGCTTGAGGGATGCAGGAGCCGATGGGTAAGCTCACCATCATTAGTGAACAGCAACAAGCCCTCGGTATCTTTGTCTAAACGACCAACAGGGAACACCCGCACCTTGATGTCTGTTAATAGATCCATCACCGTCAATTTGGCATGTTGATCCTGCCTGGTAGTGACATATCCGCGTGGCTTGTTAAGCATGAGGTAGGTCAATTTTTCGGGCAGAGAGAGTGGTTGTCCATCTACCACGACCTTATCACCCTCCGCAACCTTGGTGCCAAGAGAGGCCACCTGGCCATTGACCGTGACTCTGCCGGCCACAATCAGATGTTCGGCCCCCCGTCGCGAAGCCAACCCGTGTTGTGCTAGGACTTTTTGCAGGCGCAACATCATGAAGGGAGCCCTAGAACTTGCGACATCGTAAAGAATCCATCCTTCTTTCCTGCTATGAAGCGAATGGCTTGCAAAGCACCCTGCGCAAAGGCCTCACGTGACTCGGCCTGATGCGTAAGCGTTATGCGTTCACCAAGCGCGGCAAAGTGCACTTGGTGTTCTCCGACAACCTCGCCAATGCGCAGGCTATGACAAGGTGCATCCCGACCGATGACCTCAAGCAAGCGCTTGGCAGTGCCACTGGGGGCATCTACTTTGTGCCGGTGATGAATTTCCACCACTTCTACCCCATATTCTGGCCCCAGTTGCCTGGAGAGACCCTGTACAGCGTGAAAAAAAATGTTTACTCCAGGAGCCATATTAGGCGAATGAACGATGGGTATTTTATTAGCCGCGCCCCGCATGCTCTCCACCTGCAGAGCCGTCAAGCCGGTTGTGCCGGAGACAAAGGCACAAGAAACCCTTTCGGCCATCGCCAAAGCCCGTAGGCATGTCTCAGGGGTAGTAAAGTCTATCAGCACATCTACTGCCGTCAAATCAAGCTCGTCCACGGTCACTACCTGCATCGTCCCTCCAAGGCCTAGCATCTGACCCCTAAGGGGATGCGTAGCGTGCTCTGCTGCCGCTATGACCACGATATCTTCGGTCTGACTGATCAATTGTGTAATCAGAGACCCCATCCTGCCTCCGATACCAACAATGCCTACCTTGATCAAGTCTGCACCACCCTTCCCCTATTGTGTATTCGTTTCCCCCACTTACCGAAAAAAAGCCCCCGCAAGGGGGTCAATTTTACTCCACTTCCACAATCATCTCGACTTCTACCGCCGCGTTCAGGGGTAGAGAGGTTACACCCACTGCAGCCCGAGCATGAACGCCCTTTTCACCAAAAATCAACTGCAGAAGTTCGGAAGCACCGTTGATTACCTTGGGTTGGTCGCCAAATCCCGGCAGACTACTGACGAAGCCGGTGACTTTAACAATGCGCTTGATCTTGTCTAAGTTTGGCTCCAGAATCTTAACAGCGGCGAGACAGTTGATGGCACAAATTCGCGCGGCATCATACCCGGACGCGATATCGAGGTCTTGCCCTACAATCCCTTTCCATTTGAGCTCGCCCTTGACCATCGGGAGCTGACCGGAAACAAAGATAAGGTTCCCTGTGCGCATCGCCGGTACATAGGCTGCCACAGGTTTCGCCGCTTCTGGGATAACAAGGCCAAGGTCGTTTAGTCGTGCGTCAATTCCCATATGTAGACCTCCTCTAGTTCACTTGGGTTAATCTTGCCACAAGCGCCACGCAAAAGCAACCGCTAGGGGCTAAAACCAGGCATAGGCAAGTCTTTAAGCGAGCGGAGATTAAAGTGATGTAAGAAGCGCTCGGAAGTGCCATAGAGTATGGGCCGACCGATGGTGTCTTTGCGACCCACTTCACATACTAACTCTTTTTCCGCCAAGGTCAGCAGAGCCCGCTCACACTTAACCCCACGTATTTCTTCAATCTCTGCCCTGGTAATGGGCTGCTTGTAAGCCACAATTGCCAAGACTTCAAGCGTTGGCTGCGATAGTTTGTACTGCCGTACCGCGGTAAGTCGCCGCACTAGGTCCGCCGCTGTAGGCTTGGTCAAGAGCTGTAGGCTATCGTGAGTACGTCTTAGCTGTACGCCGCGCGTGGGCTCGGCTAGACTCCGCTCTAGTTGCTCCACGAGTAGTTCTAGATCATTTTCGTGCATACCTAGGAGGTCGCGCAGTCGACTTTTTTCGATTGGTTCGCCTGAAGCAAAGAGTAGAGCCTCAAGCAAGCCTTGCTGGCTAAGCAACTTGTCCACCCTCCTTGCGCTCTAAGTAAAACTGTGTCGTCTCGCCATGGAGCACGACTTCTCCCAGTCGGATCAGCTCGAGTAATCCTAAGAAAATCATGACAATTTCAAGTCGAGAGCAAACCGCAGGCAGCACCTGCACAAATTCAACCCTGCCCTGTAGACCGATAGTTCGTCGCAAAAAATCCATGGCCCACGGCAAGGAGCATTCAGGCGGGGCGATCTCCAGAAAATGGGGAGTGCGCGTGCGAAGAGCCTGTTCAAAGGCTGCCGTTAAGGAAAGAAGCGATACCTTCCCCAGCAAACCGCCAGAAGGGGGCAAATCTTCGCTCGTAGTGGCGCCACGTGGGCAGAGTAGGGCCGACAGAGAGGCCAAGTTTTCGAGGACTAGGACCACTTGGCGGTAGTGCTCGTGAGGGAAATCGGCCGTCTCCTCTAAGGGCAGATTAGACTGCAGAGCGGCATCCGCCGCAAACATTTCTGCTTCGTCTATTGGCAGTAGTCGACGTGATTTAAGCCGCAGGAGCGTAGAACAAAGTACCAAGTTCGCGCCTGCCTCATCAACAGGCAGGGGCTCATGGCAGTCCATAATAGTGCTACTGACCTGATCAATAATGCCTTGTAGCCGCACTGAGAATATGTCCATTTCATGTTCAGCTAGTAGGCGGAGGAGCTTTGTTAATGATCCCGAAAAATTATCGCAACTAACAACTAGCTCGCTCATACAAAAATCCCAACGAGGGCAAAAATCGCTCCATACATGACGTCGAGCAGAAAACGACCAAGAGGCAACACGGTCCATGAAGTAACGCCGGTCATGACAACTAAGAGCAACAACCACATACCCCACTGACTTGTGAAGGACTGAAACTGATAAGAGTACTTGCTTGGCAGCAAACCAGCAAGAATTTTTGAACCATCGAGGGGCGGAATGGGTAGAAGATTAAAGACAGCGAGGAAGATGTTCAGCGAGATGGCCGTACTGAGCAGTTCTCCCACAAAGCCCCCTGCGATTTCGGGAGATAAGATCAGAAAGCTAATGTGAGCGACGACCAAGACAAAAGCAGTAACTATATTGGCAGCAGGCCCCGCAACGGATACGAGCATTATTCCTTTGCGCCGGTTGCGGTAGTACTTAGGGTCGATCTCGACTGCTTTTCCCCAACCGAAACGAAAGAACATGATCATCAGCAGGCCAAGGGGGTCGATATGGGCGATAGGATTAAGCGTCAGCCTGCCTTGCCATTTTGGTGTGGGGTCACCTAAACGGTGCGATACATAGGCATGCGCGAATTCATGTACAGTAAGGGCCAAAAGCAAGGCCGGCAGTAGAAAAATTAGGTTTTCTGGCAGCAGCGATAGTATGTTCATAATTAAAGTCCTCCCTTTTGGTTCCGCTCGAGCAGTAGGTCGAGGTATTCTAGCTCGTCTTCCCTACTCGCTACCACGCGTTCGAGGCGCGCCTTCTTGATTTCCCGCAGCAGCCGGCCGAGAAGTGGCCCGGGTGCTATGCCTCGCTCGATAAGGTCCTGCCCTTTTAGAGATGTCTTGACCGGGCCAATGGCTTGCATAGCCTCGATTTTAGGAGCCCCCTCTTTACCAGCCAGTGCGCCGATTATGACCTTTGCCTCGGCATGCAGGGGCTCATACATGAGCAGTAATTCGGCAAAGCTTGTTCCTTCTGCCGCGAAGCCCCTTAGCACTTGCGGCGCAAACTCCATCACTTCTAGGGCGATATCCCGTGCTTTGCGGGGCAATTTTAGGCTCTCAATCAGTGGCAGCCAATCAGCATAGGGCCTGTAGAGTAACAAAATAGTGGTATAAATAGCAAACACATCAAGCTCTGACAAATCAGCCTGAGTAACAGTGCGTAAGACCTCAATCTGATGATCAGTCAGTCGAAACTGTGGCAAAATATGTGGCCAGATCGCCAGCTCATCCATACGAAGAATGGCGCGGGGCGCTGAGGCCTCAACAAACAACAAGCGCAACTCGTCGCGCAACTTTTCGCGCGAAACTTTTTCCATCACCCCATTGTCTAGGGCATTGCGCAAGAAACGCTCCGTTTGTTCTTCCAAGGCATAACCATAACGCTGCTCAAAACGCACGGCACGTATAATGCGCGTAGGGTCCTCCACAAAACTTAGGTTGTAGAGCACTCTCACTAGGCCCGCTTTTAGATCAGCCCGCCCCCCGTAAAAATCTAACAAGTTGCCGAATTGCGAAGCATTGAGCGGCACAGCCAGGGTGTTGATCGTGAAATCGCGGCGATAGAGGTCTTGTCGTATCGTGGTATATTCCACGTCTGGTAAAGCCGCCGGCATGGCATAGAACTCTGTACGCGCAGTCGCAAAGTCAATTTGCTCGCCCGAGGGCAGTGTCAGCGTTGCTGTGCCAAATTTAGGGTAATCAATGCAATCTGCCCCTAGCATTTTGGCTATAATTTTGGCTACGGGGATGGCTTCAGGTTCGACTACTAAATCTATATCCACATTGGGGTATCCCACCAACAAGTCGCGCACTAGCCCGCCTACTAGGTAGACTTTAGCACCATGTCGCTCCGCCTCCTGCCCAATCAAGAGCAATAGGCCCATAGTTTTGTGGCCTAAGTGCTGTTCTAAGAGGGGGGCAATATTGGGCAGCTCTAATTCTAAATCCTGCGGCTGCGAACGATAGGTGGTCTGGTACCAGTGAGGGTAACTTTTGCCGTGCAAGGTGCGTAAAATGTCCGTGCGTGTGACAATACCAATGATGGCACCCCCAGCATCAATCACGGGCAGACGACCGATGTCTTTCCCCATCATTAAGCGCTGTACCTCATCCATAGAGGCCTCAGCATTTACGGTGACAACAACAGTCGACATAAACCCTTTGACAGGGGCATTTTGCAAGCCATGGTGATTAGCCTTATCGAGGTCGCGCCGCGAAATAATGCCGATGAGACTGCCGCCATGGACCACAGGCAAGCCACTGTGCCCACTGCGCAACATAATATGACCGGCTTCTTCCATGGTGGTGTCGGGGTCGACACTTTTTACCGGTGCACTCATAATGTCTTTGGCGCGTAGAGGTGGTTCGACCACGCTTGGCAATATCTTCTCAATCAAGTCTAGTAGCTCGGCAGTCCCTTTTCCCTTTATCGTAGCAGCAGCAGCTTGTTGATGCCCGCCGCCGCCAAAATGTCGCATCAGGGCATGCATGTTCACTCTATCGTTCTTGCTGCGACCGACTATGTGCACGCGCCCATCCATGTTCACTGCCACAATGCAAGCATCACAATCATCAATTTCAGCTAGTCGTGCCGCCAACACCGCCAGTCCGTCGACATATTCGCCGACCTCACAGGAGGTCAATCTTATTTTAGCATCTTTCACCGAAACCTCGCGGGAGGCAGTGAGCAGTTCTTCAAAAAGGGTACGCTGCCCATCGCTAAGTGGGCTGCGCACATAGCTTGCAATAACTTCTAAGTTTGCCTGCTGACTGAGGAGAAAGGCCACTGCCTTGGCATCGCGTGGGGAAGTCGTGCCTGAGGTAAGGCAAGCAGTATCGGAATAAATGCCTACTGCCATCACTGTGGCCTGACTGGGGGTTATAAACAACCCTCGAGCCGCAATTTCTTCGACTAGCAGAGTAGTAGTGGCACCCACCATTTCTACTTGCAATTTGGCCCATGGGGGCAGATTGTCTTGTAAAGGATGATGGTCAACGATAGTCAAGCGCACTTCCGACCGCGCAAAGATACTTTTGAATTTGCCAATGCGCTCGGGGCGCTGTGTATCTAGCACATAGAGATGGGTGACCTCTTGCACATTGATGTGGTCAGAGGCGGTGAGGTTAAGACTGTCTTTGTAGAGAGAATAGAGCTCGCGTACCTTCTTGTTGATATGACCCGGAAAACAGGCTAGCGCCCTAGGTCTTAGTACTTTGGTAGCTACTAAGGACCCTAGGGCGTCGAAATCGGCATTGGCATGGCATACTGCTACCTCCACCTAAACACCCCCACACATCACTACCTAATTATAGCATAGAAAAACACAACCGCGCCGTTAACATGGCGCACCCTAGTTTTACAGTTTGCGAGCAGTGAAAAAGGCAAAAGTAAATGCAGGTAACAAAAAAGCGCAGAACCCTGCGCTCATAAGTACCGTAAGCGAGACGGACTACGCGAAGAGAACGTCCCTACTGCTTAAGTGAGGCGTTCAATGCGCCAGGCCGCGGTTTCTACTTGTTGGTCACATATGGTAAAAGCTGTGGCTAGCCGCTCCAAATATTCGCCAATAACAGCATGGCCGGAGTAAACTTGCAAGAGGGGTGCCCCTTGTTCCACCCTATCGCCTATACGCACCGCCACAACAAAGCCAGCCGTATAATCGATGAGGTCCCCTTTTTTATGGCGGCCTGCGCCGATTTCCACCGACATACTCCCTAGGAGTAGGGGGTCGATGGCCTGCACAAATCCGCTACTTGCGGCGCGCACCGTAGCGCTAAACTTCGCCTGCGGCAAGCCGTGGGTCAAGTCTCCCCCCTGTGCTTCGACCATTTCTTTGAACTTGGCATAGGCACGCCCCGTCTCTAACACCTCGCTAGCTAGTTGCAGGGCATCCTCTACTGTCATGTCAGGGTAGTAATGAAGGATCATTTCACGTGATAGCGCTAGAGAAACAGCGCGCAGGTCTGCCGAACCCCCCTGCCCGGTTAAAATTGCTATCGCCTCTTCAATTTCGAGGGCATTGCCAATGCTACTGCCTAAGGGAGCATCCATACTAGTCAAGAGAACTGTGGTGGGGCGCCCGAGCATCGTTCCGATGTCAATCATCGTACGCGCCAAGCGTTTGGCATCGTCAAAATGAGCCATAAAGGCTCCGCGACCAAATTTGACATCGAGCACAATATGAGTAGCGCCCGCTGCCAGCTTCTTGCTCATGATGGAACTGGCGATGAGTGGGATGCTGTCAATGGTCGCGGTAACATCGCGTAAGCCGTACAGGACTTTGTCGGCGGGGGCCACCTCTGCCGTGGCCGAGATAATGGATAGGCCTATCTTGGCAACTTGCATCCTAAATTGTTCCATATTAAGCGCCGTAGAAAAACCGGGAATGCTCTCCAGCTTGTCCACAGTCCCCCCAGTGTGACCCAGGCCGCGACCGCTCATCTTGGCGACAGGCACCCCGCAAGCGGCAACTATGGGCGCCACAATAAGTGTGGTGGTGTCGGCCACTCCGCCCGTAGAGTGTTTATCCACTGCCTTAGGTAGGTTAAGGTCAATTTGCGTTCCCGATTTCACCATGGCCATAGTCAAGTCCGCGGTCTCTCTTTCATCCATCCCGCGGAAAAAAATAGCCATAAGGAAGGCAGTTAACTGATAGTCGGGGATGCTATGGTCGACTGTTCCCCGCACAAAATAATTTATTTCTTCGGTACTAAGAGAGAGACCATCTCTCTTTTTCTTGATAACGTCATAAAATCTAATCATTTCTCAGTCAGCAACTCCTTAAATGATGTTCCCGCAAACCTCTCCGGCAAGCCGTGCAGGTCGGCGATGGTAGCAGCAATATCTGCTAAAGTGGGCCGATCCCCGAGTGAACAAGTCGCGCTGATGGCAGGATTATACACCAAAAGTGGCACGTATTCGCGTGTATGGTCTGTGCCAGGGTGCAGCGGGTCACAGCCATGGTCGGCGACAATGAACAAGTAGTCTCCATGGGAAATTTGCCCGAGGAATTCCCCCAGCCAGACGTCAAACTCAGACAAAGCCTGCCCATAGCCTTTAGCGTCATTGCGATGACCGTAGAGCATGTCGTAATCTACAAGATTAGTAAAGATCAGTCCACTCTCTGCCCTGCGGTATTCTTGCGCTGTCTTCTGCATACCTTCGGCATTGTTGTCGGTCTTCAGGCAGCTACTCGCGCCTCGGCCCATATATATATCGCATATCTTGCCTATTCCAACAACAGGATAGCCGGCATTAGTTAGTACGTCCAGCAGGGTGTCGGTCGGGGGAGCAATGGCATAATCTTTACGATTGACAGTCCTCTTGAAGTCAGGGCCGCCAGAAAATGGACGCGCAATAATCCGCGCTACGCGATTTTCCCCTTGCATGACCTCGCGAGCGATGCGGCAAATGGCGTATAGCTCGTCAAGCGGTACAACAGACTCATGTGCGGCAATTTGCATCACACTGTCAGCGGAGGTGTAGAGTATGGGCGCGCCGGTTTCCACATGCTGCTGCCCGAGCTGCGCAATAATCTCGGTACCTGAAGCCACCACATTGCCAAGAAATCGCCGGCCTGTTCTCTGGCTCAACTCAGCCACCAATTCTGCCGGAAAACCATGCGCAAAGGTGAGGAAAGGCTGCTCCTGCACTAGCCCTGCCATTTCCCAGTGTCCGGTTATGGTATCTTTACCGCGCGAGCGGGTCATAGCCCGACCAAAAAAACCCAGCGGCGGCTGCCCACAATGGAGCCCGGCATGGGGGAGCACTTGACCTAGGCCTAGTTTCGCCAGATTAGGCAGATGCAAGCCTGGGTTGGCATCGAGAACGTGTTTTAAGGTATTACTCCCCTCGTCTCCGTACGCCGCCGCATCCGGCAGGGCGCCGATTCCCAGACTGTCGAGCACAATGATGATTATTTTTCGCGGCACGAAAATTCCTCCTAAGCGCGGGGATGAGCTTTATCGTAAACTTCCCGCAGCCGTGATTTTGTGACATGAGTGTAAATTTGCGTTGTACTAATATCAGCGTGACCGAGCATTTCTTGGACTGCTCTGAGGTCGGCACCGTTTTCGAGTAGATGCGTGGCAAAAGAGTGGCGCATGGTGTGGGGGGTGACGTTAACCAGAATTTTGGCCTCCTTGGCATGCTTCTTGAATAACTTCCAAAAGCCCTGCCTTGTCATTTGTCGCCCGTGGTGATTGACAAAAAGGGAAGCGGCCATGGCTGCCTGCGTCATTTTTGGACGCCCTCTGGACAAATAGGAATTTAGCGCGGCAATGGCCACCGCTCCCAAAGGCACCATGCGCTCCTTGTCACCCTTGCCAAAACAACGCAAGACCCCTACTTCTAAATTGACATCAGTCATCCGGAGTGAAACCAACTCTGAGACACGGATGCCGGTCGCATAAAGCAACTCGAACATGGCTTTATCCCGCAGCCCGGCGGGGGTGTCCTCGCTCGGTTCAAACAGTAGTCGCTCAACTTCATGCAAGTTAAGCACCTTGGGCAGCCGTTTCTGTACCTTGGGCGTATCGAGGGCAGCCGCTGGGTCAAGTGACAACTTCCCTTCCCGATGGAGAAAACGGAAAAAAGAGCGAATGGAGGACAGACAGCGCGATACCGTCGCTGTGGATTTGCCCCTCTCACGTAAATGTTCAAGGTAGATCCTAATTTGCTGCCGGTCCAGCTTTTGCCAATCTTGGGTCGATTGCACCAAATATTGATTGAATTGGCGTAGATCCCGTCCATATGATTCCAGGGTATTTTTTGCTAGCCCCTGCTCTACCCCCACATGGTCAAGGTACTCCTTAATATATGTCTCCACGCCAATCCTCCCACATCGCATTCTATGGCTACTATAATTCGTCGTCCCAAGCATAAATCCCTTGCGGCGATGGTGTCACGGACAAAGAAAATCCCCCTGGTGAGGGGGATGCAAAATCCTTATCTGCACCACAAAGGCGATGCTCTCTAGATCATAATTGAACTAAAGGCCTTTCTCCCGGCGGTACGCCTCAACGCCCTTGGCCATAATGTGCATGGCCGCGGTCAGATCAGCGGCATTCAGCACGTAGGCAATGCGTACTTCATCACGGCCTAAGGTTGGTGTCGCGTAAAAACCAGCAGCTGGAGCCACCATGGTTGTCGCTCCGTCTAAACTAAATTTCTCGAGCATCCATTCGGCAAAGGCATCCCCATCATCAATGGGTAGCTTGGCTACAACATAAAACGCACCCTTCGGTTGCTTGCACACCGCTCCGGGGATGCTCATCACACCAGCAAGAACAATGTCTCGCCGTTTCTGATACTCCGCCTGCACACCAGCATAATATGATTCAGGCACTTCCAAAGCACCTAGCGCTCCATGCTGCTCAAGAGTTGGGGGGCATAGTCGCGCTTGGGCAAAACGCATTATGGATTCAAGTAACACTTTATTATGGGTAACGATATTCCCCACGCGTGCACCACAGGCACTAAAACGTTTGCTGATACTGTCGGCTATAATAGCGTGCTCCTGAATGCCAGGGATGGTCATAATGCTGGTAAATTCTTCTCCATCGTAGATGAATTCACGGTACACCTCATCGGCGATGATAAACAGGTCATGCTCGATAGCTAATTCTGCGAGTACCTCAAGCTCAGCCTTGGTGTAAACCACACCAGTTGGGTTGCCGGGATTACTTATTAAGATGGCGCGTGTGCGCGGCGTAATTTTGGCGGCGAAACGTTCCTTCGTGGGGAGGCGAAAGCCATCTTCAGCCACGGTCGTCACTGGCACAATGGTAATGGTGCCGTAAACAGCAAAGCCATTGTAGTTGGCATAGAAAGGTTCGGGAACGAGGACCTCATCTCCCGGGTCACAAGTTGCTAACATGGCAAAGAGCAGGGCTTCGCTCCCGCCGGTCGTCACGATAATTTCATTTGGTTTTACATTTACGCCAAATTTTGCGTAATATTTGGATAAGCCTTGGCGAAACTCCAAGAGACCGTTAGAAGGACCGTAGGCCAGCACCTTTTCGTCGTAATGTTTCATTTTGTCCCACATTTGTGCCGGTGTCTCGATATCTGGCTGCCCGATGTTTAAGTGATACACTTTAGTGCCACGGCCCTTAGCCGCGTCGGCAAATGGAACCAATTTGCGTATGGGTGAGGCTGGTATATCCATACCTCTCCGCGCCAATTTAGGACTCAACAAGAACACCTCCTATAATTATGACCTGAAACACTCACTTAAAGTGATTCTCTATGATTTACAGAAATCCTGCGTTTCTCTGCATATTTTGCCTGGGCAAGACGAATCAATTTGCTAATCAGCGCGGTGTATGAAACGCCCGAGGCTTCCCACATTTTAGGATACATAGAAATGGTGGTAAACCCAGGCATGGTATTTAGCTCATTAACATAGATGACGCCCGCAGCGGTGAGGAAAAAGTCAACTCGCGCTAGCCCCGCGCAATCTAAGGCCGCGTAGGCCTTAAGAGCCAAATCCTGAATTTGCACAATCTGTTGCGGTGTCAAAACTGCTGGAATGTACAGCCTTGAGGGCGACTCGTACTTGGCGCTGTAGCTGTAGTAGTCATCATTAGGAACCACTTCGCCCGGCAGCGAAGCACAGGCTTCGTCATTGCCCAGCACACTACATTCAATTTCACGCCCCTTGGCATATTTCTCCACCAGCGCCTTACGATCGTAGCGGAGAGCCACCGTAATAAATCTGCGCAGTGAATCCTCATCGAGAGCCTTGTTAATCCCCACACTCGAACCCATATTGGCAGGCTTAACAAAGCAAGGAAACCCCAGCTGCTCTTTAACGCGCAGCAGAAAGTCCGCGGGGTTTTTAGCAAAAGACCAATCACTAGTCCACAGAGAGTCGACTACTGGGATGCCCATTTGCCGGTAGATAGTTTTTTGGAAGATTTTATCCATCCCAAGAGCCGAACTCGTCACTCCAGAGCCGACATAGGGCATATCCATGACTTCTAACAAACCCTGCATGCTGCCATCTTCACCATAGGGACCATGCAGCACGGGGAAAACCACGTCGCCCTGCGCCAAAATAGGCGCAATAGGGTTTGTTACCCCCGCCATGGGTTCCGGCAC
>Ga0209103_1000063_pt1 | contig 29477 bp, 21 predicted proteins | sample 4C3metaG_FD_184152 | JGI IMG/M metagenome (GOLD analysis project Ga0209103, IMG submission 184152) | Freshwater bacterial and archeal communities from Indian Creek, Illinois, USA - 4C3 metaG (SPAdes) (version 2) | ecosystem: Environmental > Aquatic > Freshwater > Unclassified | place: USA...
TGGCACTCGACCGCGAAGTGGATCGCCCCCTCGGCCTGACGGAAATCCACCGATGCCACCGCCCAGGGCGGCATCAGACCCAATGCTTGCGTGAAGAGCTTTTCCATCCGGCAAGGCTGCCGGGCGGAAGCGCTTCACGCAAGCCCATTCCACAAGGATCGCGACTGAGCCTGGAAAACCCTGATGGCTCAGGTTCGATCGGTCAGGCCGGGCACCATTGAAACCGCCGCGCAGGAGGGTTTTCTACGTGCGCGCGGTTGATATTTATGACCCTCGAAGGTCGACATAACGAACGCAATGCACCAACAGACCCTGTTGGGTTCCTGCCCCGCTTTCTTGGCCGGTTTGAATAAGGCTTGAAACTTCTGATCGTACTTTGCAACTTTGTGGCGCTCCTAATGGGCGAGGAAAACTCAAGGTATTCGATCACATCCACCTTGGCCTTTCTCCTCGTTCTGTAACAGGATCGAGCACCTTGGGCGCCACAACCGCGATGCGACTGGCGGTGCCAACAATTGACAGCCCGGCATTTATCGGGATCATGGTGCGATAAGTGATGCCACACGCCGAGTGATCTGATCGCTATCTCAGGATTGTTATAAAAATCACACATTCGGTAATCGGCGCCGCAGGGACTGAGCACCACCATCCCTTCAGCTCTGAGGACAAGTCTGGCCGTCACGACTCTGGTGATACCGCATGATCGATGGCTCGGTGCCGGCTCCCCTGTTGACTGGGGACCGTTCTGGGTATCGCCTGGCCCTCGCAGCCCTCGGTGTCCCGCATTTCTTCGGTTCCCGGAGCCGCGAGTCGCGTGAGCAAGCCGCCCGTTTTCGATCTGTCTGGCTTTGATTTGGTCCGTGTACGGCTGAGCGATCTGTACGCCTCCGGCGACAACGGTTTTCCAGACGTCACGAAGCTCCCGAGTGCGTCCAAGGACCCGAATCACCTGATCGGGCTGATCGTTGCTACGCAAACCCCGGTGGTTACCCCCGCTGAAGCGAACGGCATGCGCCGTGTGCTGGCGAATGTCGCGACCGTAGCTCTGCTTCGCGCCCTCCTACCTCAGAGAGAGCGACGCGACTTTAACCTTCGTTGCTGGGAGTGGAAGACCGCGCCAGCTGACTTTCTCCCGATCGTAGCGCCTCACGCCGTTCTTGGCCTGATGGTGAATCAGCCCAAGGCCCCGCCGACACGCGAGCTGCTACGCAGCCTGAAGGAGCGTCACGGCCTCAGCCTCCGCCGCCGAAAACCACGTGCGGTCGATGAACTGGCGCCCTCCAAGCGCGATAAGCCGCAATGACGCGCCAGCTCGGCCGCTACCGGACGCTGTTGGACCTTGCCGTTGATCCGGGGCAGCGGGAGCAGCTGTCCGCACTGATTTCGTTGGTCGGGATACCGCCGGATCTCTGCTACTGGGTCGATGGCCTCCGCAGGACCCGGGACATTGTGCAGGCTGACTCGCTCGAGTTCGACCGGCTCCTGCAGATGGTGGGCAGCGCCCAAACGACCACCGACTGGCTCGACTGGATCGCGCTCGGGGATCGGCTCTCCGTATCGCTGATCGAGTCGCAGGATGACCCCATGAACCTGACGATGGGGAGGGTGAAGACCGGGGACAATCACCCGCTCTACCACTATTGCCTCGGCATCTGCCCGCACTGGTCAGCACTCTTTTACGAGATGGACCCCAGTGCGACACCCGGGCAACAGCTTGCCTACAAGGCGCTGCATGCGAAGGTCTCGCGGTACATCCTCGCCGCGCAGGCCTTCACGCGAGACGCCTCCTTCGTGGACCATTACACGGCGTGGCGGGGGATAGGCGCGGAAGTCAGGGATGAAAAGGGTGGTCAAGCTACCAATAGGATCCAAGACGCTTCGCGTTCCCTGAGGCGGCTCGCGAAGGCCTCCTTCGGTCGGTATATCGAGTGGCTCGACTGCGGGGATAAGACCCTGATCGATTTTTGCGATGCGGTCGACGATCAATTGCCCGATGTCGAAGCACTCACGACGGAAGACGAGCAGGAAACCCACCACGAATTCCTGAAGATCTTGGCCGATCTGCGTCGATTGGGGGAGTTGGTATGCAGGACGGCGAAGGCCCGTTCCACAGCGCCATCGGGTCCTCGAGGGGTGAAGCGACATGACTGGCCCGACGGCTTCATCAGGATCACCGATGGTCGCCTCGCGCTTAGCGAGGAGTTGGAGGACGGCGGCCGGTTCACTCGCATCTTCGAATACCCGAAGCCTGGTAAACCCTCTCGCTCGCACTGGAACGAGCCGGGACCACCTGCGTTCGACACGGCCGACCAGATCGGTATTTCATTACTGGAATTCGTCGACGGCACGTCCGATCGCAAAGGCTCTCGCCGTCTCCGATCGGAGCTTCAGGCGGCACTTCTGGCACGGCGTTCCACTGTGCATACCCAGGGTCGGACTGACCTGAGCCCATGGCAGGTCCAACGTATTTTCGACAACTTGAACAAGACCGAGCCAGAACTGCGCAGCTACCTCATTGCGAGCCTGGCAACCGGTCGCGATCTTGCCAATCGAGAACTTCCGATCCTCACGACGATCCCGAAAAAGCTGCCAGAGGTCGCTTTCCTGTCGGAGGATCAGCCCTCATGGCTCATCCGGATTGACCCGCCGGCCTTTGCAAACGCCGACCCTTCCGACGCAGAGCGTCCCACGACCGGATTCATTCAGCTGCCCGACTTGCTGGGCTTCGCCGCGTGTCACAAGTCGCTCCCACGAAAGCAGGTGTTCTGGGGTCCTGAGATTGGCCCCAGAGCGCTCGAGTGGCTGCGAAGCACGCTGTGGGATCCCTCTTTGGGGCTCGACGCTCTCCACGGCTTCCTGAAGCGGAAGTTGCTCGACGTGGCCAACGGTGACCTCGGGCTTCATCATCTGTTGATCGGAACCACGTTGTCGCACTCCAATTCGGCCGCGCACTACACCGCCCGATCCGTCTCGACGGTGGTCGAGCAGTACCGGAAGGCACTCGATTCCTCGCAAGCGAGCAACCCTGAATCTACGCCATGTTCATCATTGGCGATCGGGGCCCGCCATGTGCCCACCTTCGACAGCATCTGCAATCTGGTGAAGGGCCTAGCCTCGCAGGTGGCCACCAGCAGCGGCGCTGCGTACCGCAATGCCCTCACTGCTTACACCCTGGTGGCTTTCAATGTGGGAACCGCTGGGCGGGGCATCGAAAAACGGCATCTGCAGGGCGTCATCGAGTCCCACAACCTCGTCGTCCTGGCAGAGAAGGGATCGCCCTACAACCAGCGCGTGGTGCGTCTGGCGCCGACGCTCGATTCGCTGCTCGCTGCCTACCTGAAAGTCCTGGGCGATTGGGGCTACGCATCGGACGGACCGCATGGCCTTTTCTGCTGGTGGGGTGAAGAGTCGCTGCCCAAGGGACCCTTCACGCCCGAGCACTTCAGCAGGCTGGCCAAGGAACACGGTTTCGACCTTGATCTTTATGCGCTGCGGCGCTTTGCTCGCAGCGAGCTTCTCGAGCGAGGTGCGTCCCCTGAGGACATCGATGCGTTCATGGGGCACTGGCTGCACCTGCTCAGTCCGCACGACAGACTGTCGACCTATCCGCCCCGACGGCTGATCGCCTTGGCCGACGGCGTCATCGAGACGCTGCTGCAGGATCTTGGGCTCAAGGTACTGCCGTGATGTCAGAGGAACATCCCGAATCAGCGCCTGAACCGACGCGCGTGGATGATGTTCACGACAGGGCGCGCAGGCTTCTTGATAAAGCGCTCAGTGACTGCAAGATCACCTCGATCGCGGATGTGTTGCAAAAAAATCCCGACACCGGTCCGCAGCAAATCCGCGACCAGGTGCTGGCGAGTCTGCTGCATGGACTGACCGGCGCTTCGAAAATCAAGACAGCGGAGCGAGCTTCGCTCGACGAGGCCAATGCGCTGCTGTGCTGCGCTATGGACCTGCTCGACATGCAGCTCTGTGGCGACGGATCAGGGGGCAAGGTCGAACCAGGTCGCATCCTGGTTATCCAGACTCCGTCCGGGCCACCGCCGCTGCCTGATCAGATCGGACAGCTTCTTAGCGCGACCGAAACGCTCGATACGGTGCTGATGCAGCAGTCGTGGGTGTCGGCATCCCTCTCCGAGCGTGTGGGCCTGCTCATCGCACTGCTCGTGACCCGTTCGGGCCTTTGCCACCCGGCGCTGATCCGAGCGGTGCTGAGTTCGCTGCAGCGTGACGAGCCCATCCGGATCACGCCGGGGTATCTCTGGATCGTCACCGCCGTCGAGATCGATAAAGTGGTGCAGATGCGCCGGGTCTTTCTCGACCCGGCGACCTTGGCCGCGATGGCGCTTGTTCGGAGCTCTCTCAAGGACCAGAACCCTTCATCAAACGGCTTGGGGCACGACGTCGACCCACAACGCCTGATCCGTGAGGGCTGGCAAGCGCTGCGCAGGCGTCTAATGCAGGACTGCGCCCTGCCGTCGAGGGTGGATCAGCTGATGGTTGCGGTCGCAACGAGAATCCAGCTCGACTCTGTTCCTCTGCTGGCCAGCTACGCGAGGGGCAGTGTCGCTTCGACCAGCTGGCAGGAGTCTTGCTGGCTGCGCATGCTGGGCTACGACAGCGCAGAGCCGGTCTTGGCATCCGGACGAGCTGACACCAGGGATGGTCAAGGGGATAACCCGCAATCCGCGCTTTCAATCGTCGACCGTGCGATCTCCGAGCCTGTTGACGAAGACAGTTTCCTGAAGAGTCTGCGCGAGGCAACCCAATCGACCGGCAGTGGTAAGCGGGCGAACGACAGAGCACTCGCAGTCAACAAGCTCTGTGAGCTGATGGCCGCGCAGACGCCGGGCTGCACCAAGCACCTCGTCGCCGGTTGGGTCCTGTACCTGCTCGTGGATGCGCGACAAGGCAAAGGCAGGCGGCTCGCGCTCTCGACAGTGAACCAATTCCGCGCAACGCTGGCCAGTAGACTGATCGGCTTCCTGCCGGAGCGGCTGAATGCGCTCACCGGCGAGGATCTAACCGACCTGCTCGCTGAGATGGTCGACAGCATCCACGGCCCGCCCCTGAAACGACGCGTTTCCGAGCTGCTCAAGCGCTTCAATGCCTACTGCATCAAGCAGGGCTTGCGCATCGAAGGTGCTTACGAGCTCCCGAAGACATCGGCGGCCGAGGCCGACATCAGTGCACGGCATGTCAGTCTTGCCGACTATCGCAGGGCACTTGACCACCTTCGTCACCCGGAGGATGACCCGTCAACCCTGGAAGCCCGCGTCTTTCTGATGCTGGCGTTCCGCTTCGGTGCCCGGCGGGCCGAGATCCTCGGCTTGACCCTGCTGGACGTAAAAAGGGGCAACGCCCTGTGTGATCTGCAGATCCTCCCGAACGACGCGCGAGCCCTGAAGACGGGCAATGCACTGCGCCGTCTACCGCTGGCCCTGCTCGATGAGGACGAGCAGAAGGCTCTGCAAAAGCTCTGGATCCATCGGGATAGAGCTACGAATAACAAAATAGATAGGCGGAGCCAGCACCGTGCTACGGCCCATCATCAAAAGCCCCAGCGCCTACAGCAATTGACGACGACGTATCTGTTCCTTGCCAGTGATCAGGCCCCGGCTGCACAGATCCCTGATCACCCCGCTGCCTCACAGGCGATTGAGGCGCTGAGGATCGCGACGGGAGACCCGCACCTGCACCTCCATCACCTGCGCCACGCGTTCGCGAGCCGCAACGTTCTGGGATCGTTGCTTCGCGATCTGCCCAGCGGAGCAGATGATTGCCTTCCACCCGTCCTCGAAGAAATGCGCGATCCCGCGGAGCACTTTCATAAGCATGTTCATGCCCGTGTGGGCCAGTTGGCGAGACGCGGATCGATGGTCAGCATGGCGCTGGGCCACGGCTCGGACAAGGTGAGCTACCAGCATTACGTCCATGGGCTGGATCTGCTCGTCTACGCCACGCGAAGCGCTACGCGCCACAAGGCCCGCCGGCAGTCCTCGACCGTGCTCGACCTTGAACCCGCCCTTCGCCAGCACGAGGCCGCCGAAGCCGCGCTCATCCTCGGGAAATCGCCGCACACGAAACCACCCACCAGGAGCATCCCCACTTGGATCGCGAAAAAGGCGAGTGCTGCTGGCCTGAATGTGCAGGTCTTGGGTTCTGCACGCCATCGGAGTCGGCCGCCACTGGACGTGCACTGGGCGAAAACGCATCCCGAGCTTCGAGAACAATCCGGTCATCCTGAAAGCGAAGTGCAGTTTGCGCGCGTGAGCGCAACGCTGCGGCTGCTGTCCCAGGGGCTGAAGCCTACGCCTCATCAGGTCGCGCTCATCGTCAAGTTGCTGGCGGACGGACTTCGCCCGGACGGATGGAGTGAACTCCAGTGCGCCGATGCGACAGAGCTTCGCAAGGCCTCGGGGACCACGCTCGGGCCTGATCGATTCGACTATCGCCACGCGACCTACAAGGGCCGCGTTCGCAAGATGGTCACACTGAAGGGCCACGCCCTGAACCGATGGCTGAAGGACGGGGGTCGGTCGGTCCAGGTTCGAATCCGTGATCCGGCGGCCGGCAAGGATCCACAGCGGCAACGGCACTCCCGGGTGATCGGCTGGGCGGTGAAAGCCGCCGCAGTCTACGTGCGCGAATTCATGCCCGAGCTCCTCGGCAACGACACCCCGTCGGACGCGCCCTCGGACGCACCGTCAGCTCCCCTTCCCTTCGACGATTGAGCGCTCTGGCGTTGATCTCGGGCATTCCGGATCCATGGGGCGGTTCAGCGCAGACCGCAGTGATGCCCGCCAGTCGGTTGCAGTCCGGCGGGTGCCGCAGTGCCACCGAATCAGGCTCGACCCGATTCCGCCGACCCGCTGTCGAGGTGTTTTCCGACAAGCCGGCGCGACGAACTCGTCCCTTCAGAACTCCATGTCGTGTGCCCGCTTGTTCGCTTCGCAGCTCAGCTGGTCGAAGGCGCGCACCACCTTGCCGATTGCAAGGGGGTAGGGGTTAGCCCGCGGTGCGCGCTCACCCCCCAGCAGTTCACGCATCTTGAGCCCACAATCGCGCGCCTCGGTGATCAGCCGATCCAGCAGCGGGGTCAGCAGAATGAGGCCGGCCTTCTCGTGAGGAACGTAGGGCATGCCCCCGCTCCTGGGCTGCCCGTACTCGAGCTTGCCGTAGTCATGGAGAAGGGCGAACGCGATGCCCAGTTCGCGGTCCGCGTCCTCGAGACCACTGGCGGAGGCGATCATCGTCGCGATCTCGAGGCAGTGCTGGGCCAGCCCGCCAGCAGCGGGATGGTGGTACAGGCGCGATGCGGGAATACGCCAGAAGTTCGACCGGGCGATCGGTTGCAGCAAGGCATCGGCGACAAACCGTCGCAGGGCCGGGTTCTTCATGCGATCGACCAGGTCCGTCGTCTGGCGCACGACCCCGGGAATCGGACAACAGGCCTCGGAGAGCAGGGGTGCGAGCGGCAGCAGTTCGTCGTGCTCGAACGACACCAGCAGGTTCTCAAGCCCGTCGCGCTCGATCTCCAGCGTGACCGCGTGGCCCTTGAGCGGCGCGGGCTGTCCGGGCGCTGGCAGCTGAAGCCAGGTCCAGACCGTGAGGGTGCCTTTGGCGTGTCGGATGCGCCAGCGACTGCCCTTGGGGTCCTCAAGCCGGTCGATCGGCTCGAGGGTGCACGGGAAGCGCTGCGTGATCGGTGCAACGATGGACGTGTCCAGCATGGAAAGCTCCTTCAGGGTTCAGTTCGATTTCGAGACCAGCGCGACGACCGCCGCGAGCTGCTCGGCCGAGAGCGATTTCAAGGCACCGAGCGCGGCCGTGAGGTCGCTCATCTCGGCCGATCCCACCGTCGGGGTCGCCGGCAGCTTTGCCGGGGTCGGCGTGTTGGGCGGGCTGGCGTTGAGCTTCGCGTGCATCAGCCCGGCATAAGCCAGCCCGTCGTTGCGGGTCAGGTTCGGCACGAAGCGCGAGTAGACCCTGAAGAGCATTTCCGTGGTCGAGTGCCCGAGGGTGCTCGCGACCCACTCCGGATTCTCGCCGGCGGCCAGCATCAAGGTCGCTGCCGTGTGCCGCATGTGGTACGGCGGTCGTCGTTTCAGGCCCAGGTTGCGCAGCAGCGGGTACCAGATGCGGTTGGTGAAGTTCACCGCGTCGATCGGATTGCCGCTACGGCTGTGGAAGACCCAGGCGCAGCCCGTCAAGGCGTAGGCCTTCTGCTGCTCAAAGGCCTGCCGGACCTGCGGCACCATCGGCACCGTTCGGATCGAGGACTGGGTCTTGGGCTGGCCATCGCCGTCCCGGGAGTGCGTGCGCACCACCTGGAAGCAGCCCTTGTCGAAGTCCACGTCCGTCCACTGCAAGCCATCGGCCTCGCCGGTGCGAAGTCCGGTCAGCAGCCGAACCGTCAGGTAGGGCCGGAAGTCGGCGCGCACCCTCGCGATCAGCAGCTTCACTTCCTCGACGGTGAAAGGCATGACCTCGGTCCGCTTCTGCTTCAAGGGCTTGATCATTCGAGCCGGAGAGGTCAGGCCGTGGCGGTCGCAGCCTTCGTTGAGGATCGACTTGGCCAGCATCATCAGCTTGTTGATGCGCTTGGCCGAGATCGTCTGGCCGCCACGACCGCGCCGCTCTGCGATGCCCGCTTGGAATTCCAGCAACTCGCCGCGGCCGATCGCGTCCAGCGGCAGAGGGCCGAACGCCGGCAGCAGGATCCGGTCCAAAGTCGTGCGAACACTCTCGGCGTAACGGGCGCGCCACTTCGGCGAGTTCTCCCGCACCCAGGTTTCGGCGAAGTCGCTGAACGTCGGGGTCCGGTTTCTGGCGACCGAAACGGCATCACCGGGGCGATCGGTGGTCCTGAACTGCGCAGCCCGTGGACTGTCGGGAAAGGTGCGGCCGTAGTCGAAGCAGCCTTTGGCGATCTCGCGGTCGATGCGCTTAGCCAGCGCCTCGACCACGCGGCGGTTCGCCGGCGTGTCCGCAAGCGCGGTCTGCTCGCGGCAACGCACTCCCCGGAACTGGAAGTCCACGTACAGGGTGCCGGTCTCCGGGCGCACCCGCAGCTTAGCCATGCGCCACCCCGCCACGCGCCATCGGGATGATGGGTGAGCGGCCCATAGAGAAGTTGGTGATGTCCCGCTCGATCGCTTCCCAGATGAAAAGAAGCTTCCGCCCACCGAAGGGACGGATGTAGTGGGTGCCCTCCAGCAACACGCTGTCCTTCAGTCGGTCGCGGATGGTCCGGACGTCGTAGTGGATGCGGGTAGCCAGTTGCTCGGTAGTCAGGTAAGTTTGCATGCTGCTTTGCTCCTGTTGGTTGCTCTCGACGGGTGTCGCTTATAGGCGACACCTTATGGCAATAGTAGACGACGGCAGGCGTCTGTCAACAACAGGCGTCGCTTTCATGCGACTACATTCAGGACTTGTTCACATGATTCGTTTCCGCCTCGCCGAGCTGATTGCCGACAAGTCCTTCAAGGAGCGGCGGGTGGTCACCGTGTCGGAGATCGCCCAAGCCACGGGCATCCATCGGGCCACGCTGTCGAAAGTGGCGAATCAGCCGGGGGCGAACATCGGCACCGAGATCATCGACAAACTCTGCCGGTACTTCGGGTGCCAGCCGGGGGAGCTCATGACATACATCGATGACCAGACCGCTGGTGCTAACTGAGTTTTGGTGCTGCCAAACGGACGGACATGACTTGCGGAGGCGTGGCGGTTCACGTCCTCCTATCTGCCGAACTACCTGGGCTGGTTTCGGGCGCTGGAGCGGAACGCCCAAAGCGGCGCAGGACCCGTGGTTGCTCAGGTTGGCCATGGCGTGAGCCTGCCATCCACAATCATCGGGACACGCCAAATAGGTTCACCCATGCAACCCATCGCCCACGGACCTGACCACGCTCTCGTTGACCACCTGCTTGCCGTCGCCAAAGGTGCGGCGGCCGCCATGCCGGGACTCGCCGCCCCGTGGGCACACCAAGCGGGCTTGTGGCACGACCTAGGCAAATTTCGTTCCGGCTTCCAGCTTTACGTCAGCCAAGACGCGAACGCACACATCGAGGGCAGCGGTATCGGCCAGCGCGACAAGAGTCACTCCGCGGCCGGGGCTTTGCATGCGATGACGGTGCTGGAAGCGCGTTTCGGCAAGCCGGGCCGCAACGCTGGCTGGCTGCTCGCTCACCTGATCGCTGCGCACCATGCGGGCCTGTACGACAGTGCCGACCTGAAGGAGCGGCTGCTCGGCGGGCAAGGGCCCGACAGCGAGCGTGAGTACCGCGAGGCCGAGAAGTCCTGCATGGCCTGTGCCCCTGAACTGCTGACCTTGCCGGAAGCACTGGACGCGCGGACCCTATTTGCAGGCATCCCCGGTCTAAACAACGAGCCACTCGCGCAGTCGCTGTGGCTGCGCATGCTGTTTTCCGCGCTGGTCGATGCCGACTTCCTGGATACCGAGGCCTACCTCGACCGTGCCCGGGCCGAACGCCGCGCGGGCTTCCCGCCGCTGGCCGAGTACCTGGCGCGGCTGGACGCATACCTGGCCGGCATGGCCGCTCAGGTGCGCGCCGGCGGCCGCGCTGACGAGCCCGTGATGCGCGCCCGCGCGCAGGTTCTTGCCGATTGCCGCGCCGCCGCCACGCGTCCGCCCGGGGTGTTCAGCCTGCAGGTCCCCACGGGCGGCGGCAAGACGCTGGCCTCGCTGGCCTTCGCGCTGCGGCACGCGGTCGCGCACGGCCTCGAGCGGATCATCATCGCCATCCCCTACACCAGCATCGTCGAGCAGACCGCCGACGTGCTGGTCGGCATCTTCGGACGCGAGGCAGTCATCGAGCACCACAGCCAGACCGACAGTGCGGCCAGCGGCGAGACCGCGCGCTCGCGCCTGGCCTGCGAGAACTGGGACGCGCCGCTCATCGTCACCACCAATGTGCAACTCTTCGAGAGTCTCTTCGCCGCACGCACCAGCCGCTGCCGCAAGCTGCACCGCGTGCAGCGCAGCGTGATCGTGCTCGACGAAGCGCAGACGCTGCCGCCGCCGTTCCTGCAGCCTACTCTCGACGCGCTGCGTCTGCTTGTGGGCCACTACGGCGTGACGCTGGTGTCGTGCACCGCTACCCAGCCGGTGCTGAGCGACATCACGCGCTTTGACCCGCGGACGAGTCTGCGCGGGCTCACACGCGGCGACGACCGACCGTGCGAGATCGTGCAGGCGGTGCAGCCGCTGTACGAACAGCTCGAGCGGGTGCGCCTGCGCTGGCCAGCCGACCTGACGGCGCCCGAAGAGGTTCCCGCCATCGCCGCACGGCTGGCCGCCGAGCCGGCGGTGCTGGCGATCGTCAACACCCGGCGCGATGCCTCCGAACTCGTGCGCGCACTGGATGCTGCCGCGCCCGATGGCGAACCCACGCTGCATCTTTCAGCCGCGATGTGCGGCCAGCACCGCGCCGACACCATCGCCGAGATCCGCCGGCGGCTCGACGCGCGCCGCGACGGCGACACCCGACCCCTGCGCGTGGTCGCCACGCAGCTGGTGGAGGCGGGCGTGGACATCGACTTCCCGGTCGTCTTCCGTGCGCTGGCCGGGCTGGACGCCATCGCGCAGGCGGCCGGGCGCTGCAACCGTGAAGGCCGGCTGGGCGAGCGTGGAGGGCGCGTGGAGATCATCGTGCGCCCTATCCCGGCTACGCTGGCAGCGCTGGTGCGCGCCGCACAGGCTACGCGATCGGTGCTAGGCGCAGCACGGCCAGATACGCTCCCGCCTGAACTCTTCAGCGAGTACTTCAGGCACTGGTACTTTCAGTTCGAACTCGACGAGAAGCAGGTGCTTTCCATGCTCAGGAATAACCCGAACTTCGACCTGAGGCTGCGCAGCGCTGCCGAGGCCTACCGGCTGATCGACGACCAGGACCAGGTGGCCGTCGTCGTGCCCTACGTCCCGCAGGCCGGCCCCGACGAGCGCATGGCACAGGCGCAGGGTGCCCTGAAGGCCGGCAGCGCCGAACGCTGGCACTTGCGTGTGCTGCAACGCGTCGTGGTGCAGGCGCGCCGGCGCGAGGTACAGGCCGGGCTGGCGCGCGGCGACTTCAGCGAACCGCTGCCGGGCTGGCTCGTGCTCAACGACGATCAGCGCTACAGCTTGCGCTTTGGCCTGCTGGCCGAAGGCGCGGTGTTGGACGCCGGCACGCTCGTCCAGTAGGGTTCGCTGGCGAGGGAGGAACAAAGCAGATGGACCACCAACGCTTCGTACTGGACGTTCGCGGCGATTGGGCCTGCTTCACGCGGCCCGAGATGAAGGTCGAGCGCGTGAGCTACGACGTCATCACGCCCTCGGCGGCGCGCGCCGTCTTCGAGGCGATCTACTTCAAGCCGGCCGTCTGCTGGCAGGTGCGGCGCATCGAGGTGCTGGCGCCGGTGCGGTGGATGAACCTGCGGCGCAACGAAGTCGCCTCCGTCATCTCCACACGCAACGTACAGCAGGCGATGAAGCACGGCATGGGCGAACTTGCGCTGTACGTCGACGAAGACCGCCAGCAGCGCGCCGCGCTGCTATTGCGCGACGTGGCCTATCGGCTGCATGCCGACCTGATCGTGAAGCCGGACCGCCGTGACCCCGATCCGCCGGCCAAGTTCTTCGCGATGTTCGAGCGCCGCGCGCGCAAGGGTCAATGTGTCAACCAGCCCTACCTAGGCTGCCGCGAGTTCGCAGCGCGCTGGCGGCTGGTGGACGATCTCGCGGACGAGCCGCCGCCAATCGATGAGACGCGCGACCTGGGCTGGATGCTGCACGATCTGGATTTCACCGACCCAGTCGACCCGCAGCCGCGCTTTTTCCGCGCGCGAATGAAGGCGGGCGTCATCGATGTGCCGCCGTTCGATGGGCAGGAGGTGGCGCGGTGATCCTGCAGGCGCTGGTGGACTACTACGATCGCAGAAGGACGCTCGACCCGGCCTCAGTCGCACCGACCGGTTGGGAGTATCGGGAGATCGCGTTCTTCATCGAGCTTGGCGACGATGGATCCGCTGCACTTGTCGATCGCCGATCGGTGGACCGCAAGCGAGGCGAGCTCCTGTTGGTCCCGGCTGCCGAGATCCGCTCAGGAAACGACGCTTGGAAGAAGCCCAATCTGCTGTGGGACCACATGGGCTTCGTGCTCGGCTGGCAGAAGCGCAAGCCTGACGGTACTCCCGATCCGACCGACAAGCCGGAGAAGGTCGCGAATCAGCACAGGGCCTTCAAGGAGCGGCTCGCTGCGCTGGCATCGCGCCAGCCGGAGTCGGTGGGCCTGCAAGCCATCCGCCGCTTCTACGAAGCCAACGCATGGGCGGACCTCCAGCCAGCGGAACTTGGTGAAGCGCTCCGCAACGGACAGGGCCTCAACGTCACCTTTAGAGTCCGAGGGTCGATCGACCCCGTATGCCACGAAAGTTGGGTCGCAGGCGAGTGCGCGATCGACGAGACGGCCGCCGATGGCGATAGCGCCACCTCCGCTGGGCTCTGTCTGGCGACTGGAAGGCAGGGCGCGATCGCCCGCCTGCATCCGAAGATCTCGTACGTTACGTCGAAGCCGTCACCGCTGGTGGCCGCGAACACGAACGAGTCGCCCGCGTATAGCTCCTACGGCAAGGAGCAGGCACTCAACGCGCCCATTTCGGTCGAGGCTGCGTCGCACTACGCACTGGCGCTAAACACACTGGTTGGCCGCGGGTCGCCCAACAAGCTCCAGATCGGCGACGCCACCACCGTTATCTGGGCCGACCGCGACGACAGCATCGAGCCCGAGCTGGTCGCGCTCTTCGGCGACGACCCCGACGCGCACGTCGATGCGGTGAAGCAGCGGCTGGCCGGCGCAGCCAAAGGCACGCTCGGCGCCGAGGACACCCCACTGCGCTTCTTCGTGCTGGGCCTGGCGCCCAACGCCTCGCGCATCGCTGTTCGCTTCTGGTTCCACGACACCTTCGAGCGCTTGGGCCCGCGCATCCTGCAGCACTTCGATGACCTGCGCATCGTGCGGCAAACCGACCGCGATGCGGCCACGCCGGCCATGTACTGGCTGCTGCGGTCCATCGCCCCGCAGGGCAAGGCCGAGAACGTGCCGCCCCGCCTGGCCGGCGAGTGGATGCGCGCCATCCTGGAGGGCGCGCCGTACCCGCCGGCGCTGCTGAACGCCGCCGTCAACCGCTGCCGGGCCGAACAATCCACCGACGCCTTCGTCGGCAACGTGCCCTACCTGCGCGCCGCCATCCTCAAGGCCTGCATCAACCGCGAACACCGCCGCCGGCGCGCCACCGCGCCCGATTTCCAGTTCATCCGGGAGGAACTCGACGTGACACAGACCGACCCCGCCTACCGCCTGGGCCGCCTGTTCGCGGCGCTGGAGCGCATCCAGATCGAAGCCGCGCGGCCAGCGACGCTGAACGCCACCATCCGCGACCGCTACTATGGCGCCGCCTCCAGCACACCGGCTTCGGTCTTCCCGACCCTGCTGCGGCTTAAGAATGCGCACCTGAAGAAGCTCACGCCGGGCATGGAGACCTTCTTCGAGAAGCTGGTCGGCGAGATCTGCGGCAGCCTGGAACAGCCGGTGCTCGCGGACTTTCCGCGCCAGCTCGACCTGCACGCCCAGGGCCTGTTCGCGCTGGGCTACTACCACCAGCGGCAGAGCCTGTACACGCGCAAGGGCGCCGCCCCCGACAACGACAACCCTTCCCAGGAGGACTGACCATGGCACTGGCCCACCGTTACGACTTCGTGCTGCTGTTCGACGTGAAGGACGGCAACCCCAATGGCGACCCCGACGCCGGCAACCTGCCGCGGATGGACGCCGAGACTGGCCACGGCTTGGTCACCGACGTGTCGCTCAAGCGCAAGGTGCGCAACTTCGTCGCGATGACCAAGGAGCAGGATCAGCGCGACCCCACCGAGGGCGAGAAGCGCTTCGAAATCTACGTGCGCGAGAAGGCCATCCTGAACCTGCAGCACCAGCGCGCCTACTCGGCATTGAAGCTCGATCCGGTCGAGGCCGAGCCCGCGCAAGACGAGGCAGCCGACGCGCCAAGGAAGAAGGGCGCCAAGGACAAGCGCAAGGGCAGCGGCGACGAGGTCGAGAAGGCACGCGCTTGGATGTGCCAGAACTTCTACGACGTGCGCACGTTCGGGGCGGTGATGTCCACCGGCACCAACGCCGGCCAGGTGCGCGGCCCGGTGCAGCTGACCTTCGCACGCTCCGTCGATCCGGTCGTGGCACTGGAGCACTCGATCACCCGCGTGGCCGTGGCCACCGAAGCCGAGGCCGCGAAGCAGCAGGGCGACAACCGCACCATGGGCCGCAAGCACACCGTCCCCTACGGCCTGTACCGCGCGCACGGCTTCGTCTCCGCCTTCCTGGCCCGACAGACCGGCTTCGACGACACCGACCTCGCGCTGCTGTGGCAGGCTCTGGAGCAGATGTTCGATCACGACCGCAGCGCCGCCCGCGGCCAGATGAGCACGCATGGGCTTTACGTGTTCGAGCACGAGAACGAACTCGGCAACGCTCACGCCCATGCACTGTTCGACCGGCTGGCCGTGGCACGCAGCGGCGACGCCGCCGCCCCGGCGCGCGACTTCGGCGCATACTCGGTCGCGTTCGATGGCCATCCCTTGGCCGTGGGCGATACCATCGAAGCCGCCGCTGGCGTGCGGCTCACGCGGAGGTGCTGAACATGAATTGGCGCGACCGCATCGTCTTCGCCCGCGCAGTACCAGCCCCGCCGGCCATCGTCTACCTGCGGCAAGGGGGCTATGCACCAGATTGGCCGGCTCAAATCGTCCTGGCCCTGCTGCCTCAGGCGGAGTGGGTCGAGGATTACCTAGTCGTCGTCTCGGGCCGTGGTTTGCGCCGCCGGGCGCTGCCGAGAGTGTGAACGAGGACGACCCGCTGCCGCTTTCGGCCCTGCAGCACTGGGCCTACTGCCCGCGCCAGTGCGGCCTGATCCACCTGGAGCAGGCTTTCGATGACAACCTGCACACCCTGCGCGGTCAAGCCGTACACGCGCAGGTGGACCGCCCCGGCTTCGAAGTACGGCGCGGCCTGCGCGTGGAACGCGCACTGCCGCTATTCAGCGACCGCCTAGGCCTGGTAGGCAAGGCCGACACGGTCGAGTTCGAACCTGCCGGCACACCCTACCCGGTCGAGTACAAGCACGGCAGCCGCCACAAGGCCGCCGACATCGCCGCCTGCGACGACCTGCAGCTCGCCGCCCAAGCCCTGTGCCTGGAGGAGATGACCGGCCGTGCCGTGCCCGAGGGGGCACTGTTCTACGCCAGCAGCAAACGCCGCCGCGTGGTATCCATCGACGCTGCGCTGCGCCGGCGTGTGGCCGATACCGCCGACCAGGTGCGGGCCATGCTGGCCGAAGGCCGCCTGCCGCCGCCCATCACCGACACCCGGCGCTGCGGCGGCTGCTCGCTGCGCGACCGCTGCCAGCCCGAGGCGCTGGCCCGGCTGGCTGCCGCCCAGGGCGCTGCCGACGACCTGTTCGATCCCGCCGACGAGGCTTGATCATGCAGTTGCTCAACACCCTGTACGTGACCCTGCCCGACAGCCACCTGCGACTGGACAACGACACGCTGCGCCTGCTGGTGGGCGACGAGACGCGGCTGCGCGTGCCGCTGCACCATCTGGGCGCCGTGGTGTGCTTCGGCCCTGTCAGTGTGAGCGTGCCGTTGATGCACCGGCTGGCCGACGACGGCATCGCGCTGGTGCTGCTGGACGTCGGCGGCCGCTTCAAGGCGCGGCTGGAAGGCGCTACCGCCGGCAACGTGTTGCTGCGCCGGGCGCAGCATGACACCAGCCGCGACGAGGCCTTCACACTGAAGCTGGCGCGACACCTCGTGGCCGGCAAGCTGCGCAACCAGCGCCACGTGCTGCTGCGCGGCGCCCGCGACGCCAAGGACGAGCAAGACCGCCGGGCGCTGACGCGCGCTGCGCAGAACCTGGCCGCCAGCCAGCGTGCGCTGCCCGGCGCGGCCACGCTGGACGCAGTGCGGGGGGTGGAGGGCGAGGCGGCTCGCGGCTACTTCGCGGCCATGAACCACCTCGTGCGGCCGGACCTGCGCGGGCGCTTCGCGATGGACAGCCGCAGCCGCCGCCCGCCGCGCGATCGCATGAATGCGCTTTTGTCGTTTCTGTACGCGATGTGGATGAATGACTGCCGCAGTGCCTGCGAGGCCGCAGGGTTGGACCCGCAGGTGGGCTACCTGCACGCCTTGCGGCCCGGTCGTGCCGCACTGGCACTCGATCTGATGGAAGAATTCCGTGCCCACGCTGACCGGCTGGCGCTGACGCTGGTCAACCGACGGCAGCTCGGTGCCGAGGAATTCGACGAGCGTGAGGGCGGCGCGGTGCTGCTTCATGCAGATGCACGCAAGGCCGTCGTTGTCGCCTATCAGGAACGCAAACAGGAGATGCTGACGCACCAATTGCTGGCCGAGTGCGTGCCACTGGGCTTGGTGCCACTCATACAGGCACGGCTTCTGGCGCGCCACCTGCGCGGCGAAGCAGGCGAATACGTGCCATTTGCGATGCACTGACGGTAGGGAGCACGATGCTGGTAATCGTCTGCTACGACGTCAACACCGAAACCCGCGAGGGCAGACGGCGCCTGCGCCGGGTTGCCAAGGCTTGCGAAAGTCGCGGTCAGCGGGTGCAGAGGTCCGTTTTCGAGTGCCAGCTTGATATGGCCGGCATGGAAGAACTGGAACGCCGCTTGCTTTCGATCGTCGATCTCTCGCTGGACTGCCTGAGGCTCTACCGGCTAGCCGACACACGAGGATGCGAGGTGCGTGAACACGGTCGCTTCCGTGCCACTGACTTCGATGCACCTCTGGTGGTGTGATGCGCGAACCGCAAGCGGCGGTCCGTCCGCCGGTCGGTTCGCGCAGACGGGAAACGCACGTGCAGCGCCATGTTCCACCCCCCATGAACGCCGCAACTAGCGAAAATCCGACTTCGTTTTCAGCAGGTTCGCGCCTGAACAGGTATTTTTACTTCACTGGCGCAGGCTTGCGCGAGTGGTGTCGCGCGCCCTTCGCCGGGCGCGCGTGGATTGAAACCATCGTGGACGGGTGCGCGCCGGGGGTGCTGACCTGTCGCGCGCCCTTCGCCGGGCGCGCGTGGATTGAAACCAGCCTTCGGCGTCCATCGGATGCCCGGCCCATGGTCGCGCGCCCTTCGCCGGGCGCGCGTGGATTGAAACCTCCGTCTGCAGGCGGAAGCGGCGTCGTCATCATGTCGCGCGCCCTTCGCCGGGCGCGCGTGGATTGAAACGCAAATGTCGTTTGCGTTCACTGTCTCGAAAGAGGGTCGCGCGCCCTTCGCCGGGCGCGCGTGGATTGAAACACGTACCGCTCGCTGGTGCGCGTCTCGCTGGAGCGTCGCGCGCCCTTCGCCGGGCGCGCGTGGATTGAAACTACTTGTTCGCCCGCATGGATGGCCGCTACGCCAGTCGCGCGCCCTTCGCCGGGCGCGCGTGGATTGAAACCTCCGGCAAGCGGGATGGTCACGCCGGGCGCTCCGGTCGCGCGCCCTTCGCCGGGCGCGCGTGGATTGAAACTGCCGGATGGCTCCCTGTTCGACCCGAGCAAGGCGGTCGCGCGCCCTTCGCCGGGCGCGCGTGGATTGAAACGTGCTGCTCGAAGCCGCACTGCTGGTACAGGCTCGTCGCGCGCCCTTCGCCGGGCGCGCGTGGATTGAAACGAGCTGCCGGGCGACACAGGCAGCGTCGGCGTTCGTCGCGCGCCCTTCGCCGGGCGCGCGTGGATTGAAACTGGAGTTTGGGAGGCGTTTTCGCCCAACACCTTGGTCGCGCGCCCTTCGCCGGGCGCGCGTGGATTGAAACATGGGATTCTCCGGCGCGGCGCAGGCGGCTACGGCGTCGCGCGCCCTTCGCCGGGCGCGCGTGGATTGAAACATCGACCAGTCGATAGCTGCGCGACGTGAGGCTCGTCGCGCGCCCTTCGCCGGGCGCGCGTGGATTGAAACCTTCGAGCAGCAGCTCCACGGCCTCGGCCATGAGGTCGCGCGCCCTTCGCCGGGCGCGCGTGGATTGAAACCGTACCGCGAACTTGTGCGCACCATCGGCGACAGGTCGCGCGCCCTTCGCCGGGCGCGCGTGGATTGAAACCCCGGCGCTGGCGTGCCGCGCGTCTGGCGCGATGGTCGCGCGCCCTTCGCCGGGCGCGCGTGGATTGAAACGCGTGCCTCGACCAGCATCGACACCGGAACGTAGGTCGCGCGCCCTTCGCCGGGCGCGCGTGGATTGAAACCGCGCCGTTGCAGGCTTATACCCGGAAGAATGGCCGTCGCGCGCCCTTCGCCGGGCGCGCGTGGATTGAAACTCGCACACGGCCCCTGCGGCCTCGAACCCGGCAGGTCGCGCGCCCTTCGCCGGGCGCGCGTGGATTGAAACCGTCGCAGCACTGGACGTGGCTGAGCGCTACGCCAGTCGCGCGCCCTTCGCCGGGCGCGCGTGGATTGAAACCATGATCGCGTCAGGGTCAGGCGGGATCGAAGACTGTCGCGCGCCCTTCGCCGGGCGCGCGTGGATTGAAACCACGAGGGCTGCACCCGCTGCGTCGCCAGCCCGAAGTCGCGCGCCCTTCGCCGGGCGCGCGTGGATTGAAACCTGACCGTCAACACGTTCGCCGGCTGGCGGCTCGTGTCGCGCGCCCTTCGCCGGGCGCGCGTGGATTGAAACAGGGACTAATCCCTCCACCCACCAGGTGTAGGAGGTCGCGCGCCCTTCGCCGGGCGCGCGTGGATTGAAACGAGCGTGTCGAAGGCCGTGGTGTCGTCGTTGCAAGGTCGCGCGCCCTTCGCCGGGCGCGCGTGGATTGAAACAGGCGATTGGATGGGCCGCAGCGGCGCGGCTTCGCCGTCGCGCGCCCTTCGCCGGGCGCGCGTGGATTGAAACCAGCCCTCAGCGTCGATGGCGTGCCCCGCCCATGGTCGCGCGCCCTTCGCCGGGCGCGCGTGGATTGAAACAAGGACCGCCGCGGCTACCGCCTGGAGCACGAGTGTCGCGCGCCCTTCGCCGGGCGCGCGTGGATTGAAACGCCATCCAGTCATGCACCAAGGGCCTGCCGATGTTCGTCGCGCGCCCTTCGCCGGGCGCGCGTGGATTGAAACAAGATCGGCCGTCGCTTGGGCCATGCCTGCCAGTGTCGCGCGCCCTTCGCCGGGCGCGCGTGGATTGAAACGACAAGTCTGGCATGGTGTGCCCGGCCTTGGCGAGGTCGCGCGCCCTTCGCCGGGCGCGCGTGGATTGAAACCTGCGCATCGCGCGCGATCCCCTTGCGGCAGCGTTGTCGCGCGCCCTTCGCCGGGCGCGCGTGGATTGAAACGAGCCGGCCCCAGCGTGGCGCGGGTGTTACTCGGTCGTCGCGCGCCCTTCGCCGGGCGCGCGTGGATTGAAACTCGCCAAAGCTGGCCCGGTTGGCGATGGCTCGCAGGTCGCGCGCCCTTCGCCGGGCGCGCGTGGATTGAAACGATCACGACGAGAGTGACACGCCGCCGCCCGCCGTGTCGCGCGCCCTTCGCCGGGCGCGCGTGGATTGAAACGAGGGCGAGGCGAGGATCAGGGACTCGGCGTGGGTGTCGCGCGCCCTTCGCCGGGCGCGCGTGGATTGAAACTTTCGTGAGTGCCAGCGTGTTGCTGGTGTGTCGGGTCGCGCGCCCTTCGCCGGGCGCGCGTGGATTGAAACCGCACCGAGACGATCCGCGACTGGATCGGCGACCGTCGCGCGCCCTTCGCCGGGCGCGCGTGGATTGAAACCGCTCGAAGTTTTTTCGACGACGAATCCCTACGGGTCGCGCGCCCTTCGCCGGGCGCGCGTGGATTGAAACTCCAGGCGGTCGCGCCAGAGCTGGAGGCCTTGGACTGTCGCGCGCCCTTCGCCGGGCGCGCGTGGATTGAAACGCCCCTTGTGCCTTCATCTTTCGACTGCGGATCAGGTCGCGCGCCCTTCGCCGGGCGCGCGTGGATTGAAACTTTTTCCGAACGACTGCAACAACCCTCCGCCCGCGTCGCGCGCCCTTCGCCGGGCGCGCGTGGATTGAAACTCGCCCAGCGCACGCACATTTTTGTCGATTGGCCGCGTCGCGCGCCCTTCGCCGGGCGCGCGTGGATTGAAACTGCGGCGTGTTGGCGTAGGTCTCGACCTCAACCGGTCGCGCGCCCTTCGCCGGGCGCGCGTGGATTGAAACCCCATGCCGGGCCCGAAGATGGGCGGCATGAACAAGTCGCGCGCCCTTCGCCAGGCGCGCGTGGATTGAAACCGACCTCAGCACGCTGTTCCAAGACGCAGCCGGTAGTCGCGCGCCCTTCGCCGGGCGCACTTGAACCTGCATCTGTGAACTTCGCTGGCTTCCAACTACGGTTGCGATGCCAGATGCGCGAGCAGCCGCTTCAGCCGCGGCGCCGGGTTGGCGAACTTCACCTTCTGCTCGTCGAAGGCCTCGGGGTCGAAGCGCCCGCGGAGGCCTTTCTGCTGGGCGGCCCAGCGCTGCCATTCCGCGTGATCCGGATCCTCCGGATCGGCGAGCGTCGCCAGCAGGCTCGCGTAGCCGGGCGGACCGCCGCAGTCATCGGGCGGGCCCGCGCGTTCGCCGGCCGTGCATCGCGGGTAGCGCTTCCCCGGGGCCGCTTCGAGGATGTCCTCGAGCACGATCAGGTGCTCCCAGCCGTCGCCGAAGTCGTATTCGTACTCGAGGCGCGGGTTGGCGCGGCTCAGGACCTCGGCGACGCGGTGCTCCCAGCCCGGCAAGGGCGGGTGGTCGTCGACGTCGTTGAACGGCAGCCCGAAGCGCGGCTTGCCGTCACGTTGGCCGACGGGCCGGAACTCGTGGAGGTGGCTGTCGTTCCAGGCGAAGGCGCTCTGGATGGCCACGTGCAGGTCCCAGAACGTGCAGTCGCCGGGCACCTGGAGGCGGCGCCAGATCAAGGGCTCGATGTGCTGGAGTTCGACGCGCAGTTGCAGGATGGCGTTCGGCACACGCGCCTCTACTCATTTCGGCCGGTCTGGGAAAAGCGTTTTGTCCCAGATCTGTCCCAGATTTGTCACAGGGGAAAATGGCGCGCCTGGAGGGATTCGAACCCCCGACCAATGGCTTCGGAAGCCACTACTCTATCCGGCTGAGCTACAGGCGCGTTTTGTAAGGACTTTTTCCGTTCCGGCCCGACTTTTTGAGTGGAGGCCTTGTGACACTTTACCCGCCGCCGCTTTTTTATGAGTAGTGGATTCGGAAGCCACTACTCTATCCGGCTGAGCTACGGGCGCGTGTGCCGCGGGTCGAAGCGACCCGGCCGCGCAGTGTACCCGTTCGTGGCGCCGGCGGCGATCAAGCCGGAGCGTTGCGCGGGAAACGCACCCGCACCCGTGTGCCGGCCCCGGGCAGGCTGTCGAGGCTGACCTCACCGCCCAGATTGCGCACCACCAGGCTGCGCACGATGCCCAGGCCAAGGCCGGTGCCGCCGCGGCTGCGCGCGGTGGTGAAAAAGGCGTCGAAAGCCCGCACACGAACGCCTTCGGCCATGCCGATGCCGTCGTCGGCGACCTCCAGTGCCACCCAGTCGCCTTCGGCCCAGGTCCGCACCCGCACCTGGGCACCCGGCGGGGCATCGTTGCCGTACCCGTGGACGCAGGCATTGACGACGAGGTTGGTCAGCACCTGGCCGACCGCGCCGGGATGGCTGTCGCAACGCAGCGGTGGGCCGGGTTCGAACACCGCCGCGACCTTGCGCCGGCGCAACAGCGGCTGCAGGGTGGTGAGCACGTCGCCGATCACGGCACCCAGCTCGAAGCGGGTACGGGCATCGTGCGAGCGGTCGGCCGAGGTGCGCTTGAAGCTCTCGACCAAGGCGGCCGCGCGCTCGGCGTTGCGCTCCGCCATGGCGAGGCTTTCGGCCAGGCCGGCCAGCGCGCCATCGAAGGCCGAGCGGGTCAGTTCCGCCTGCTCATGGGCCCGCTGCAATTCGGCGAGCAGGCCACGGGCATGGCTGGTGGCGGTGACGATGACGCCCACCGGCGTGTTGATCTCGTGGGCGATGCCGGCCACCAGCTCGCCGAGGGCGGCGAAGCGCTCTCGCTCCATCAGGGCCTGGCGGGCCTCGTCGAGGCGATCGAGCGCAGCCTGCAGTTCCTCGGTGCGTTCCTGCACCCGGCTTTCGAGACTCTGGTTCAGGGCCTGCAGGCGGTCGCGGTACTCACGGCGCTCGGCGGCGGTGAGCGCACGGCCGTACAGGTCGGCCAGACTGGCCGCGAAATTGCGTTCGCCACGGGTCCAGCGCCTGGGCTCGCCACGGTGCTCGGCACAGAAGATGCCGACCATCCGGCCGTGTTGACGGATCGGTGAATCGAGCAGGGCGGCGATCCGGAACGTTTCGAGGTAGCCCTGCGCGAACTCGGCGGTGTCCGGATGCTGCCGGGCATCGTCGGCGACGATGTTGCGGGCGCGGCGCAGGGCCTCGAAATAGCGCGGGTACTGCTCGGCATGGAGCAGCAGCTCCGGCTGCGGCTGGTGGCCGCCGGAGCCGGAATCGAACAGGTGGATACAACGCATCGCCGCACCGTCGTCCTCCAGCAGCCAGAGGCTGGCGCGTTCGACCTCCAGGCCGTGGGCGGCGCTTTCGCACAGGGCCCGGGCAGCGGCGACGGGATCGCCCTCGTCGATCAGCGTCGAGTGGCCGAGGTCCACCAGCAGGCGTTCGCGCCAACGGCTCATGGTCGCCCGGAAGAGGCGCCGGTGGCGGTGCGGTGGGCGTCCAACAGGGCGGGCAGGTGTTCGATCGCCAGCACCGCCAGGACCGGGTCGTAGGCCCGCCCGGCCTCGTTCTGCAGATGCTCGCGCAGGGCGGCGGCATCGTCGGGGGTCCGGCCTTCGGGCGGGACGAGTCGTGCATCGATGGCATTGGCGATCGCCAGCAGGCGGCTCTCGATGGCGATGGCCTCGCCGGCCAGACCCTGCGGGTAACCGTTGCCGTCCCAGCGTTCGTGGTGTTCAAGGGCCAGTCGCGCGGCCAGCCGGCCTTCGGCCGTACCGAGCATGGCCAGTCGCTGGGCACCGTCGAGGGCATGCTCACGAACGCGCAGGCGGGTTGCCGCATCGAGCGGACGGCCAAAGGCGAGGCGACCATCGCCGTCGCCGGCACCGGGCAGGCTGGCGAGACCAAGGTCATGCAGCAACGCGGCGTGTTGCAGTTGAGCGATGCGCGCCTCCGGCCAAGCGGACAACTCGGCCAGTGCGCGCGCTACCGCCGCCACCGCCGCGGCGTGGCCGCGGCATCCGGTGGCGTAGCGTTCGGCCAATTCCGCGAGCAAGGCGGCCAGCGCGTGGTAATCGGCTTCGATGCGGTCGAGATCGCGGTAGGCACGAATGGCACTGGTGGTCACCGAACGCAGTTTCTGCGCCGAAAGCTCGGTTTTTTCGCGATAGTCGTTGATCTCGTTCTCGCGGACGATGCGCTCCTCCGGCAGGTGGCCGGGCTGGCCGGTGCGGATCACCAGACGCACCTTGTGGTTGCCCTGCGCCTTGCGCACGGCGTCGATCACCTTGAGCCCGGCGGTCGGTTCTTCCATCACCATATCGACCAGGCCCAGCGCGATGTCGCCATGCGCGGCGAACAAGGCGATGCCCTCGGCCGCACTGGTGGCCTCCAACAGCTCCAGGGGCCGGTCATCGACCCGCAGCGGCGCAAGCGCGATGCGCGTGATCGCCCGCACCGATTCATCGTCATCGACCACCGCCACTTTCCACGGGGCCAATGCCACAGGATCGGGGGCCGGCTCCGGCCCTTCATGGGCGAACAACAGCTCGTCGTGCATCGACACCCTCGACGGTTTCAGACGGCTTGCAGCATGCCACGCGGACCGCCGCGTTTCAGATGCACCAGCAGCAGGGCGATGGCCGCCGGGGTGATGCCGGGGATGCGCTGGGCCTGGCCGATGGTCTCCGGGCGCACGGCGGAAAGCTTGGCCTGCAGTTCCGCCGACAGCCCGCTGATGCCGGCATAGGTGAAGTCGGCAGGGATCGTGGTCGTTTCGTGGCGGCGCTGGCGCTCGATGTCCTGGTACTGGCGGTCCAGGTACCCGGCGTACTTCGCGGTGATCTGCACCTGCTCGGCCACCTTCGCGTCCACCACGCCCGGCCCGAGGCCCTCGACGGCCATCAGGCTGGCGTAGTCGAGCTCGGGGCGCTTGAGCAGGTCCAGCGCGCAGGTTTCGCGCGAGAGCGGCTGGCCGGCACTGGCCTCGACGGCGCGGCCCAGCGCGTTACCGGGGGCCGCCCAGATCGCCTTGAGCCGACTCGTCTCCGCCTCGATGGCCTCGCGCTTGGTTTCGAACGCCGCCCAACGCGCATCGTCGATGAGCCCGAGTTCGCGGCCGATGGGTGTGAGCCGCAAGTCGGCGTTGTCCTCGCGCAATTGCAGCCGGTACTCGGCGCGTGAGGTGAACATCCGGTAGGGCTCCGTCGTTCCCTGCGTGATCAGGTCATCGACCAGCACGCCGAGGTAAGCCTCGTCGCGGCGCGGGGTCCACGGTTCTTGCTGCTGCACAAAGCGGGCGGCATTCACGCCGGCGAGCAGGCCTTGCGCGGCGGCCTCCTCGTAGCCTGTGGTGCCGTTGATCTGGCCGGCGAAGAACAGCCCGCGGATGGCCTTCGTCTCCAGCGAGGCCTTAAGGCCGCGCGGGTCGAAGTAGTCGTATTCGATGGCGTAGCCGGGCCGGGTGATGTGGGCGTTCGCAAAGCCCTTGATCGAGCGCACCAGAGTGAGTTGCACGTCGAAAGGCAGCGAGGTGGAAATACCATTCGGGTAGATCTCGAAGGTGTCCAAGCCTTCCGGCTCGATGAAGATCTGGTGCGCGGCACGCTCGGCGAAACGCGTGACCTTGTCCTCGATGCTCGGGCAATAGCGCGGGCCCACGCCTTCGATCACGCCCGCGTACATCGGCGAGCGGTCCAGCCCACCGCGGATCACCTCGTGCGTGGCTTCGTTGGTATGGGTGATCCAGCAGCTCAGCTGCCGCGGGTGCACCGAGGCGTCTTCGTCGAAGCTGAAGGTCGGGATCGGCGAATCGCCGGGCTGTTCCTCCAGCCCGCTGAAGTCGATGCTGCGGGCGTCGATGCGCGGCGGCGTGCCGGTCTTCAGCCGCCCGACGCCCAAGCTCGCCTCGCGCAGTCGCTGCGCCAGCGCATTCGATGGCGGATCACCGGCGCGGCCACCGGCGTAGTTCGCAAGGCCAATGTGGATCTGCCCGGCGAGGAAGGTGCCCGCCGTCAGCACGACGGCAGGGGCGTGGAACTCGAGGCCCATCTGGGTGCGCACGCCGGTGACCGCCTCGCCCGCGAACAACAGGTCATCGACCGCCTGCTGGAACACGGAAAGATTTTGCTGCGTCTCGACCATGCGGCGGATGGCGGCCTTGTAGAGCGCGCGGTCGGCTTGGGCGCGGGTGGCGCGCACCGCCGGGCCTTTCGAGGCGTTGAGCGTGCGCCACTGGATGCCGGCGCGATCCGCCGCGCGCGCCATCGCGCCGCCGAGCGCGTCGATTTCCTTGACCAGATGGCCCTTGCCGATGCCGCCGATGGCCGGGTTGCAGCTCATTTGCCCGATCGTCTCGATGTTGTGCGTCAAAAGCAGGGTGCGGGCACCACAGCGGGCGGCCGCCAGCGCGGCTTCGGTGCCGGCGTGGCCGCCGCCGACGACGATCACATCGAAGGTGTGGAAAGGGATGGGCATGGCAAGGCCGCCAGGGCGGAGCGCGAAGGGCTCAAGGAGCCGCATTCTGCCGCGAAGGGGCTGAATCGGCGCGCTTGCACGGAACGGGGAGCACGCCGTCACGCCTGCCTCGAGGGGCCGCCAGGCCGCTCTTCGCGGACTCGGGTCTGTCCTGCCCCGAGCCGCGCGCTCGCCATCCTTGGCTCGCTGGCGCTGGCCCGGCGGCCCCTCGGTCGCGGCGCTCCCCCACTTCGCCCGCTTCGTTCGTCAGCGCGGCGCTCCGGGCCGGAGTCTGCGGCGGATTTCGAGCCCCGGCACGCCGTCAAGACGCCAGCCCCAAAGGGGTCGCGCAGGGATGCGCGATCCGGCCGAGCGACAGGAGGTCGCCTTCGGCCGGACCGTCGGGTTTCTCGCACGGAAAGTTTGGGGGTGAGGCAGCCGCAGACTCCGGCCCGGAGCGCCGCGCTGCCGACGGGGCCTGCCTCAGGTCCCCCGCGGCTTCGCGCGATGCGTCGCGGTGGCGGTCCACGGATCATCCGGCCACGGGTGGCGCGGGTAGCGGCCTTTCATGTCCTTTCTCACGTCCGGGTAGGCCTTGTTCCAGAAGCTCTTCAGGTCCTGCGTGATCGCCAGCGGCGCACCACCGGGCGAGAGCAGGTGCAGGGTGAGCGGCACCCGGCCCTCGGCGATGCGGGGCGTGTCGGCCAGCCCGAACAGCTCCTGCAGCTTGGCCGCAAGCACTGGGCGTTCGCCGTGCGCGTAGGTGATCGGCCGCTCCATGCCCGAGGGCACCGTGAGCCGGCGCGGGGCCAGCGCGTCCAGTTTCCGCTGGAGTGATCCGTCGAGCCGCGATTTCAGCGCCGTGCCGAGTTCCTCCTCGGAGAGTGCATCGAGTCGCGCCTTGCCCTGGAAGACGGGCTTGAGCCAATCATCGACGCTGCCAAGCAGGGCCTCGTCGCTGGCCTCGGGCCAGGGCAGCTCTGGCAGCCATTCGCGCAGGCAGCGCAGGCGTTCGAGCCACTGCTTGAGGCCTTCGGTCCACGGCAGCGCGTCGAGGCCCAGCTCGCGCACCGCATCGGTGAGCGCCTGCGCGGCGCGCGCGGGGTCGGGGCGGCCGGCGGGCTTGCTCTCCAGCACGATGCGCTCGAAATGGCGCTCGCGGCGTGCCACCAGCGCCCGCGCATTCGCATCCCAGCGCACCGTGTCTTCTTCGACGAAACGCCCGGGAAACTCGCGTCGCAACCGCGATTCATCGAGCGGCGCGCCGCGCAGGATCAGGCCGTCACGCGCCTCGAAACGCAGTTCGGAAGCGACGATCCACGGCTCGCCGTACAGCGCCGAATCATCGAACAGCCGCGCACTGCGGCCGTTGCTCAGGGCGTAGCGGCGCGGGTCGCTCGGATGCTGCACGCCGATGCGATCCGGGAACGCGTGCGCGAGCAGGTCGCCCAGGCGATGGTTCGGCGCGTCCTTGGGCGCTGCCCCCTCGCAACGCAGGCGGCGACGCCATTGCTTGGCCTGCGCATCGATCGCGGCCAACGCGGAGTGCGAGGCCTCCACCGGTGCGCGACCACCGCGGAACGCGGCCAAGGCCTGCCAGCGCGCGGCCATGTCGTCGCGGCGCGGGCCTTTCAGCGGGTCGCGGGCTTCGATCAAGGCGGCAAGATCGCAGGCCAGCGCGGTTTCGACCGGATCGCGGCTGGCCAGCAGCATCGCCGCCAAGCGCGGGTGCGTGCCGATGCCAAGCACACGCTTGCCGGTGGCCGTGATACGGCCCTCGCGATCGAGCGCGCCGAGGCCCTTCAGCAGATCGACGCCAGCGGCCAAGGCACCACGCGGCGGCGCATCGACGAAGCGCAGTTCGCTTGAACCCCAGGCCGCGAGTTCGAGCGCGAGGCCGGAGAGCTCGACCTGCGAAATCTCCGCGCGGCGGTTCGGCTCCAGCCGCTGCGACTCCGGCCAGAGGCGGTAGCACCAGCCCTCGGCCACGCGGCCGGCGCGGCCGGCGCGCTGGTCGGCACTGGCCTGCGCGATCGCCACCGTTTCCAGCCGCGAGAAACCGGAGTTCGGCTCGAAGCGCGGTTCGCGGGCAAGGCCGGTGTCGATCACCACCCGCACGCCGGGAAGCGTCACGCTCGATTCCGCCACATTGGTGGCGAGCACCACACGACGGCGGCCGTCCGGGTCGGGATTCAGCGCGGCGCTCTGCGCTTCGACGGGAAGCTCGCCGTGCAGCGGCAGCAGGCGCACCTCACTGGGGATCGCACCGCCGGCCATCGCCGCTTCGAGCGCGCGCGTGGCCTCGGCGATCTCGCGCTGCCCCGGCAGGAACACCAGCACATCGCCGGGGTGCTCGGCCAGCGCCATTTCGACGCAGCGGCGCAGTTGCGTGGCCAGTGCTTCGTCGCGGCGCGCCGGAAAGTGCTTCACGGTCACCGGGTACGCGCGGCCGTCCGCGGTCAGGCGTGGCGCATCGAGGAAGCGTGCCAGCCGTTCGCCATCGAGGGTGGCCGACATCAGCACGATTCGCAGATCGGGGCGCAGTTGCGCCTGCACATCGAGCGCGAGCGCCAGGCCGAGGTCGGCGGCGAGGTGGCGCTCGTGGAACTCGTCGAACAGGATCGCGGCGATGCCCTCGAGCGTCGGATCGTCCTGGACCAAGCGGGTGAGGATGCCCTCGGTGACCACTTCGATCTGCGTCGCCG
>Ga0209103_1000064_pt1 | contig 29297 bp, 34 predicted proteins | sample 4C3metaG_FD_184152 | JGI IMG/M metagenome (GOLD analysis project Ga0209103, IMG submission 184152) | Freshwater bacterial and archeal communities from Indian Creek, Illinois, USA - 4C3 metaG (SPAdes) (version 2) | ecosystem: Environmental > Aquatic > Freshwater > Unclassified | place: USA...
CTTTGCCGCTGACCAAATTACTATAGGAGATGTCATTCGAACTTTGGAAGGCTCGATGGCTCCAACCGAATGCGTTGATGAAAATACCCAGTGTGATTGCAGCGAAGCATCCTGTTGCGTAACGCGAATGGTATGGAAAAAGATCAAAGATAGTGTCGACGGGGTAATCGATGCTATAACGATTCAGGATATGCTTGAACAGTATAGAAAGATGTCTGGCAAAGGACTAGACATGTATTACATCTAAGGAGCGTTTAAAATGAGTCAGAGAATATATTTAGATCATGCTGCCACAACATATTTAAAACCAGAAGTATTTGTCGAGATGTCACCTTTTTTTTCGATTAATTACGGGAACCCGTCGAGCATTCATGCTTTCGGAAGGGAAGCACGAAAGGCAGTGGAAGTTGCTAGAGAACGCGTGGCGAAAGCTTTAAATGCGCAATCGGGTGAAATTTTCTTTACTTCCGGAGGTACTGAAGCGAATAATTGGGCTTTAAAGGGAATAGTTACCGCAAACAAATCTAAAGGAAATCATATTATTACAAGCATGATTGAGCATCACGCGGTGCTACATACTTGCGAAAATTTGGAAAAGTTGGGTTTTGAAGTGACCTATTTGCCCGTTGATGAAAATGGGATTGTATCGCCTGAGCAAGTAAAAGATGCAATAACTGATGAGACGATTTTGATTTCCATAATGTCGGCCAATAATGAGATAGGTACGCTTCAACCGATAGAAGAAATCGGTAAAATTGCCGCTGAGGCAGGAATATATTTTCATACTGACGCGGTTCAGTCGGTTGGAAGTATCAAACTTGACGTTAAGGCGTTGAGTATAGACGCACTTTCGTTGTCGGCTCATAAGTTTTATGGACCTAAAGGCGTAGGCGCTTTGTACGTAAAAAAAGGAGTCAGGATGGATAATCTCATGCATGGAGGCGCGCAGGAAAAAAACCGAAGGGCGGGTACTGAGAATATACCTGGAATAGTAGGGCTTGGAAAGGCAATTGAGATAGCGGATTCAAGCATTAATCAATATGCACAGCGGATGAAGAGCTTAAGAGATATGATGATAAACGGCATAAAGGATAACGTTGAATTTGTCAGATTAAACGGACATTCGACCAAACGTTTACCTGGGAATGCGAATTTGAGCTTTGAATTTATAGAAGGTGAATCGCTGCTTTTAAGCCTTGATATGAAGGGTATCGCTGCTTCGAGCGGATCGGCGTGTACTTCAGGATCTCTTGATCCTTCACATGTTTTACTTGCGATAGGACTGTCACATGAAATCGCGCACGGCTCGTTAAGGCTTACATTCGGAGATGCGAATACCGAGCAGGACGTGGCTTATGTATTGGAAGTATTACCCGATATAGTCAGCAGGTTAAGAGATATGTCGCCTTTATTTGCGCGTAGGAAAGAGGGACCAAGTTATGTATAGTGATAAAATTATGGAGCATTTCTTAAATCCGAGAAATGTAGGAGAAATTGCCGATCCTGACGGCGTAGGTCAGGTAGGTAATGCCAAATGTGGTGATATTATGAAAATGTATATAAAGGTTCATGATAACAGAATTATTGACGTCAAGTTCAAAACTTTTGGATGTGGCGCTGCTATAGCAACCAGCAGCATGGCAACAGAAATAATAAAAGGTCAAACTTTGGATGAGGCTATGAAGCTAAGCAATAAAGCTGTGGCGGAGGCTTTAGGAGGATTGCCCGCAGTCAAAATGCACTGTTCCGTGTTGGCTGAAGAGGCGATCAAAGGAGCGATTGAAGATTATAGATCAAAGCAATTAGTTGAGAGTAAAAGTACCTGATGCTTAAAAATCGTGTGCTTGTCGCTATGAGTGGAGGGGTTGACAGCTCGGTAGCCGCATTCCTGCTTAAGGAAAAAGGCTATGAGGCGATCGGGATTACAATGCAGATTTGGCCTGATGAGAGAGAAGATGATAGCGCAAGCAGAGCATGCTGCTCTTTGTCTGCGGTTGACGATGCAAGAAGAGTTGCCGATCATTTGGGAATACCGTATTATGTCTTGAATTTCAAAGAAGTTTTCGAAGCAAAAGTAATATCATATTTTGTAAAAGAGTATGTCGAAGGCCGAACACCTAATCCGTGTATTGCATGCAACAGATATATAAAGTTCGACGAGCTTCTCAAAAAGGCTGCGCAACTTGAAGCTTTTTATGTGGCAACCGGCCATTACGCCGTTATAACAAAGGATGATATCAGTAAGAGGTATCTTCTTAAGCGTTCGTTTGACTATGCAAAAGATCAGACATATGCACTGTATTCTATGACACAGTTTCAATTGGAACACACCTTGATGCCGTTGGGCATATATTCTAAACCTCAAATTCGAGATATTGCAAAAAAAATCGGTTTGAAGGTCGCAGATAAGCCTGACAGCCAAGAAATATGTTTTGTCACCGATGGAGATTACGGAGGATTCATCGAAAGACGAGAACCGGATAAAGTAAAACAAGGGTTTTTTGTGGACACGCAAGGGAATACTTTGGGCAAGCATAAAGGCGTTGCGCACTACACAATAGGTCAGCGTAAAGGCTTGGGTTTGGCATTGCCTAATCCATTATATGTGATTGAGATCGATGCAAAGAGAAACGCAGTGATATTGGGGAGAGCCGATGAGGTCTTTACAAATGAAATGATCGTAGGAGACATAAATTTGATATCCAGGGATACGCTAAACAGTCCTGAACAATGCACGGTAAAGATTAGATATGGCACAAAAGAGACTCAGGCTACTTTATATCCCATATATGATAAAAAGCTTAAAGTATCCTTTGATACTCCGCAAAGAGCAGTTACGCCCGGCCAAGCGGCAGTATTCTATCAGGAAGAGGTTGTGTTGGGCGGCGGAACGATACTGAAAAGTTAATACGGTGTACTTGAATGGTCATAATAGTGGCTGTGCAAGGAAATTAAGATTTAAAAAGCATGTTGACAAACAAAATTTTTTACTTTAGAATATGAATTGGTTATTTTGATTTTTATACATTTGAATTATATGAGCGTTGAAGAGGAACAGTAAACGATATCCCTGTCTTAAGAGAGGCGATGGGTGGTGTGAGTCGCTGCGGGGCTCGTTTGATCCACCTTAGAGCTGTCTTACGAGAGTTTGACCGGGGAAGACCGTTATATCTTTTGAGGCTCAAATGATTGAGCGAAGCAGGGTGGCACCACGCGAACCAATCCCGTCCTTGTAACAGGGGACGGGATTTTATTTTTATTTTTTTTAGCAAGGAGAGGATAATCATGATAAGAGACAAGCTGCTTATGACACCCGGACCTACTATGCTGCCTTACAGGGTGAGGGAGGCTATGAACAGACAGATACTTCATCACCGAACTAAGGAATTCGAGGCATACTTTTGCAAAATGAACGAGGATCTGAAGAAAGTGTTTGAAACCCGAAACCCGGTCTTAACATTTGCTTCATCCGGAACAGGAGCTATGGAAGCCTCGCTGGTAAATGCGTTTTCTCCCGGAGACAAAGTATTGGCTATAAGCGTCGGTGTATTTGGTGAGCGCTTTGCGAAGATTGCTTCCCGTTTCGGCCTTGAGGTTAAGCAAATGGACATTCCTTGGGGAAGAGGCGTTGATCCGGAAGAAGTAAAGGCTTATCTTGAAGGGCCTGAAGGGAAAGATGTTCAAGGGGTACTCGTTACTCACAATGAAACATCGACCGGAGTTGTGAATGATATTAAGGCCATAGGGCAGACATTAAAAGACAAAGATTGCCTGTTTCTGGTGGATGCTGTCAGCTCTTTAGCAGGCATTGAACTAAAAGCTGACGAATGGGGACTTGACATGGTAATCGCGGGGTCTCAAAAAGCGCTCATGCTGCCGCCGGGATTAGCCTTCGTAAGCGTAAGCGATAAAGCTTGGGATTTCATCAAAAAATCTAAACTGCCCAAATTTTATTTTGATTTTCTTGCGTATAAAAAATCGTTGGGTGACGATACGACTCCATATACTCCGGCTGTATCGCTCGTAATCGCCGCAAGCGAAGCGTTGAATATGATTATTGAAGAAGGACTTAACAACATATTTGCGCGTCATAAAAATCTTGCCTTGGCCTGCAGAAATGCCGTAAAGGCTATGGGTCTTGAGCTTTTTACCGAACAAAAATACGCGTCTGATTTGATAACTGCAATTAAAGCGCCTTCAGGGATTGAAATTGATAAAGCGAGATCCATAATGAACCTTGAGCATGATATAATGATTGCCGAAGGGCAGCAACACCTTAAGGGTAAGATCTTCAGAATTGGGCATATGGGTTATGTAGATTGCTTTGATCTTTTAAGGACAATATCGGCATTGGAATTTTCCCTCATAAAGGTTGGCTTTAACATGGAATTGGGGGCTGGTGTGGCCGCCGCCCAACAATCAATTGATCCCTATCTTTGATTTTAGGAGGTAATGGAAATGAAAATTTTAGTATCCGAGAAATTATCAACCAACGGAATGAGCCTTCTCAAGGAAAGTTTTGAAGTAGACGAGAGATTAGGGCTTACTTATAATGAACTGCTGGAAAACATAAGCGCATACGATGCTTTGGTAGTAAGAAGTGCGACTAAAGTAGATGCTCAATTGATTAATAGCGGAATAAACTTAAAAGTGATTGGCAGGGCAGGAACCGGAGTTGACAACATAGATGTTGACGCAGCAAGCAAGAAAGGGATAATTGTTGTCAATACTCCCGATAGCAATAATATTGCGACAGCAGAGTTAACAATTGCTATGATGCTCTCATTGGCAAGAAACATCCCAAAGGCTTATACGGTTTTAAAAGAAGGTAAATGGATGCGAAGCGTTTTTAGCGGCGTTGAAATATGTAACAAATATTGCGTTGTTATTGGCTTAGGCAGAATTGGTTCTATTGTTGCGTCGCGCCTTAAAGCTTTTGGGATGAATGTATTTGCTTATGATCCTTATGTGACGGATGAAAGATTTGAAAAACTCGGTGTGAAAAAACTTGACACAATAGAAGAAGTTATGAGGATAGCTGATTTTATTACGATTCACCTTCCTAAGACAGAAGAAACAAAAGACATCATAGGAAGGGAGCAGTTAAATCTTGCTAAACCTAATCTCAGGCTGGTAAATTGCGCTAGAGGCGGACTTGTCAACGAGGACGCGCTGTATGATTTCCTGAAGGATAAGCGAATTGCTGGCGCCGCAATCGATGTTTACGAAAAAGAACCTAAAGAGGGACAAGGCGGAGCAGATTTCAAGCATAAGTTTCTTGAACTTGATAATGTGGTGCTCACACCACATTTAGGTGCTTCAACAGCCGAGGCTCAGGAGAATGTAGGAATAGCCATTGCTGAGCAAGTGATAGCGGCACTAAAGGGAAACATTGTAAACGCTGTCAATCTGCCCGGTTTGCAGATGGATAATATGGCTGCACTTTCTCCTTATCTCGAATTGGCTCGGATAATTGGAAAGTTGTATTATCAGATCGAAAAGCAGCCTGCTGAAAAGGTTGAGATAACTTATAGCGGAGAAATTGCAGGCAAGGAAACCAAACTTATTACGCTCTCCTATCTTTCGGGTTTACTTGAAACTATAACTGAAGATAGGGTCAACTTTGTCAATGTAGAGGCGATGATTCGAGAATATGGAATCGAAGTGACTGTGAGCACACGCAGTGAAGTTGAGTATTACACAAATCTAGTGACGGTAAAAGTAACGAATAAAGATAAGGCGCTTACATTCGCCGGTACCGTCTTTGGGAAAAAAGAGCTGAGAATAGTCAATTTTGTAGGCTATGAAGTGGATTTCGTCCCAACTTCATTTATGCTTGCCGTGCAAAATATTGACAAGCCGGGAGTCATAGGCCGAATTGGAACCATAATGGGTAAAGCGGGAATAAATATAGCCACAATGAGGGTTAGCCGTAATCGCAAGGAAAACAAAGCTGTCATGATAATAAATATCGATAGCTGGGTTAATGAAGAGACACTACGGGAGTTAGAGAGTATCGATGGCATATTAAAAGTAAAATTATTAAAAATGTAAAAACAAAGAAATACATCAATGTATCACTTTCAGGCATAAATATTGTAAGCGACAGACTCTAGAGTAAGACATAATCATCATTCCGACGTTTTTGTGTTTATTGACAAACAAATAGCGCTTCTATATAATGCGGGTTATTATTGACACGAAAGGACATAAAATATGCAAAAGCTCGGCCTAAATGAGATTCGTAAAAGATTTCTTTCTTTTTTTGAAAGCAAAGGGCATTTGATAATGCCAAGTTTTTCGCTTATCCCTGAAAAAGACAAGAGTTTGCTTCTTATTAATTCCGGAATGGCGCCTTTAAAACCCTATTTTACCGGTCAGGAGAAACCACCAAGGGCAAGAGTTGCGACTTGTCAGAAATGCGTAAGGACGCCTGATATAGATAGAGTCGGCAAAACAGCGCGTCATGGTACTTTTTTTGAAATGCTCGGAAATTTCTCTTTTGGCGATTATTTCAAAAGCGAAGCGATTTCGTGGGCATGGGAATTTGTAACAGTGAATTTACAATTACCAATAGACCGGCTTTGGGTCAGTATCTATCAGGATGATAATGAAGCACACGATATTTGGACGAAAAACATCGGGTTATCCGGGGACAGGGTCGTAAAGCTGGGAAAAGAAGATAATTTTTGGGAGATCGGAGTAGGTCCGTGCGGCCCTTGTTCCGAGATCTATTATGATAGGGGAAAAGATAAAGGCTGTCTTAGTGAAGATTGTAAGGTCGGTTGTGATTGTGACAGATTCGTTGAATTCTGGAATCTGGTTTTTACCCAGTTTAACAAAGACGAACAAGGCAATTATAACAAATTGCCTAATCCGAACATCGATACCGGAATGGGACTCGAAAGAATTTCCGCAATAATGCAGGGTGTTGATACACTTTTCGACGTAGACACTATAAAAAGCATAATAGGGAGTATAAGTGGTATATCAGGCGTGTATTATGGTATGGACAACAAATCTGATATTTCTTTAAGAGTTATTGCTGATCATGCCAGAGGTATTGTATTCATGATATCGGATGGGATTTTACCTTCAAATGAAGGACGAGGATATGTTTTACGCAGAATTTTACGAAGGGCTGCTCATCATGGCAGAACATTGGGGATAGACAGACCTTTTTTGACTGAAATAGCTCAGTCGGTTATTTGCGAATCATCAGAGGCATATAATGAGCTGAAGCATAAAGAAGAATATATCCTGAAAGTTGTAAATATCGAAGAAAACAAGTTTAAAGAAACAATTGAGCAAGGTTTAGTTATATTGAACGGTTTTATTGATAAAATGAAAAAAAACAGCGTTATGGTGTTGAATGGAAAGGATGCTTTCAAACTATACGATACATATGGTTTTCCATTTGATTTGACCAAAGAAATTCTGGCAGAGCACAATTTGTTTGTCGATGAGCAGACTTTTTCGGAAAATATGAAAAATCAGCGTGATCGAGCAAGATCGGCTCAGATGAAGACCGATTTTATGGGTATAGAAGGCAGTAATTATCAATTGATTGATAAAAATATCTCAACATGTTTTAAGGGCTATAACCTTCTTGAAACAGAAAGCAGAGTAGAATCCATTATAAAGGGAGAAGTATACACAGATACAGCTTTTGAAGGCGATGAAGTATTTATCGTGCTTGACAATACTCCATTTTATGGCGAAAGTGGAGGTCAGGCTGGTGATCGAGGCAAATTAATTTCCGAGGAATTACAAGTCTGTATTAATGACACCAAAAAGGCATATGGCGATCATATAGTTCATACCGGGATAATAGAAAAAGGCATATTGCGAAAAGGAGATACAGTTCTTGCGGCAGTCGATAAAGAGTCAAGAATGGCAATTGCGCGAAACCATACGGCAACTCACTTGCTTCACAGAGCGTTAAAGAAGATTTTAGGCGAACATGCCGAACAAGCAGGTTCTATGGTTGATAAAGACAGATTAAGGTTTGACTTCAGGCATTTTACCGCGTTGACCGATCAGGAAATAGAAGCGATTGAGCGCTTGGTAAACGAAAGGATAATGGAATGTCTGCCGGTTGAACTGTTAGAATTGAGCTTTGATGAAGCGAGACAATTAAAAGCTATAGCTTTGTTTGGCGAAAAATATGGGGAAGTTGTAAGAGTTGTCAGAATAAGTGATTACAGCACGGAACTTTGCGGGGGTACTCATCTTAGGAATACCGGCCAGGCAGGTTTTTTCAGGATCATTGCAGAATCTGGTATAGCGGCAGGAATACGCAGAATAGAGGCAGTAACTGGATGGAATTCTTATGATTATGCATTGAGCCGGGAGCATAAAATGTCGGAAGTTTCGGCCATTCTTAAAACTACACCATCTGATTTGGAGAAACGCGCTATTAGTTTGGTTAAACAGGTAAAAGAACTTGAAAAAGACATAGAAATCTTAAAAGGCAGCATCCTTGCGAATGTGGTTGATAATCTTCTAGTTTTACGAAAGGAGATGGGAGAACTTTCCTATGTCTTTGCGAGAGTAGATGGATATGATGTAGTGGACCTTAGGAACATTGCAGACAGGCTTAAAGACAGAATCGGCCAGGTGGTTGTCGTGTTGGCTGCATTTAAAGAAAGCAAAGTACACTTTGTAGGTGGTACTACCGGAGAGAACGTTTCAAAAGGAGTTCATGTAGGCAAACTCATCGGAGAAATAGCAAAGATAGCGGACGGTGGTGGTGGTGGACGTGCCGAAATGGCTCAGGCAGGCGCTAAAGATCCGTCAAAGATTAGTGAAGCGTTTTTACAAGCCGAAGCGATTCTTGCAAAGCAAATCGGCCTGAGATAAGGATGTTTGCATTGCATATTTTCTGGTAGTGATGTATTATGGGATATAATTTTGTTGATTTAGTTCGATGAAAGCGGGTTTGTTAAGATGAACGAGGATTTTAAAGACACAATGATGTTTCGGATCAAAAAGGAAGCTACCGATACCCCAAAGGGAATCTTACTCAATGTTTTTCGCGCGTTACAAGAAAAAGGTTATGATCCGGTTAATCAACTTGTCGGTTATTTTATTTCCGGTGATCCTACTTACATAACAAACCATAGAAATGCACGCTCGATCATTGGCAGACTTGAAAGGGATGAACTTTTGGGTGAACTGATTAGCTTTTATATTGAGAACCAGAAAGAATAAGAGTTGTAACATATTTTTGAAAGGCGGATTTATGAGGATTCTTGGTTTAGATTTGGGAGATAAGCGTATAGGAGTTTCGATAAGCGATCCGCTGGGTCTTATTGCACAAGGTATCGACACAATTGAAGCCAGAGTAAATTTAGAAATTATAAATAAGGTATGTGAAATTACAGCCTTATATAACGTGGAAAAGATAGTTATCGGGCTTCCTAAGAATATGGATGGCTCGCTAGGTTTACAGGGAGAAAAATCCTTTCTTTTTGGTGAAGAGTTAAAACTTCGCTATAGCGGGGAAATAGTGTATTATGATGAAAGGTTGACTACAAGGGCTGCAAACGCAGCTTTGCTTGAAGGTAATATAAGACGTAAAGACAGGAAAAAAAAGGTTGACAGGATTGCTGCAGTACTGATACTACAAGGATATCTTGACTTTATGAATAATTGCAAGAAAGAAGGATAACGAAATGGAAGAAACAAATGTAAACATAATAGAACTGATTGATGAGAACAACGAAACAGAACAGTTTGAACACGTTATGACGATTTCTTACGATGATCGAGATTATGTAGTTTTAAAGGTCCTTGAGAACGAGGACACGGAAGAGGAAGAAGTGATCATGATGAGAATAGAAATGGACGAAAGCGGGGAAGAAGTCTACAAGACTATTGAGGATGAAGATGAAGAGCAGGAAGTATTCGATGCTTTCCTTGAGATACTGGATTCACAGGAAGAAGAATAAAAAGTGCCTTTAGGCACTTTTTATTCTTCTTAAATAACTGAAAGCCACAATATATAAAAAAATTGATATTCGACAAGGAATTTAGAATTTTTTGTCGAAGTTATGTAGAATAATTATTTAAATATACCTTTGAGGAGTGGTAGCCATGATACGGAATATATTCTCAAATACAAAGATATTAGAAAAGGCGCTTGATGCGACATGGCTTAGAAACGAGGTTATTTCTAATAATATTGCCAATGTTGATACGCCTGGATTTAAAAAGAGTGCCGTTAGGTTTGAAGATGAGCTTGAGGCTGCGATTGTGCAGCGAGGTATAGAGGGTAACAAGACCAGACAAAACCACATTAATATTGGCCAAGCTTCAATCGACAGGATTAGGCCTGAAATTTTTACGTCAGAAGGCACAGCTATGAGAGAAGATGGAAACAATGTAGACATAGATGCGGAAATGGCCGCATTAGCCAACAACACGATTATGTATAATTATCTTGTTCAGAAGATAACCAGGGAATTCAGCAGGATACGAAATGTAATCATGGAAGGGAGAAGGTAATCATGAGAATGCTTAAATCTTTTTCTATAAGCGCTTCCGCATTGACTTTGCAAAGATTAAGAATGGATGTTATCGCTCAAAACATTGCTAACGCAGGTACTACACGAACCGCTGCCGGAGGTCCTTATCGCAGAAGATTGGTAGTAGCCCAGGAAAATTCCGGTATATCCCCGTTTTCAAGACAACTTTCAGAAAGCAGGGGCAGGCTTGCGGCAGGCGGGGTTATTGCTGCAAGAGTTATTGAAGATCCCTCCTCTTTTAAGCTGGTATATGATCCTGGACATCCTGATGCTGACGAGCTCGGGTATGTCGCTATGCCGAATGTTGACACGGTAAGAGAAATGACCGATATGATTTCGGCTACAAGATCGTTTGAAGCTAACATTACCGCTTTTAACGCCTCGAAAAGCATGGCGATGAAAGCGCTTGAAATTGGCAGATAGGAGAGGCTGATATGAGAATAGATTCGCTGAATATAGCAAGGGTTCCTGAGTGGGGTTCGGTTGGTGTTCAAAACGGACAAGGCGGTGCTTTTGCCGATGTTTTAGAGCAAGCCATATCAGACTTTCGAAGCCTTGAAGCGACAAATCAACAAAACAATCTTTTGCTTGCAACAGGTGGTATGGAAAATCTTCACGGTGTTATGATAGATCTTGAAAAGGCAGATATTGCGTTACAGTTTACGTTGCAAGTAAGAAATAGGATAATGGAAGCTTATCATGAGATCATGAGAATGCAATTATAAAGAATGTAACGAAAAATAGGTAGCGAGACGGATTTATTTGTCGAATATTTTGTGGTAATTATTACACATGTAAAGATTATTATTCAAACGGGGTGAAGTTGGAGCGCTAATATGAACAATTTACTTGGGATAATAAGTAAACAATTGAATGGATATTGGGAGAGCTTAAACGGCAACCACAAAAAGATTCTGATAGTTGCCGTTATTTGTATTGTTTTAATAGTTAGTATATCAGCTTTTACGTTAGGTCAGCCGCGCTATGTAGTTTTATTTAGTGGTCTTGAAGCGCAGGAAGCTTCGGAAATTTTCACAAGGCTTCAGGAACTTGATGTACAACCAAGACTTCAGGGAGTATCTACAATCATGGTACCTGAAGAGAGAGAAGCCGAACTTAGGATGCAACTTACAGCGGAAGGTTATCCGAAATCCGGCTTTAATTTTAATATTTTTGCAAATGATGGAGGCTTAGGGCAATTCGGGCAAACAGACGAAGATAAACGCATTATGCTAATGATGCAGTTACAAGAGAGACTTTCCGAATCTATTAAATTTCTTGATAGCGTTGAGGATGCAGTAGTTAACATTGCTATACCCGAGACAGATCAATTTGTGTTAAAAGATCAACAAGTTCCCGTCACGGCATCGGTTATAATCGAACCTGTTTTTGGTCAGCAGATAACTGCTGTTCAGGCGGAGAATATTGAGCAGTTGGTTGCACGAAGTATCCCGGGGCTTAAGCCTGAAAACATTACAATAATAGATCGAAATGCGAATATATTGAACCGGCGACATGAAGAACATATGCCGGGGGATCAATTTGATTTAGAGCATCAAATGGAAGACAGATTGAAAAATCAAGTGATTAATCTGCTCGAACCTGTATTTGGACTGGGTCGGATTGTTTCGAAAGTAAATGTAAAGCTGAATTTCGATAAACAGGTTACCGAATCGGTGAGATTTGAACCTGTAGTGGATGATTCCGGGATCATCATCAGCCGGGAAGCTCTTCGTGAGAGAATGACAGATGCTCAAGCAGGAGGGGTAGTGGGTGAAACTCCTAATGTTACGCAGTATCCGGTTGTCGCTGATGCTGGAGAAGGATCCTTTGACAAACGTCATGAGATTGTGAACTACGAAGTGAATGAGATAAAAGAAAGAATCGAAAGGCAACAAGGGCAGATAGAAGACTTGTCAATATCTGTAATAATTGATAGCGATGCTGTTGATGAAGAAACTATCGGGAGTGTCAAAGAACTTGTGGCAGCTGCGGTTGGAACTGACATTAACAGAATTGCTGTGCATGCCATGAAATTCGATGTTACCCTTCAGGAGGCATTTCTTGAAGGATTTGAAGGTCGGCGCATAGGTATTGGTTTAGACCCGAATATCTTAATGATTGCTGCATTTATTTTTGTTTTAGCAATCATTGTTTTTACAATCCTTAAAAGGCAAAAGGCGCTCTCCGAACAAAGAACTTTGCAACATGCGGGGCTTGAAGTCGGCACAACACAACTAGAAATTGAGCAGGTCGATCTTGAAAAGGATACGCAAGATCAGATCAAAAAACAACTCGACAAATTGGCAATGCAGCGCCCTGATGCTTTGGCGCAGCTTTTGCGCAATTGGCTGACCGAAGAATAGAGAGTGTGATTGAGAATGGTTCGACATAAAATCGGTCTTAGCGGTAAGGAAAAAGCGGCTATTTTGCTGGTTTCGCTGGGTATGGAAAAGGCATCGGCGATATATAAGCATCTAAAAGAAGATGAAATAGAACAACTAACCATGGAAATAGCCAATTTAAGAAAAATAGAACCTGATGTCAAAAATAAGGTAATGGAAGAGTTTTATCAGGTATGCCTTGCGCAGAATTACATATCGGAAGGTGGCATAACATATGCCAAGGAAGTCCTGGAAAGAGCATTAGGAACACAAAAGGCACTTGATATGATAAATAAGCTTACGTCCTCTCTTCAGGTCAGGCCTTTTGAGTTTGTGCGGAAATCCGACCCTACCCAGGTCTTGAATTTCATACAAAATGAGCATCCTCAGACGATAGCACTTGTAATGGCGTATTTAAAGCCCCAGCAGGCTGCTGCTATTCTTTCTATGCTTCCGGCTGACAAACAGACGGATGTTGCAAGCAGGATCGCTTTTATGCGCGGCACATCCCCGGATATTGTAAAAGAGGTTGAAAGGGTACTGGAAAAAAAACTCTCATCCCTGGCGATTTCGGACTTTACAAGTACAGGGGGAGTTCAATCGCTCGTTGATATATTGTTGGCGGTAGATAGAAGTACCGAAAAACATATAATGGAAACACTTGAGCTAAAAGATAGTGAGCTAACTGAGGAAATTAGGAAGAGAATGTTCGTATTCGAAGATATTATCACTTTAGACAACCGTTCAATACAAAGGGTATTGAGGGATGTGGACAACAGCGTTTTAGTACTTGCTTTAAAAGGTGTAAGCGAGGATGTGTCACGAGCTCTGTACGCTAATATGTCAAAGCGTATGCAGGAGATGGTAAGGGAAGATATGGAGTTTATGGGTCCTGTACGTTTGCGCGATGTTGAAGAAGCGCAGCAAAAGATCGTCAATATAGTGCGTAAACTTGAAGAAGCGGGAGAAATAGTAATATCAAGAGGGGGAGGGGACGAGATAATTGCCTAATGTGTTTAAGTCCCAATTAGTTCTTGTAAATCATAACTTGCCGTTTGTGCCAGAGAGAAGACAGAAGGCGCTTTGTCATGACAATAATTCAAAGTTACTTGATACAACCGAGGGAAATGATGCGGTCGAAGAAATAATCGCAAGAACGTTAGAAAAGGCTGAAATAGAAGCTTTCGACATTATCAACAGGGCAAATACTGAAGCTCAAGAAATACTAACCCAATCTTTGATTCAATCCGATAATATAAAAGAAGAGGCAAGGATTAAAGGTTATGAGAAAGGGATTGAGCAAGGCGTCGCATCGGCTAGAACAGAATGCGCCTCTTTAATTGAGGAGATATTGACCATAAAGGCGCAGATAAAAGAGGAGAGAGCAAGGCTCTATTCAGCTTTTGAGCAAGATTTAGTCAAGTTATCGCTTGAGATTTCGAAAAAAGTTATATATGAGCAGCTTTCTGAAGATGATGAAGCATTCATAAGACTTGTGCAATCTACTGTTCAAAAGGTACAAGGTGTAGACTTCGCGAAAATTTGGGTTAGCCCTGCCGACCATATCAGACTTTCAGACTTACGGGAATCTCTCCTATCTGGTCTAAAGGGCATAAAAGATGTTGAAATTTTAAGAGGTGAGTCCATAAAAAACTGGGGTTGCATAGTTGATACTGAAAGTGGTGTGCTGGATGGTGGAGTTGATACCAGAGTGACTCAGATTAAAGAAGCACTGTTTCCCTCAGGTGAGGAATTACCTGTATGACTAATGTCGTCTCCATAAAAAAGTACATAGAATCCGTAAAGATAACGCAAGTGATTAAGTTTACGGGTAAAGTTATCCAGGTAATTGGGCTTACCATAGAAGCGCAGGGACCTGCGGTTCAATTAAGAGAAATCTGCCATATATATAATTATAAGGCTTCAGGTTATATCGAAGCAGAAGTGGTAGGTTTTAAGGGTGATAAAATATTGCTGATGCCTTTGGGCGAACTTGACGGAATAGGTCCCGGTAGTCAGGTTGTAGCTACTCATAGACCTTTGATGGTTCCTGTGGGGCGAAATCTTGTCGGAAGAGTACTGAATGGTCTAGGGAATGCAATAGATGGTAAAGGAGATCTCGTTGCGGAAGCATGGGTGCCAACTTACAAATCTGCTCCTCACCCCTTATCCCGAAAGAGGATAACGCAACACTTAGCATTGGGGATAAAGGCTATTGATGGGTTATTAACTTGCGGTCAGGGACAGAGGCTTGGGATATTTTCAGGAAGCGGCGTTGGGAAAAGCACTTTGCTGGGTATGATAGCCAGAAATACAGAGGCTGAAGTAAATGTCATAGCCTTGATAGGCGAAAGAGGCAGAGAAGTAAGAGATTTCCTTGAAAGAGATCTTAAGCCTGAAGGATTAGAACGCTCTGTAATTATTGTAGCTACTTCAGATCAGCCTGCATTAGTAAGAATTAAGGGAGCATTAGTTGCAACAGCTATTGCGGAACATTTCAGGGATGAGGGTAAGAATGTTTTGCTCATGATGGACTCCTTAACAAGATTTGCCATGGCTCAACGGGAAGTAGGGCTTGCGGTAGGAGAGCCGCCGGTTGCGAGAGGATATACGCCTTCGGTCTTTGCAATTTTACCAAAAGTTCTGGAAAGAGCAGGTAATTCTGAAAAAGGTTCCATAACAGGACTTTATACAGTTCTGGTGGATGGAGACGACTTTAACGAGCCTGTTTCGGATGCGGTAAGAGGGATACTGGATGGACACATCGCTTTATCAAGAGAACTTGCAAACTCAGGTCATTATCCCGCAATAGACGTATTGCCAAGCGTAAGCAGAGTTATGCCGGACATAGCTTCAAAGGATCATCTCAAAATGGCTAGCAGGCTAAAGTCATTAATGGCTGCCTACAAAGATGCAAAAGATCTGATAAATATCGGCGCATATCATAGGGGCAGCAATAAGGATATCGATGAAGCGATAGAGAAAATGCCTGAAATAGTAAATTTTTTACAGCAGGATGTCGATGAATCTGTAAGTTTTGATAGAACTCAGGATTATCTGGGGGGCTTAATAAATAATATTTCTGAGGTGAAGCATGCCTAAGTTTAAATTCAGGCTTAAAACGGTACTAAATGTAAAGGAATTAAAAAAGAAACAGTCTGTAGTCGATTATGCTGAACTGTCAAGGTATTTGGAGATTCAGGAACAAATGCTTTCCGGTATGAAAAACAAATCGACAGAGATTGCGGACCTTTTGACTCATGAAGCATCCAAAGGTATTACCGCTGCGGAAATAAAGACACATTCAGCCTTTTTAAGAAGAATTGATAAAGACATAAAGAATCAATCAAGAGTGGTAGATGATATTCATAAGGAGAAACAAAACTTACAGGCAGCATTATTTAAGCTTCACAACGAGGTAAGAGTTTTAGAGAGTTTAAGACAGAGAAGGCAGATTGACTTCCTCCATGATCTTGAAAAACAGGAAGAAAAGAGAGTCGATGAGTTTGTAACATATACTTTAAGCATCATATAGTGTTGCGGCGAAACGTGATTAATGAGAGATACAAGAGCGTAGCGTTTTCGGAGAAGGATGTATGGGTAAATTGCAATCAAGCAAAACCGGAAGTGAAAAAAAGCCTAAAATCAAAGGTGCTTCAAAAAAATCAAGCTCAACAACTTTTATCGTGGTTATAGTGATAATATTGATTCTTGTTGCCGCGGGCACAGTCGTCTTTATGCTAAACATAGGTAATTTGAGGGATTCAGTTCTTGCCGTAATTTCTCCGGAAACGGTGATAGAAGAGGAAATAAGCGAACAGGAACGCCTTGAAGCACAGATAAGAGATGAGATAATCAGATTAAGCACAGTGGAAGATGAACTTGAAACGCGAGAAAATGAGTTAAATGTTAGAGAGAATGAACTTAACCTTAGAGAGGAGGAGATAAACCGAATAATGCAGGAAAATATTGTAGTACAAGAGCAACTCTCTCCTCAGTTTAAAAACCTGATGAGCATAACGGAATTTTACAACAATATGGAATCAGAACAGGCAGCGCTTATTTTATCTGAAATGGAAAGCGATGAGCAGATAATTCTTATAATTAAGAATTTGGACAAGGAAAAATCCGGGGAGATATTGGGACTTATGGAACCTGAAAGAGCCGCCGAACTCACTGAAAGGATGATGTTACAAGAATAGTAAAGTATTAAAGACCTTGGAAAGGGGGAATGTATAAAAGATGAAGTATATTGGAAAGGGGGTGATAAGTGATGACAATTCAGGTTAATGATGTGTATGGCTCGGACAAGCATACCGCGAAAACAAGCAAAGACAATCTATCATCTTGTGTTTTTGGGAATTTTGCCAAGTTGATGACAGGATTTGTAAACGATGAAACGGATACTGAAAAAGTACAGGAAATTGTTTTAGACATAAGTAAATTGCTGATAAAACCCGATGGAGTATTAAAAGTGGAATATCCTGAGATTAAGGGATGTTTGCAGCTTTCATTAATGTCATCAGACACTTCAGCAAAACAAGAAACGGAAGCAATTCTGGAAAACAATTACATTGCCGCGCATATTCATACCGCAGGATATTATTTGGCAAAGGGAAACAAAAGCGCGTCTGCCGCACAAATGCTAATCTCATCTGAATCTACAGAGATAATGCTACAAGAGGCAAATGCTTTGTTAGATATAGTAAAACCTAAATCGTTTCGACTACCTGTAACCGTTAATAATTTTTACGAAAGTCTTTATACTAAGCCCAGCGACTCTGATGATTTGCATTTAATTCAACCTTCAATATCAGACGGCAAGGATAATATTGTTTCTGATAGTATGACCCAACTGGGTTCAGCTGAGAACCTGGCAGGAAAATTTAACAGCTCTAAAGCTTTTCAACAAAAAAGACATGATGTTTTTGATTATGTTGATAGCTCAAGTCTGCTAAATATTGATGCACAACTAAAATTTAGCAGTGATGATTCTATTGACACTAAGAGTGTTACCTTAGATGAAATGTCAAAACAGAGCGCAGAGGCGATAAATGCTGTTCCGAAAGGATTCTCAGACAAAGCTGCGATTTTATCATCAGGATATGAGCGCACCGGGCTTGTTATGCCGAGCGAAGCAAAGAGTCAAAAAGAAGAAATTCTTGTCAATGTAACCGAAAAACCGGAGAATGTTCCAATTGGTCTAAAACAAGTGCTTGAACCTGGTTTTACGCAAGCTCGACAGGATTCGGGTTTTGAAACCTCAAACGGCAACGTTAAAGGTGAACAACTCCTAGAACAGGGTAGTACTGAGCGACCGGAAAATTCGTTTAGAAACGTTTTAACGCAGATATCGACTTCTTCCGAATTAGTTTCATACATGCCCGATTTAGTCGAAAAGCTTACGATTAAAACGGAAGTTTTGATGCAGCTTGCTGAAAAGATTACTTTTATGTCAACTGAAGGGAAGACTGAAATGGAAGTGCTGTTGCATCCTGAGAGCTTAGGCAAGCTCCTGTTAAGAATTGTTAATGAAAACGGTTTGTACTCGGCTCGAATAACAGCTGAGACATATCAAGCAAAGGAATTGCTCCAGTCGCATTTAAATGATCTTAAGTCAACTTTAAAAGAACAAGGGTTTAACTTCTTAAACCTTGACGTAAATCTTTCAAACGGACAGAGCAATAATCGGCAATGGGCGTGGAGGGATAGCTTTTTTCTCCGGCAAAATGGAACCGGAGATTTAAATCACGCAAAACGAGAGCACCTGATTGAGCGGGTTGGAAAGTCATTAAGTGGATCAAAATTTTCCGGGCGTATCGATTGCTTGGTATAAGGAGGTGAGACTATTGAGGATTGAAAACACTCAGCAAAACGGGCAGAGCATTTCTGCAATACAAAATCGTGCGGAACTGGGCAAGGATCAATTTATGAAATTACTGGTGACACAGCTTAGATTTCAGGATCCGTTAAGGCCTATGGACGACAGGGAGTTTATTTCGCAAATGGCACAGTTTTCGGCGCTTGAGCAGATGCAGAACCTTAACCGCGAATTTTCCAACGTTAAAGCGATGAACATGCTAGGTAACTTAATTACCGCAAAGATTGAAGGCGAAGGCCCCGAACCTGAAATTCTTAAAGGCCTGGTCGAATCGGTTGCATTTGAAAATGGACGAACTAATGTGTTGGTTGATGGGCGGATCATAGCAATCGAAGACATTGTAGGAGTCCATATGCTGAATCCTGAGTTAAGTCGCGAAAAATTGCAGTCAGGCGAGTAAGGAGAGTATGCTAATGAAAATTATGAACAACGGCGAGATGAATAGAATACAACCGAAGGCTTCAGATGTTCCAAATCGTAACACGAGCGCTAATTCGAATAAAGGCTTCGATAGTATTTTGCAAAGCGCTGTTAGCAACATTCAGGAGATTAAATTAAGCAAGCATGCTCAGGCGAGGATGATTGAGAGAAATATAAGCCTTACCAAGCCTCAAATGGAGAAGATTGGAGATGCCGTGAACAGGGCAAATTCTAAAGGAATCAGAGATTCGCTTGTTTTGCTTGACAAGATTGCATTGATAGTTAATGTCCCAAGCAGGACAATCGTAACGACGGTTGATGAGAAAAGTATCAAGGAAAGCGTTTTTACTAATATTGACGGAGCGGTGATATTGTAGCCGGACCTTTTCAGGGGGCTGCTTCCGATTTTATGATAAAACGGAATTAACCGCGATTTAAAAATTTTAGGAGGTTAGTTTTATGATGAGGTCAATGTTTTCAGGGGTTTCAGGATTGCGGGCGCATCAGACATGGATGGACGTAATCGGAAACAATATTTCAAATGTTAATACAGTCGGTTTTAAGGCAAGCCGGGTGACTTTTCAGGAAGTATTCAGTCAAACTTTGAGAACTGCCGTTTCGCCCGCTCCCGGCGGTGGCCGTGGCGGTATTAATCCGCAGCAAGTGGGACTTGGTATGTCTATTGCTTCAGTTGATGTGCTGCATCAAAGAGGTAGCGTACAAAGGACGGATAATGCAACGGATCTGGCGATCGATGGGGAAGGCTTTTTTGCTTTGGCGGATGGTGACAGGCGACTATTCACACGAGCCGGCAATTTAAGGATGGATGTTGGCGGCTATCTTACTGTTCCCAATGGAATGAAGGCATTAGGATGGTCTGGGGATGATATTGCCGGCAGATTGCAAGCAACGGCGCAGCCAATCAATCTTGCCAACCAATTTATGGCGGCAAGTGCAACGGACAGAATTGCCTTTCAGGGAAATTTGGACAGCCGGACACCAACAGGTGGGGTAGTAAGACATGCTGTGACATTGTTTGATAGTCTGGGAGGACAACACAGGGTGGATTTTGTATTCACTAAGGCAGCTGCTCTTAACACATGGAATGTTACTATAGAGCCTGAACGTGGTGGAGCAATTGATCCAACAACACCTCCGGCTCCTGCACCTACCCCAACTTCGGTTGGGACACTTACATTCAATCCTGACGGGAGTCTGTATGAACCCGCATCTCCTGCCATTCCGCCATCTTTTCCTACCAATTTAATAACCTTTAACCCAGCTGATGCTATTACCGGTGCTGCTGATATCGTTTTTAATCCAGGCAGTATAATTTTCGACCCTGATAGACTCACCCAATACGCAGTCGATACATCCGTTAGGGCGTCAGAAGTATCGGGGTATGCCGCAGGTAGCCTAACCTCGCTTAACATAGACAATGCCGGGAGAGTCATCGGTGTATTTACAAACGGGCAGTTGGATGAGTTGGCTTTGCTTGCCGTAGCAAAGTTTAACAACCCTTCAGGTCTTATGAAGATAGGGGATAACCTTTTTGAGGATACTGTCAATGCGGGTTATTTAGGTCTTGACGCGGCAGGAATTGCCAGCAGAGGTCTAATAAGCCCCGGTACGCTTGAAATGTCGAATGTGGATCTAGCCAAGGAATTTACCGATATGATTGTGGCACAAAGAGGATTCCAGGCTAATTCAAGAATAATAACCACATCGGACGAATTATTGCAGGAACTGGTTAACATTAAGAGGTAACAGGAAGCAGGGCGGGTTACCCGCCCTGTAAATTTCTTGACTGGGAGATGAGCATATGATAGAAGTTACGCGCCTAAACGGAAAGGAATTTTATATTAATTCCGATTTAGTGTTGTTTATCGAAAAGACTCCCGACACTGTCATAACGCTTTTAAACGAGCGAAAGATAGTTGTGTCGGAGGATGTGGAGCAGATTGTGGACAAAATAGTCGAATTCAAAAGGAAAGTTTTTTCAGGTCCTGAAATTAAGACTAGGGCATAAAAAGAGGTGTATTGAATGGATATAGCAACTTTAGCTGGTATTATCGCAGGTGCTTCATTTCTTGTAATAGGAATATTATTATCGGGAAGTTTGAGTAGTTTTTATGACGCTCCTTCTGTCATGATTGTAATGGGCGGCACTTTGGCTTCTACCTTGATTGCCTATCCGCTTAATAAAGTGATCGGCATTATAAATGTGGCAAGAAATCTTTTTTTTGTAAAAGAGTTGAATTCTCAGGATGTAATAACAAGAATTATTGAGCTTGCCAACGTTGCCAGAAAAGAAGGATTGTTGGCATTGGAAGAAGCTGCGAGCAATCTTAATGACCCATTTTTACAAAAGGGCGTCTTGCTCATTGTCGACGGTACAGACCCGGAACTGGTAAGAAATATAATGGAAACCGAAATATCGTTTGTTGAAGAACGACACAAACAGGGGCAGGGTATTTTTGAGACAATGGGTGCCCTTGCGCCGGCTTTTGGCATGATAGGCACTCTGATAGGCCTAATAAATATGTTATTGGCACTTGATGATCCGGATATGTTGGGACCAAATATGTCAGTTGCTTTAATAACTACTTTTTATGGTTCTGTATTGGCTAATTTTCTTTTTATTCCAATGGCCATCAAGCTCAAACATAGAAGCGGGCAGGAGCTTTTGTATAAAGGGATTATGCTGGAAGGTTTATTATCAATACAGGCAGGAGAAAACCCGAGGATAATAGAGGAAAAACTCAAGGCATTCCTTTCGCCTTCCGAGCGCAAAAAGGAAAAAGACAGAGATTCTGATGGAGGAAAGTAATTGTGGCAAGGAAACGTTCACCCGATAATCCACCGCCGGGAGCTCCTGCTTGGATGACCACATATGGTGATCTGATCACATTATTGCTTGTTTTCTTTGTATTTTTATTCTCTTTTTCAACAATTGACGCCGAGAAGTGGCAGGCTCTTTTAGCGTCGCTTCACGGTAATGTCGGAGTTATGGAAGGTGGTAAGACAGTGAGCGAGTTGCCTAAAGTTGACGACGCCGCCTTGCAGGATCAGATCGATGAAGTAGTTAGGCAGAGAACACGAAGGCTACAAAAAAGTGAGCTGGCTAGTGAACAAGCATCGGAAACTGAAGAAGTCGATGAGTTTGTAAGACTGTATCAGATGATAGAACAGTATCTTGAACAAAATAATGTTCATGCGGAAATTGAGATTTCACCCGCTCATACCGAAATTCTTGTCAGGTTTCAGGAATATGTGCTTTTCGATACCGGAAGGGCGGATATAAAACCCCGGTCGGCAGAGATTTTGGATACCATTGCCCAGATTTTGTTAGCACATATAGACGCTATAGACAGGATCAGAGTCGAGGGACACACGGATAACAGACCGATAAGCACTCCTTTATATCCTACAAATTGGGAATTATCAGCCGATCGCGCAATAAAGGTTGTAAGGTTTTTTCAGGAAAGACACACAATTCCCGGAAGCAAGCTTGCCGGCAAAGGCTTTGGGGAGCACCAGCCAATCGCTGATAACGCTACGGAAGAAGGAAAGGCAAAAAACAGAAGGGTGGATATCCAGATAGCACGAATTGTTGGAATGCCGGGAATTATTCAGGCTGAGGGGAGCAATTAGCATTTATGAGTAAAACCTTGATAATTATTTTACTTGTGGTTGTTATTCTGATTATAGCGGCAGGCGCTGCATTTTATTTTTTTATGTTAAGAGGACAAGATGCCGAAGAAAGTCAACCACAGGAAGAAGTAGGAATAGTATTTCATACGGGAGAGGTATTTGTTACAAACCTTAGAAATAGCGAGTTATTATTAAAAACGGATATTTTTATCAGCGTTCCAAACAGAAACCTAAGGATTCTGCAGGATAACGTACAATTGGTCAGAGACAGAATAATAAGGGTATTAAGAAGTTTTACCGAAGAAGATATCCTAATGGGAGAATTGCAGGATATGGTCGGAGACAGAATAAAAAGTGATTTACAAAATACGCTAAATATTGATAAAATAATTGATGTGTATTTTACAGAGTTCGTGGTTCAATAGCAGTTTTTGATGGGGGGGGGATAAGTATAAATGCCTGATGTGTTGTCACAAAAAGAAATAGACAGTCTTCTGAATGCGTGGACATCCGGTGAAATTGACGTAAGCGAAATACAGGAAACCCCAAAAGACAAAAAGGTAAGATCTTATGATTTCAGAAGGCCGCATAAATTTTCAAAGGATCAGCTGCGTACCCTTCAGATGATACACGAAAATTTCTCAAGAGCAATGTCTTCGTATTTATCAGGAATTTTACGCATTTATTGCGATGCTGAGGTTGCTGTTGTAGAGCCGCAGACATATCATGAGTTTACTAATTCACTGCCTGAAATAGTTGTGCTCGGTGTAGTAGACTTTAATCCACTTAAAAAAAATTCTGTAATTATTGAATTTCCGCCAGACATTTCATATTCTATCGTAGATCGGCTTTTAGGAGGTTCGGGTGGGGCAATCAACAATACAAGAAACCTTACGGAAATTGAAATTGCACTCATCGAAAGAATAATCAAGCACTTGTTAGTTATTATGGGCGACTCTTGGGCTAATGTTTTAAAAGCCGAATTCAAACTGGTTAGAACAGAAACAAGCGTACAATTTGTGCAGATTGTGTCGCCAAACGAAACGATGGCGATCATTACTATAAATGTTCATATAGGCGATGTAGACGGTATTATAAATGTTTGCATTCCTCATCTTGTGCTTGAACCAATAATTGAGAACCTGAGCACAAAGTACTGGTATTCTTCAAGAGTGTCAGATGATGCAAACAATAAGAATGCAGGCTTGATTACTAAGCAGATCGAGTATGCGGGATTAGAAGTAAAAGCCGTGTTAGGCGGAACATCTATAACGGTAAAGGATTTCCTGCATTTACAGCAAGGTGACGTTATACGCCTAGACAATAAAGTCAATCAGGACATTGCGCTATTTATAGGAGATATAAAAAAGTTTAGGGGGAATATCGGAACAAAAGCCAGAAATCTTGCTGTTCAGATTACCGGTATCGAGAAAGGAATTGAAGGAGCATGAACCAATTATTATCTCAAAGCGAGATTGATGCGTTGCTTAAAAGTGACGATATAAAAAATTCTCAAACCGAATCGTTTTTGTCTGAGGAAGCTGACGCAATAGGTGAAATTGCCAATATAAGCATGGGCACGGCAGCCACTGCTTTATATACTTTGATAAACAGAAAGGTCACTATAACAGCTCCTGAGGTTTCTGTCACAACTTTACGAGATGTTTCAGGACAACATCCTATTCCATTTGTTGCTGTGGAGGTTGCGTATACTGAAGGCTTAAAGGGCAGCAATCTTCTTATTATAAACGAAAACGATGTGAGAATTATCACTGACTTGATGATGGGAGGGGATGGGAGCAATCATGATTCGGAACTTACAGAAATGCATTTGAGCGCCATTAGCGAAGCGATGAATCAGATGATAGGTTCGTCGTGTACTTCAATGTCTTCTATGTTCAATAAAAGTATAAATATTTCCCCTCCGCAAGCATTTAGGATAAATTTCGCGGATGGTATTAAAAATACGAGTATCAACATAGATGAAAAAATTGTAAAAATACGTTTCAAAATGGAAGTTTTTGGCCTAATCAACAGCTTTATAATGCAATTCATACCAATTCGATTTGCAAAAGAAATGATAGAAGAACTGCTTGGCCAACAAACGTCAAATGAGATTCAAATCAATAAGCCACAAGAAGCAGCATGGTCTGAAAAAGCAAGCAGTTTTGGTGAAATGGAGAGTAATTTTCGGAATCCTAATCCTAAACCTGAAGCCCAAAAACAGATTAACGTTCATCCTGTAACTTTCAGAGAGTTTGAAGACAAAATACAAACGTCACAAACAAAGGAAAACATTGATTTGATACTTGATGTACCGCTTCAAATATCCGTTGAATTGGGCAAAGTCAGGAAATTGATCAGAGATATTCTGGAACTCAATCTGGGGTCTATAATTGAGTTGGACAAGATGGCCGGGGAACCGGTTGATATACTTGTAAACGGTAAAATGATAGCCAAAGGGGAGGTGGTTGTTATAGAAGATAGCTTTGGCGTTCGTATTACGGATATTTTAAGTCCCGAAAAGAGAGTCATGAAACTCGGCAAATGACTGGTTAAAATAAAACAGGAGGATATTGCATAATGCCAAAAAAAGTCCTAATTGTGGATGACGCGGCTTTCATGAGAATGATGATTAAAGATATATTATCGAAAAATGGTTATGAAGTTGTAGGCGAGGCTGAAAATGGAGTGAAAGCGATTGAAAAATTTAGAAATAGTGAACCGGATCTTGTCATAATGGATATAACCATGCCAGAGATGGATGGTATTCAGGCTGTCAAAGAAATAAAAAAGGTTGACAAAGACGCAAAAATTATAATGTGCTCCGCCATGGGACAACAAGCTATGGTTATTGAGTCTATACAAGCCGGAGCGCAGGATTTTATTGTAAAACCTTTCCAGGCGGAAAGAGTTATAGAAGCCATAAAAAGGGCTGTAGGATAGAATTCTATGGAGCAAATTTTCCATTTCATTTTTCTTTTGCTTGGATTTGTTCTGATATTACTTGCAGCCCATTTTACTGCGAAATGGGTGGGGGGAAAAAAGGGGCGTTATGGGGTTTATAAATATTTTAACATCATTGAGCGCATGTCGCTTGGCGGTGAGAGTTTTTTATACCTGATGCGCATAGGAGGTAGTATTTACATTCTCGGAGTAACTAAAGAAAGCATCCAAGTGTTGGATAAGCTTGAGGAGAGTGATTTAACTGTTTTATCTGCTACTGGAGTTCCCAACGCTTTTGCTGGAGTTTTAAACAAGTATTTAGGGTTTAAACGAACTGATGCTGATGAAAAGACAAGGAATGAAGAGCATGAGCAAAGTTAAGGCGACATTTCTTATTGCTTTCATTGCTTTGATTTTGTTAGCGTCTACGGCTTATGCTCAACCTGATGTACCTGTGCCTAGATTAACAATTGGAGTTGATGCAGCTCAAACTCCTCAGGAAGTTGTTGATACGTTTGAGATTCTGGGCATACTGACTGTTTTGGCTTTAGCCCCATCCATTCTGATAATGATGACTTCGTTTACCAGAATCATCATTGTGTTGTCATTTGTAAGAAACGCACTGGGGATTCAGCAGTTGCCTCCGAATCAAGTTCTGATTGGCTTGGCATTGTTTTTAACTTTTTTCGTAATGGCGCCTATAGGAACTCAGATTTATGACAACGCTATTGAACCGTACCTTGAAAACCGAATAGAGCAACAGGAAGCAATGGATCAGGCGATGTCGCCTATAAGGGAATTTATGTTCAGAAATACAAGAGAGAGCGATATGAACCTGTTTTTGCAATTAAGCGCTCAAGAGAGACCGGAAATTTTAGATGAAATACCAACACATGTTTTGATTCCTGCATTTATAATAAGCGAACTTAAAACAGGTTTTCAAATCGGGTTTTTGATATTTCTTCCATTCATAGTAGTGGATATGGTGGTTGCGAGCACATTGATGTCAATGGGCATGATGATGCTTCCGCCGGTAATGATATCCCTGCCTTTTAAAATATTGCTGTTTGTGTTAGTGGATGGCTGGAATTTGGTTATAAGGAATTTAATAATGGGCTTCAACTAATAATGGGGACGGTTCTATCGATGGGACAGATCTGCAAATAAAACTTTTTGTTATTTCTTCTGTCTAACCATTAACTTCTAATCTCTAGCCTTTAAAAGGAGATGACATGAGCGAAATCGATGTGATCGAAATAGCGCGACAAGCTATTTATACCGGGGTGTTAGTATCTGCGCCACTATTGGGACTAGGACTTCTGGTAGGTATGGTGGTAGCAGTTTTCCAGGCAACAACTCAAATCAACGAGCAAACGCTGGTGTTTGTTTCAAAGATTCTTGCAACAGCACTTGCTGTCGTATTGTTTGGAACTTGGATGATACAGATGCTTACAAATTTTACGATAAACCTGTACAATAACATAAACACATATTTAGGGCTCTAGGAGAAATATGACAACTTTACTTGAAAGAATAATTCCGGAGTTTGAGCTTTTTTTATTGGTGTTTATAAGAATATCAGGCTTGTTTTTGATAATCCCGGTGTTTGGTGTTCGAAACGTTCCGGCTGTTTTCAGAATAGGACTTGCGTTGTTTCTTGCGTACATAGTAATAGGGTTTCAAATATTACCTTTCAACGTGAGAATGGATACTTATTTGCATATTGCTTATTACGCCTTTACTGAACTCCTGATCGGCTTTGTACTGGGATTTATTGCAATAATTGCATTTTCAGCGATCAGCATGGCCGGTCAATTGATAGATACGCATCTTGGGTTTGGGCTTGTACATATATTTGATCCACAAAGTGGCATGGAAGTTTCTCTTATGGGTAAGTTTAAAAATATTTTGGCTATTATTATTTTCTTTACTATCGATGGTCATCATTCTTTGATAAGAATTCTTATTAATAGTTTTGATATTATATCTGCCGGAAACTTGAGGATTGAACCCATTATCACTCCGGAAATTATTGAGCTTTTTGTGAACTATTTCATTTTAGCTTTAAACATTGCGATCCCTATCATTGCCGCATCAATTATCGTGGAGATGGTTTTTGGAATTATTGTGCGAACTGTACCTCAGATGAATATTTTTGTTTTAGGTATACCGATTAAGATAGTAATAGGCTTAATCGCGCTTTATTTGCTTATACCTGTTTATGTTTCCGTAATGGAAGGAATGTTTGGCGATATGCTGGAAACGATGCAGAATTTCATAAGGAAAATGGCTGTGCGATGATAAAGTATAGAAAAATTGAACTGCAGCTCTTTGCGACTGAAAAAACTGAAAAAGCGACACCAAAAAAGCGTAAAGACGCACGGGGAAAAGGACAGGTTTTTAAAAGCAATGAGTTCAGTTCTACACTGACGCTGCTTGTATTGTTTTTCGTCTTAAGGCTTCTTTTTCCCCACATGATCGCTCAGTTTAAGAATGCGTATTTTAGATTTCTTGATGTCAGACCACCGTTTGATGAGATTTATTCCATGGGAGGCATACAAATGCTGGGAATGGATGTCTTGGTTTCGTTGACTCTAATAGCAGCGCCTATCTCAGCAGTCGCGCTTGTCTTAGGTTTGATAATAAACTACTGGCAGGTTGGCTTTTTGTTAACAGGAGAGACCTTAACACCTAAACTTAGCAGACTTAATCCGATAGAAGGTTTCAAAAGGATGTTTTCTTTGAGAACCTTGACAGAGCTTTTAAAGTCTGGTCTTAAAGTGATAATTGTGTCAGTTATTGCTTATCAGGAGTATATGGATGTCGCGAGGGAGCTCCCAATGCTGATTGATCTTAATGTTGCTCAAGGTGCAGCGTTCATAGGAGAAAGTCTCTTTAATCTTAGCGTCAGAATAGGGATAGGCTTACTTGTTTTAGCCATTTTAGATTATGTTTATCAATGGTGGGAGTATGAGAAGAGCTTACGCATGTCTAAACAGGAAATAAAGGATGAGTTCAAGCAGATGGAGGGGGATCCTCAGATTCGCTCAAAGATAAAAGAAAAGCAGCGCCAACTGGGATTAAGAAGGATGATGCAGGATGTACCAAATGCGGACGTAGTTGTGACAAATCCGACACATTATGCCGTAGCGCTGAAATATGAGCCCGCATTAGGCGACGCACCGGTTGTAGTAGCTAAAGGGCTCGATTTGATAGCCTTGAGGATAAAGGAAATTGCGACTAAAAGTAAGGTGGCTGTTGTAGAGAATCCGCCTTTGGCGCAAGTACTATATAGTTCAACCGAGATTGGCCAATCCATACCGGCAGACTTATTTCAAGCGGTAGCCGAAGTATTGGCATATGTTTACAGCATTAAAGGAAAGAATCAGAGTTGAGATTACTGTAGAGTGTTGTTAGAGTCGAAATATTAGGGGGTGTTGATGTGAAATTTTCTGATTTTTTTATTGCATTTGTCGTTATAGG
>Ga0209103_1000065_pt1 | contig 29110 bp, 31 predicted proteins | sample 4C3metaG_FD_184152 | JGI IMG/M metagenome (GOLD analysis project Ga0209103, IMG submission 184152) | Freshwater bacterial and archeal communities from Indian Creek, Illinois, USA - 4C3 metaG (SPAdes) (version 2) | ecosystem: Environmental > Aquatic > Freshwater > Unclassified | place: USA...
ACCAGAAACCCCGTGCTAACAGAGGAGCATCTAGTAGGAGCAACGTTTTGGTTGTATTTTACCTTTGACATAGAAGTGCCCACACACGTGCCGGGCGGCTCGGACTTAGTTCTAGCTGTTTATGCAATTTCTCCTTTAGAGGGCGATAAACCGGATTTTGTGTCCGTTCCCTTGCGGCTCGAATCTAGGTAGGGGAAGGAAACAGAAGACGCTGTGATGGAAGGAGCCGCAACCTAGGTTTCTGTGAAGACGAGTGTTACTGCTAACCCATAGTGCTCAGCGGAAGACGGTTTAAGCTGACCAGGAGCTGCCTTAAAACGTGTCCTGCCAAACCCTCGCGCTTCCTAGGCCACTGCGCAACCAACTTCTAATTGTGGCCTCCCCGGCAGGAAGCTCTAACAGGAGTTCTAACAAAAGTTCTAACGGAAGCCAGCCAAGAGGGGCGTAGCTGAGCCGAACAGATGTTCGTAATAGTGGCATAAACCGCGGCCATTGCTGACCCTAGCTAACCTCACCGGAGGAGAACTAAGACCACGCGCCTGTCTGGCAGTCAAGAGTTGATTTTCTCACCAAGGCTAAAATGGGGGAATTTATATCAGCTAAAACTGAGTTACACCGCACCTGCGCATGAGATTGCAGGTACTTGTATATTTATGCATGAAACCTCATGGGCACTAAGTGCCCACTTGGTGCCCAGATGCCGTGTGGTGTGCCAAAAATGTTCCTCAAGAACGCTACGGAAGCCTCACAGAACCATGATTCAGTCTCATTATCCCACACTCGGACCTACTGTGCGGGATCGTCTCGGGAGAATTAAAATCCCTCGGTCCGTGAGGGCCGTACCGGTTCGATTCCGGTCTTCGGCACCAAGCAGTATCAAGGCTCTTTGGCCTTTTGACAGACCACCGCAAGGTGGTCTGTTTGCTTGTTTTATGCCTGTTTGGGGCCCACTTTCAAAGCCGAGTGCCAACTCCATTTTTGCGACTGCATCTTCTTGCATGCCAGGGAGCACATGTGAATAAGTGTCGAGGGGGGTTGATGGACCCATGCCCCCACTTTGCCCTCTAGCAAGGTGGGGGCTAATCGACGCTAACAAAACAAGTGCCAGAAATTACTGTAGCGCCGCCAATCGCCAATCTGGTTTCGGTTCTTCTTCGCCTTAAAGCGGCCGCCCATTTCGGTCTCGACCAAAAAGTGGCCGGTTAAAAACGAAATAGGTGGACAGAATCCCCCGGAACGAGTGGCCGCATTATTCCGAACTTTGTCAGTCATGATCCCCTTCTAAAGCTGCAAGGGCACGCTTAAGGCCTTGGTCATCACCTAGTTCCATGCAGGCAAGGGTTTGATTTTATCTCCCAGCACCCAATCCTCACCACCTAGCGCTGTGTCATCATGCCACAATATTGTTCTTGTGCCGCACACCATTGCCATTTTATCATATTTCTGACAGAGTGAAGTGAGCCACGGTAATAGGATGGAGGGTTAATGATGAGAATATTACTGACAAAAAGAACAGGCCTTTTATGGACATGCATTATCCGGGATATTAAGCAATGCTAGGAAGACGCCTCAAGGAGGCTAGGGCGGCTAAGGGCCTGACACAGGCAGCGCTAGCTGAGGGCAAGGTCTCACGATCATACATTGGAGCTGTTGAGAGAGGCGAAGTCAGGCCCACTGCGGAAAATTTGCAGTTCATAGCTGAAAGACTGGGGAGACCTCTCTCATATTTTTTACCCGATACGACAGAGGTATTGGCGAAAAAGCTCAAATGTATGCTTGCACAGGCCAAAGCCTATCTTATCCTTGAGAGCACAGACGAGGCACAGGTCCTTTATAGGGAGTGTGTCACCTTACTTGATGCTACACTTTGCCCTGAGGCTATGGGCATGTATCATGAGGTGTCGGCAGAGTTGGAGCGGAGGAATGGCACTCTCCTCATTGCCGTAACATCCTACATGCGGGCAGCAGAGGCTTATGGAGACCAGGGTCTCGATGAGGCAGCGTCTAACTGCACCTATACAGCTGCGCTTCATTTGTATAGATTAGGACATCTAGACCTTGCTCTCTCCATGGCGTTCGCGTCTCTAAAGCGTGTCCTAGATAACGCCACCCTTTCTGACTGCGCACGGCGCAACCACTACCTCATAGGCTGCTGTTACTCCTCGCTGGGCAATACCTCTGAAGCTAAGAATCATTTTGCATTGGCGGAGGAGGCCAGCGGGCTTATTACCGAGATGGGCATCAAGGCCCTTATTGCGAAGGCGAGTTGTTACGGGCGCCAGGGAAACTGGTCGCGGGCACTTGAGGAAGCACAGAAGGCAGTGTCCATGACAGAAAGAAATAAGCTTGAAGACTTGAAGGCAGAAGCCCTCATTGGTGCCAGTGTAAGCCTTGTAAATTTGGGACAAGTAGATAAAGCATGTGCTCTCCTAAGAGAAGTAGTTGGGGCGGCCGTTACGCCATCGGCAAAGAGAAAAGCCTGCCGTGAGGTAATGCTGGCACTTTCAGAATCGTCTGCCGTGTGTGAATCAAGACAATACGAAGATGAGTTAAGGCGCTTACTCGAAGAGAGTGATCAGGGCCTGCAGAGCTGGGAGCGTGTAAAGGACGAATGGGCGCTTGCAAAGTGTTCTCTTCTAAGAAACCCACAAGATGTCGCGGGCGTGGCCTGGTCATTTAGCCAGTCCTTCAAGTCCCATATGCGAAACCGAGATGCGGTTGAGGTGCTCACTTTTGGGGCAAGTATCCTGCACCAGCAGGGGGACGTGAAAGAAGCCTATGAGCTTCTGAAGGAAGCGTGCGGGATGCTGCAAAGAAAAACTTGATAGGAACGTTGCGCCACGAAGGCTGTAACTAACGCAAGTACAGCCCTGCTACACAAGAGATGAAGGAAGGCCCTTCGGAGTCGACATGCAGGTGGAGGCTTCAAGCCACACTAAGTTGCTGTGGACAAATGCCGTGGTGGTGAGCGTTAGGGGGAAAGTCGGGGCAAAACCTCGACAGGTGAGTACTACGGAGACGAATGGGATTTCAATGAACACTGAGATTCCCCAAGGAAACTGAACCGTTGTTGAAATATCGAAATGCTTAGGTGTCATCAAAACCAGGGCGTCGTCCCTGCTCCGGGATTAGTCTGGAAGACACCTGTTAGCTGTAGGCGTCAAATAGCCCTCATCTTGCCCTCTGCAAGGTGGGGCCATTTGACGCTTACGATGAGTTGAGAGATGCACGTCCGGTTCTGTGAGGGACTGGGGGGAATTCCCCCGGTCTACTCGGCGACAAAGGCTCGGCAAATGGTAATGGTTGACAGGCACCCATGGAGACCATGCCTAGGTCTTGAGTCATGCATGCTAGCGCGTGCTATTATAATGTTCTTGCGACACGATTTACCATGTGCTACGCTCTTTGTAGCCGGCTAAACTGAACATAGAAGGGAGGTGTGTTGAAACTTTGAAGAGACTGTTTGCAGTTCTCGTCATAACGCTCCTAGCAATATTGCATCCTATGGCATCTGTTGGGTCTAGCGCGTGTAGCGCTGATGCTGCACAGACGCCGCCTATTGCAGTGCAATGGGACCCACCGGAGCCGAAGTGTCCGTATTGACCTTTGCGCGGAGGATTCTTACTGAACACCAAATGGGTATGGACAACCGTAGATGTGCGGAAATTATGGGCGCCGAAAGAACTATCTCGTGGTTCCTTGAGAAGAGAACTTATCATGTCCCCTCAAACAATTGTAGTCAAGCGGTACTTGCCGTCTACCTGTTGCGGACGGGCGCATCAGCGAGACCCTAAAATGAGCAACTTAGTTCCGAGAACACAAAATGCACAAACCTTCAATGGTTACTAAGAAGGCGATGTTATGATGAGAAGATTCACAATTATTATGTGCCTAATAGTTATCCTAGCTACCTCATCCTCAGCCTTTGCCGCTAAGATTGAGCTTATGCAGAACAGCAACAGCACGACTTCTCAACAACTCATGGATTTCTACGGCCTACAGAGCGTCGACTCGGTTCCTGAAGGGGTAGTGCCTATTGTTGTCCATAGTGACGAAGAGCTTAAAAAAATATTCGATGCAATGAAAAACATTGCCATCGTTCACGTTCCATTTGCAAGTGAGGCGAGTGCAGATGCGTCATTCCAATCAACAGGTACACACTGGGTCACTGCTACTACAGCCGTCCAAATCCCTAACGTTTTTGGCTGGATGTATGTAAATCTACATGCTCATATCCAAATATACAGCCATCTCAGCTTCAGAGGGATCATCGACTCACAGCAATTCACTTTTCTCTCAGGCTCTACATTGGGTTACGGTTGGACTCAGACATATGCTTATGCGAATAACTATGGAACCCACATAAACGTGTATGGTGGAGGTGTGCTTGATTTCTATTTTATCTTTCAGGGTGGGATCAAATGGCATAGTATGCCCCTTAACTTAAGCTTAACATATGCCTTGTACCCTATTAACTTGAGGTAATCATCTGATCGGAGGACTACCTCGCAAAACCCAATAGAAGGATGTGCGGAATATTGTTATATGTACTACAGATGGTTCTTAGCGCCCTTGGTCTGGGATTCATCCTCTATTTGTGTTTTCTGATATACAAAAAACTCAGGTGAAAACATGGAATTCGAGAGGTTCAGAGAACTAAGGTGTCTGTGGCAGTGGTAAACTGGCCCCAATGGGGACATTGGCACCATCGAAGCTTGTGCCCTGTATTCCCGCCAATCATTAAAGGGTAGGCGGATGTAAGCCAGTGGCAGACCATGCATTAGAGTTTATCAGGAGTTCTAACAAAAGTTCTAACAGAAGCCAGCCAAAAGGGGTATAAATGGGCGAAGCACGCGTTCGTAATGGGCGCATAAACCATTGATATTGCTGATTCTAGCCAAGCCCACCCGAGGAGGACTCACGTCCCTCGCTTGGCTGGCAGTCAGGAAGTCAGTGCTTCGATACCGCTTAGAGCCACCATAAAGAACGAGTAATGCCAAGGGTTTTGCGCCCTTGGCGTTTTGCTTTTCTAGCGGGATTTGTGTAAAGTTCTCTCCACCAGTTTTTAGGGAGATCTTCTCGAACAGCGTTGCGACTTATGCTTCCCTTGTCCAGTGTAAAATTTCCGCTTGACAGGTCCGAAGGGCGTTGCTATAATGACAGGTTTATCTTGACAAGCCATCGCGTCCCTGATACAATCTTAGTAGACAAGCAGGGAAAGGGTGGTAGGATTGAACACCAGTCACTTGACAACTATTAGGAAAGACCTTGAACTGCATATTGGTGAAAAGGTGTGGCTAAAAGCCAACCGTGGGCGGCGCAAGGCGATGGTGCGCGAGGGTGTTCTGGAGAGTACCTATCCCTATCATTTTCTTGTGCGGACAAGTGATCAACATAGCACCGGTTGTTTGTCGATAAGCTATGCCGATTTGTTGACGCAGGCTGTCGAACTCTGCATTGGGGGTCCCGAGCAACGTCTCGTAGCTAATTTCGGCAAGTAGAAAGTTTTGCGTTGGCGGTATCGCCCTTCCTTGGGAAGGGCGATACTTTTTTGTCGCGGTCTAGCTACAAGGGCCGCGTAATCTAGCTGGGTTATTATTTTTTACTAGTGTTAAGCAAGGCCGTGTATTAGAATGGATAGGAGGTGAGCCACATGCGTGTAACACTCTTGTCTCCTGCCAAGGTAAATCTTAATCTTTTGGTCATCAGGCGCCGCAGTGATGGGTACCACGAAGTAGAGACGTTGCTACAAACAATTGCCCTTTTTGACCGCCTTGTGTTTTCGCAGCATGAACAGGGCATTAACTTGCTTGCCCCAGCAGGGTTGCCACAAGGGAGGGAGAATTTATGTTATATAGCCGCAGAAATGTTCTATGGTTGCACATCCCTAGCCCCCGCTGTTACCATTGAACTCACCAAGAGCATTCCCATAGAGGCCGGTCTCGGCGGTGGCAGTAGTAACGCAGCCTGCGTACTACTTGGGCTGAACGCCCTCTACGGCTCTCCTCTGGACATGAGGGGGTTAGAGTTGCTTGCGGCGCGCATTGGTTCTGACGTCCCCTTCTTTTTGCGGGGAGGAACGGCCAAGGCCACAGGGAGGGGTGAAATAATTACACCCCTGCCAGACTTAGGCCCGAAATGGCTCCGCATTATTAAGCCGCCCTTTGGCCTCTCGACAGCGCGTGTTTACAGAGAATGGCATCCTGTCGTCAGAAGTAGCAGCTCAAATAGGTATAATGACCTCGAGGCAGTGGCGCTAAAACTACGCCCCGAGCTAGCAGAGATTAAAGCTCTCTTGGTACAAGATGGTGCAGAAGAGTCGTTGCTCTGCGGGAGCGGTTCAGCCATGTGTGGGTTTTACGAGGCACGGCCGACGCGCGACCTGCCACTGGGGGAAGGGTATCGACAGTATATAGTGCCTACGTTAACGGCAGCAGAGTGTCAGGCCAATATTCAGAGGGGAGAGTCGGCGTTGTGATGGAGAGAATGGTGCCCATTAAGCTTGACAACTACAAACCCCTGCGGGAAATCGTCTTTGAGCATTTGCGAGAGGCGATATTGAGTGGCAGGCTGAAGCCAGGCGAACGGCTGATGGAAGTGCAGCTGGCGGAAGAAATGGGTGTTAGCCGCACGCCAGTGCGTGAGGCTATACGCAAGCTCGAGCTAGAGGGCCTAGCTATTATGATAGCCCGTCGCGGGGCCTATGTGTCCGACTTAAGCATTAAAGATATTGCCGAGACCTTTGAAATTCGGACCGCCCTAGAGTCTTTGGCCGCAGGGCTTGCTGCGCAGAGAATTTCTCCGGAAGGCCTTGAGCAGTTAGAGCGCATTCTTGTGCAAATTGGTGAGTGCATGGAGGATGAGAACGCCGATCGCTTGGCGGAATTAGACGAGGAATTTCACGCCATATTGTTTGCTGCTAGCCGCAATCAACGTTTGTCGCAGATCGTGAGCAATTTACGCGAACAAATCAACCGTTTTCGCAAAACATCACTTTCTACCCCCGGGCGATTTAGAGCGGTCTTTCAAGAACACAAGCGCATAACGGAGGCCATTTCTGAAGGCAACAGTGTTCTGGCACAAGCCCTAGCCAAGGAGCATATGGAAAATGCGGAGTTGTCCATTATGGAGTGGGTAAAAGACGGTAAGGCGTAGGGAGATGGCAGAGTGAATGCGATTATTTTAGCGGGTGCGGATAAGCAAGATGAGTTTGCTAAGCGACATGGCGTGGCCAACAAAGCACTTATTCCTATCCATGACCAGCCCATGCTGGATTATGTCTACAAAGCCTTGGCCGGGTCGCGCTTTATCGACTCCATAGTCATAGTAGGGCCGGCGGCGTTGTGCGCTGCCTATGCCAGTAAGCGGGTGGCCGTGCTGCCCGCCAATGGCGATATGCGTGAGAACTGCTTGGCCGCCATGCGTATTTTGCCACCAAGCAAGAGGGTCGCGGTAGTGACCTCCGACATACCAATGCTTACGTCGACTGTAGTTGATGCCTACTTGGCAACACTAGAAGGGCAGGAGGGTGACTTCTTCTACCCCATCATTCAAAAGGCGGTCAACGAAGCCCTTTATCCCGGTGTCAAGCGTACTTATGCCACTCTGGGCGGGCACACCTATACGGGGGGCAACCTCCTGGTCATTGATCCTGCGGTGGCTGAGCAAGTTTCTGCGCGCATGGAGCAATTTATAGCGCAGAGGAAAAATGTCTTAGCTCTTTCTGCCCTCATTGGCTACAAGTTCTTGGTCAAATTGCTCCTTGGGCAGTTGACCGTGCCCGAGGTAGAAGAGCGCGTATCGCAACTGCTTGGTTGCCGCTGCGTAGCTGTCGAATGTCCTTTTGCTGAAATAGGCACTGATGTCGATAAAGATAGCGACCTAGCCCTTGCTCGCCAAGCGCTTCTGGGTGCCTAGATGGCCAAGCAAAGCAAGGCGGCCCGCGTTGCGTCCATAGTAAAGTTGCTTTTAGATGCACCACAAGAATTGCTTTCTCTTGGTGATCTAGCGTCGCGCCTTGGGGTAGCAAAGTCGTCCATTAGTGAAGACATGGCGGCCATTCGACAGGGCCTCGAAACGCAGGGGCTAGGCAAGCTCGAAACCGTCACCGGAACTCTGGGGGGGGTGCGCTATGTGCCGCATCGGACAAGGCAACATATCGAGGCCTTGATTGCCGGTCTTTGTGAGCGACTGAATGAACCAGCGCGTCGTGTGGCCACAGGGTACTTATACCTCAACGATGTTTTGCAAGAACCTGCTTTGCTTTCTGCTCTTGGCGAGGTTATCGCGGCGCGCTTTGTGGGAACCAAGGTGGATGCCATTGTTACCATTGAAGCGAGGGGAATCCCTTTGGCGCTTTCGGTAGCGCGTTACTTAAACAGGCCTTTAGTGATAGCACGGCGTGAATTGGTGATGGCACAGGGTGGGGTGACGATGCCTCTCGTTCGTCAAGAGAGTTTTATGGCTGATGGTCCGGTGCTCTCGGTAAGCTTTCTTTCGGGGTCACATCGCAACTTGCAGAGTATGTCTCTACCGAGACGCAGCCTGCCGGAAAAGGCACGCGTGCTGGTAATAGATGATTTCTTGCGTGCCGGTGGTACTCTGCAGGGTCTTGCCGCTTTGCTCAACGAGTTTCAAGCCGAGGTTGTCGGCACAGTCGTCTTGGTTGAGGCGGTGCGCCCGTTAGAGAAATTAGCTAGGGGGTATCTGTCGGTCGTGCGCCTAAACGAAGATCCTATGGGTATTATCGTCACTCCAGGCAATATATAGACCGGCACGCAGCGAACTGGTGCCGGTTTTTGCTTGTTTGCGCAAATTGAGTTAACGACGCGCTGACGAGGTGTCAATATCGACATCAGGCGCGTCGTTTCCGCGCCCTAAGTCCTCATCTTGCCTCCCCAGTGTGCTAGGAACGATTTCAACCACAGAGGTTACAGAGGCGTGGAAAAGAGAGGAAGTTGGGGGGTGCTTATGGTAGAGAAGGCGTCTGCTGAAGAATTGCCACTATGCCCTCATTCTAGCGCTATGTATATTGAGCTACAGAAAGAGGCCCGCATAAATATTAGATGCGCATGCAGGGGCTGCCAACTGGAAATGTGCGGCCGGAAGTTGTCGTAATTAATCGAAAAGTTTCTTTAATAATTAGAAGGAAGTTGCCCCAGCGCAATCGAATTAATCCACAATATGGGCTCGATGACGAAAGGCGGTGAATCATATGAATATCACTGACGTACGAATCAGGAAGGTCAGCACAGAGGGACGCATGAAAGCTATAGTGTCCATTACGCTAGAGGACGCGTTTGTCATCCACGATGTACGCATTGTAGACGGAAATAATGGTCTTTTCGTTGCCATGCCTAGCCGAAAGACCCCTGCGGGAGAGTTTAGGGACATAGCGCATCCCATCAACGCTTTCACCCGCGAGAAAATACAGGCAGAAGTTTTGGGAGCCTACCACAAAGAAATCGCCAGGGTATCGTAAGTCTCTAGTGGAGCGCAAGCTCCACTTTGTATTTTGCCCCTTGCGACGTATAATGGTAGCATTGATAAGAAGATATTTGTTGCAAAGGAGGCGCAGTATGGGGATGGGAATTGCGGCCATAGTACTAGCCGCGGGCGAAGGAAAGCGCATGAAGTCGCGACTGGTTAAAACGGCCCACAAAGTGGCGGGCTTGCCCATTGTCACGCATGTGTTGCGGGCGGCACATGCGGCCGGAGCGAGTAAGGTAGTAACTGTGGTAGGTAAAGATGCCGCAGAGGTTATGGCAGCGTCGCAGGGGCTTACGCTTTTTGTTGCGCAAAATGAGCGCTTAGGTACCGGCCATGCCTGCCAGCAGGCAGAGAGCGAGCTTGGGGACTTTGCCGGCATAGTATTAGTGCTATGTGGCGATGCGCCGCTTATTACGACGGAAACGCTAGCAAAGATGATTGCCGCACATGAAAGCACGGGGGCCTTGGCTACCGTGCTTACGGCGCGTCCGCACGACGTGCGCGGCCTAGGTAGGATAAAGCGCGCTGCAGGGGGCGAGTTTGTCGCTATCGTGGAAGAGAAAGACGCCACTCCCCTCGAGCGAGAGATTAAAGAGATTAACGCCGGCTTTTATTGTTTTAGTGCGCCCCACCTTTTTCTGGCCCTGCGCAAAATAACAAATGATAATGCCCAAGGGGAATATCTGCTCACCGATGTCTTTGCTCTCTTGCGCCAGCAGGGTATCATCGCCACAGTCTTGACGGATGACTTTGCGGAAACAATAGGCATTAACGATCGCCTCTGGCTCAGTCGCGCCGAAGAGGCCATGCAGAAGCGCATCCAAGAAAGGTTGATGCTCGCCGGGGTGACCATCGTGTCGCCGCCCACTACCTACATTGAAGTGGACGTGCAAATTGGCAGCGATACCGAAGTATGGCCAGGCAGTTTACTCAAGGGTAGTACCGTGGTGGGCGAAGGCTGTCGGATCGGGCCGAGTACAGTGTTGGAAAATGCCGTCATTATGGACAAGGCCACAGTAGTAAACTCGGTAGTGCGCGAAGCCCGTGTAGGTGCATGTGCCGAGGTAGGGCCCTTTGCCCATCTGCGCCCGGGGAGCGAGCTTGGCAAGGCGGTGCGCATCGGCAACTTTGTCGAGGTTAAGAACAGTAGCGTAGGCGATGAAAGCAAGATATCGCATCTTAGCTATGTAGGGGATGCACTCATTGGTGCGGGGGTAAACTTAGGCGCTGGCACCATTGTTGTCAACTACGATGGTTCTGTTAAACATCAGACTGTTATCGGCGAAGGCGCCTTTGTGGGCTGTAATTCCAATTTGATTGCGCCCATAGTGCTGGGTGAGAACTCGTTCGTGGCGGCCGGCTCTACCGTAACGCGCGATGTGCCTGCCAATGCCCTAGCTGTAGGGCGGGCGCGGCAAGAAAACAAAGCAGACTGGGTGTTGCGCCGCAAAAGACGCCCTTCAGAGTGTGAAACGATACTCTAAACACCGAGGAAGGTGGTCTTTGTGGTCGACATTAAGCTGTTAGATAAGATACTAAGTGAAACAGTATCCCTCATCGAGTCAAGTAGGGGGCGCATTTTTGACATCGCCGAAGGCGCTCGCCATGAGTATATGCGCCTGGAGATGCAGCTGCGTGAAATTCGCGAGCAAGTGGCAAAAATCATTGCGCAGGTCGACGCCAAAGAGAAAGAAGCCAGGAGGCGCCGCTTTCGCCTTATGGAAGTAAGCCGCGATTTTAAGAGGCACAGCGAGGCCGATATTAAAGACGCTTACGAAAGTGCGCAGTCCAGTCAATTAGAGCTAGTAGTGTTGCAGGAGCAAGAGAAGTCTTTGCGCCTGCAGCGTGATAACACGGAGAGGGCGCTGCGCAATTTGCAAGATACGGTGCGCAAGGCCGAGGAACTTGTGTCGCAAGTGGGCGTGGCCACTGAGGTGCTAAGGGGTAATCTCAAAGAGCTGAGCGGCCAGTTAGACACGGCACAAGAGCGCCACTGGCTGGGGCTGCGCATTATTCGGGCGCAAGAAGAGGAACGAAGAAAACTAGCGCGCGATATGCACGACGGACCAGCGCAAATGCTGGCCAATGTGGTGCTAAGGGCCGAGATCTGCGAAAAACTGCTGCAGACAGACATCACCCAGGTCGGGGGCGAGCTTAAATCACTCAAGTTGGCGGTGCGCGGCAGCCTTAGGGATATACGCAAAATCATCTACGACCTTCGTCCCATGGCGCTAGATGATCTCGGCCTTGTTCCGGCACTCAGGCGCTACATTGACGACCTCAAAGCGCAGATGGGCATTGCTGTAGACTTTTCTGTGCAGGGGCATGACCGTAGATTGCCTTCGCCCATTGAAGTAGGTGCGTTTCGCATTGTGCAAGAAGGCCTAAGTAATGTCATCAAGCATGCCGGAGTCGCCAAGGTTGCGGTGAAAATTGAGTTTGCCAGAGATGCGCTACTAGTAAGCGTCGTTGACGGCGGGCGGGGTTTTGCCGTTTCTGAGGCCCTCAAGACGGGCGGAGAACACTTTGGCCTGCTCAGTATGCGTGAGAGGGTGGAGCTCCTGCAAGGAACTTGGCACATAGAATCAGCAGAGGGGCAGGGTACGCGTATCTCGGTGCGGCTACCTATCCAAGAAGGGGGGGAAGATGATGCCACTGCGAGTGTTAATCGCCGATGACCACAAGCTCTTTCGTGAGGGGCTTAGGCGCCTGCTGGAGCTGGAGGGGGATTTTGAGGTGGTGGGGGAAGCGGCCACGGGTGAGCAGGCGGTAGAGCTTTTGGCGCACGTGGCTTGTGATGTCGTGCTGATGGATATCAACATGCCCGTGCAGAATGGGGTGGTTGCCACGCAGCGCATTAAGGTCGAGCACCCTCAAGTCGCGGTGCTGGTACTCACCATGCATGACGACCGCGAATACTTGCTCGAGGTGCTCAAGGCGGGGGCGCAGGGGTACTTGCTCAAGGATGTAGAGCCAGCGCTCTTGATGGAGGCCATTCGTACCGTGGCGCGTGGCGGCACAGTCGTCGCGCCGGGCTTAGCCGGCAAGCTCGTGCAAGAATTAAACCGCTTGGGCAGTCAGCCAGTAAGCCCCGCGCTGCCTGTGCTCACCCCGCGCGAGGTAGAGATACTCGGCCTTATGGCGCGGGGGATGAACAATGCCGCCATAGCCGGGGTCGCCTTTATCAGTGAGCGCACCGTCAAGAACCATATCACGAGCATACTGCGCAAGCTTGACGTCACTGACCGCACGCAGGCCGTAATTGAGGGGGTAAAGCAGGGACTGACCAAAATTCAATAGACTAGACCCACTTTTACGGCCCTTAGGGGCTGTTTTTTGTTTTATAGGACTTAAGTCCTATGCGAGCTGGGCCAGCAGGGTAGTTGTCTGAAAATTAAGATAGGACTTTTAGCGACTAAAGTCGGTACCCACGCCTCATGTGCGGCGCTGGGGCTTGTTGTAGACTGAAGGCAGAACAAAAAACATGGGTGCCAACGCTAGTTGGACAAATAAAGGGAGGAAAAAACATGAACTTGCTAAACAAATTGCTGCGCGATGAGTCCGGACAGGGCATGGTGGAGTATGGGTTGATCTTGGCATTTATCGCCGTTGCCGTGATTGTTGTGATGACAACGTTGGGGACGGAAATCGTTGCGGTCTTCCAAAACATTGTGACTAGGCTGGGTCCTGTAGTACCTTAGCATAGCTAAACCCCCGACTATACCCCCCAGCCACTCGGCCCTACTTGGGGCGTACAAGTAGGGCTCTTTTTTTCCAATAAATACATCAGAAAAGGAGGCAACGACATGCTGGCATTCTTCACTTACGCCCTCTTGTTTGGCGCGGTTGGCCTTGATGTGCGTTTTCGGCGCATACCTAACTACCTCACACTGCCCGCCATGGGGCTCGGGCTACTATGGGGCTTGGCGCAGGGTGGCATAAGTGCAGCGAGTGCCAGCATGTTGGGGCTCTTGCTCGGCGGGGCACTCTTGTTCCCCCTCTTTGCCTTGGGTAAGTTCGGTGGTGGAGATGTAAAACTTTTGGCCGCCATTGGGGCCCTTCGCGGGGCTAGCTTTGTCTGGAGGGCAACTCTCCTTGGCGCAGCCAGCGGGGGTGTGCTGGCCGTAGTTTTCTTGATGTATAGGCGCGAGCTGGGGTCTGTCCTGCTCGGACTATACACAGGAACTTATCGCACCGAGAGCACCTACCCTTACTCGCCGGCCATAGCCCTAGGTGTGCTGCTGGCAGATATGGGGTGGTTCTTGTGAGAAAATATAGTCGCCGGCAAAGCGGGCAAGCCTTGGTGGAGTTAGCGCTGGTATTGCCGATCTTGCTCCTAATTCTTATGGCCATTGTCGATTTCGGGCGAGTGTTTCATGGCCACCTCGCTGTAACTGCGGCCGCGCGGCAGGCCGGGCGCGAGGCCAGCCTCGGGCGCACGGATGCAGAAATAATAGACCGAGCTAGGCGAGCGGCCGTGCCCCTTTCGTCAGCCGCGTTAACTGTTCAGGTGACCCCCGCCTTTTCGTTGCGGCATGCAGGCACAGCCATCGAAGTCACTATCACTTACCGTATGGATATCCTCACTCCGCTTATAGAGCCTTTTTTCCCCAGTCGGCACTACATTGTAGGCAGAGCGGTGGTGAGGCGCGAATGAAGGGTACAAGAGAACGGGGCGGGGTGACGGTCATGGTCTTAGCCGCCATGGTCGCCGTGCTCGGCCTAGGGGCATTAGTAGTTGACGGCGGTCTGCTGTACTACACGCAGGCCCAGATGCAGAGCGCAGTGGACGCTGCGGCCCTGGCGGGTGCGCGGGTGTTAGGAGCACAGGGCAGCGCGCAGGCCCTCGCGCAGGCGATGTCGTTCGCGCAAGCCAACGGCCTCGCGGCAGTCGAGGTACAAGTTGTCGTCAATGCAGCCAGCCAAGCCGTAACAGTAAGCGCGCGACGCGAAGTATCCCTTGGCTTGGCGCGTGTCCTAGGTCAACCGCAAGCCGATGTCGTCGTCTCCGCCACAGCGCAGGGCCAGACTATCTCCGCGTTGCGGGGTGTCGTGCCCCTAGGTGTAGTATGGCGGCAGTTTACCTTTGGTCAGGTTTATGACCTTAAGGTGGGCGGTGGCTCAGGCGAAGAAGGTTGGTATGGCGCGGTGGACCTCGGGCTCAAGGGCGGCGGTGCCGCAGATTATCGGGATCATCTTAGCCATGGGTGGGAGGGCCTGCTCAGCATTGGTGATGAGGTGCCGCTTAAGAGCGGCAATATGTCGGGGCCCACAGAGCAGGCCATCCGAGAAAGATTAAACCGGTGCAACCATTTGCCCACATGCACCTTCCAGTCATTTGTGGCGCAATGCCCGCGGCTATTGTTGGTCCCGGTGGTTACGCCTCCCCACAATGACGCGGTAGAAGTTATCGGTTTTGCCGGTTTTTTTGTAGAAAGCCTGCCCGGTAGTGGCAACGAAAGTTTTATTCGCGGGCGTTTTATCGAGTTTGTGGCTGAAGGGGAGGCCGGAACCGGCCCCTCATTCGGTGCCAGAAAATTTAGCCTTGTACGGTAGGGTACAGGCTGGTTATGGGGGATGTATAAATGGATAAAACGAGCAAGCGGCTCTTTCTGATGGCGGTTGTTCTGGCCATAGTGGCAGGGCTCGGCGTGTACTATTTTTTAGCCAACTTAGAGCGCATGGCCTTGCTTGAGCATACGGAAGAAGTTGTCGTGGCAGTGGCAGATGTGCCCGCTCGTACAGCAATTCGCGCTGACACGTTGTCGGTGGTGAGGGTGCCGCGAGGGATGCGACATCAAGGAGCGACGGACGCCATCGGTAATTTAGTGGGGCGTATAACCACAGCGCCGCTCATCGCTGGGGAACAAGTGCTACTTGCACGACTGCACACCGATGGCGAAAGAACGAGCCTGTCGTTTATGCTTGAAAATGGCTACCGCGCGCTCAGTGTGCACATTAACGAGCGCATTGCCGTGGCCTATCACATCCGCCCCGGGGATTTTGTCGATGTAGCTGTGTCCCACGAGTCAGCTAGTGCCGCCGGCGAGCCGCGCTCGATAATTTTGCTACAGAACATTCTAGTGTTGGCTATGGGCGGCGAAAAGATACCATTCGCGGCAGCCCCGCCTGAGGCCAAGACCATCACCCTCGCCCTGCGCCCACAAGACGCCGAGAGGCTGATATGGGCGGAAGACCATGGCAGCATTCGTCTCTTGCTGCGAGCGGTAGCCGATAAGCAGCTTGTGACGACCAGCGGGGCCAACGTGCACACAGTAGCCCCAGTGCGATGAGGGGGTGAACACCATGCCTAGAAAGGACATTACCGTACTCGTAGTGGACGATGCACCAGATACACGCAGTAGCATACGCCGCCTTCTCGGTTTAAGCGCGGGGATAGAGGTGGTGGGCGAGGCCGGCAATGCGGCTGAAGCTCTGGAGAAGATAGGCCAGCTGTTTCCGCAGGTCGTGCTTATGGATGTCAATATGCCCGGCATGGACGGCATTACGGCGACAGCTAAAGTTACCGCCACCTACCCCGACACAGCAGTTATTGTTATGTCGGTGCAAGGGGAAACAGAATATCTGCGCAAAGCCATGGTGGCCGGAGCCAAAGACTATCTTGTAAAGCCTTTTGGGGCGGATGAGTTAGTGGATGGCATCCAGAAGGCTTGGGCGCGAGAACTTGAGCGCCGCACGCAATTTTCCACCTCCACAGGCTTAGATAAGGCCCCTGGCCAAGTCGTCGCGGTTTTTAGCCCTAAGGGCGGCGTGGGCAAGACTACCCTCGCAGTAAATGTAGCGGCAGCGTTAGTCAGTGAACACAAGGCCAAGGTGTGCTTAGTAGATTTGTCGCTGCAGTTTGGCGATGTGTGCGTCTTTCTCAGCCTCGTACCTCGCCGCACGCTGAGCGACCTTGTGAGCGAAAGCACTCTTGATGCGGGAACTATCGCCTCCTACCTCTTGCCACATTCATCGGGGATTAAGGTGCTGCCAGCCCCGCTCAGCCCAGAATATGCGGAGTATGTTGTGCCTGAGCATGTAACACGAATTCTCGCCCTCTGTCGCAGCATGTTTGACTATGTAGTAGTGGATATGCCTGCTTCATTTGATGATGTTACCTTGGCGGCACTAGATGCCGCGGATAAAGTGTTTCTCCTCGGCAATATGGATATGGCCTCGCTTAAGAATATGAAAATAGCCCTAGAGCTAATGGGGCGCTTATCTTACAGTAAAGATAAAATTGTGCTCATCTTGAATCAAGCAGGGTATGACTATGGGCTCAGATTCGCCGACCTCGAGGGGGCGCTAGCGCGCAAGGTAAATTTCTATATTCATCACGAAGATATCCCGGCCATGCTGGCGGCTAACCGCGGCGTGCCGCTGGTGTTAAACAACCCAGACAGCAAACTTGCCAGACGCTTTCGCGATTTGGCGAACGAGCATCTCATGCCCACGCGAAGGAAGGAGGGAGCGGCAGGCCTGTGGCGCCGCCGCTAAAACCGTATGTCACTGTTAAAGAGGCTAGAGCATGTAATCGACCGACCAGCTCCTGCCGCAATAGGCAAGAGGGCGACTGTGGCGGCCGCAGCTGACCCAGAGAGGTTGCTTTTTGGAGCCATCCATCAGGCTGTAGTACGTGAAATTAGACCTGAGCTTTTGCTCGATCAAACGCGGGACGATGACCTTCAGGCGAGCATCACGGAAATCGCTGACCGCTGCATTAATGAAAGCGGCGGCATGATGAGTCGACAGGACAGACTGCGCATTGTGCAGAAAATTACCGATGAGGTCATGGGGTTCGGTCCCATTACGGCCCTCCTCAATGATGACCATGTCAGTGAAATCATGGTCAATAGTGCGCACCAAGTCTATGTGGAGCGCAAAGGCAGGCTAGAATTGACAGACATTTCCTTTCGCGACGATGATCATGTCATACAGGTGATTGAGAAAATTGTGGCTCCACTAGGTAGGCGCATTGATGAGAGCTCGCCCATGGTCGATGCCAGGCTTCCGGACGGCTCGCGTGTCAATGCCATCATCCCGCCGCTCGCGCTGCGCGGCCCCACGATGACCATTCGCAAATTCAGCAAAGACCCCCTGACCATTGATTCGCTGGTTGGTTTTGGCACCTTGAGTCCGGCCATAGCCAAGTTCTTGCAAATGTGTGTGCTAGGTAAGCTTAACATTGTCGTTTCTGGGGGCACGGGCAGTGGTAAAACAACCATGCTTAACTGCCTTTCTTCTTTTATACCCAGTGATGAGCGCATCGTCACCATCGAAGATGCGGCTGAACTGCAGCTTAGGCAGGAACATGTCGTTATCTTAGAGGCTCGTCCGCCTAACATCGAGGGCAAGGGTGCGGTCACCATCAGAGATTTAGTGCGCAACTCGCTGCGCATGCGACCGAATCGTATTGTCATCGGCGAGGTGCGCGGCGGGGAAGCGCTAGATATGCTGCAAGCCATGAATACGGGCCACGACGGTTCGCTCACCACCGGGCATGCTAATTCCCCGCGCGACATGCTTTCGCGTTTAGAAACCATGGTGCTTATGGCCGGCATGGATTTGCCGGTGCGAGCCATCCGCGAGCAGATTGCGTCAGCGGTAGACCTCATCGTGCAGCAGAGCCGGCTGCGCGATGGCAGCCGTAAAATAACTCATGTCAGCGAGGTGGTGGGCATGGAGGGCGACGTCATCACCTTGCAGGACATTTTTCTCTACGAAAGTAGTGGCAAAGACAGTGCCGGACGGGTGACAGGCGATTTCAGACCGACGGGAATTAGACCGGTTTTCTCTAAGAAATTGCTCGAAGCGGGCCTCAACTTGCCAGCGGATTTATTCTTGCCACGGGGGGTGTAGTAGTGCTTTTCTTTATTTCGCTATTGGCAGCGCTTGTATTTGCTCTTCTATTAGCACTGGTCATGCGTTCTTGGTATAGCTGGCGCTTTAGTGCGTCCCTGCGCCTCGCGCATTACAGCCTAGAGGGGCGTAAAGACAGCCTCGGGAAGAACAAAGAGCAGCCAAGAAAACTTCTGTCGCGCGTGGTATTGGCACGATTTGCGCCGCGGCGTTTAGCGGCTTACTATGCTCCCATCCTAGAGCAAGCGGATATCCCCTTGCGGGGAGATGAGATGGCGGGTGCAACTTTCTTTGCTGTAGTTATAGCGGCTCTGTTCGGCATGTTCTCCATGGGCATTCTTGGTGCGCTTATGGGCGGCATCCTCGGCTACCTCGTGCCGGGCTTTATTTTACAAAAGCATTTAGCGCGCCGCATGCGTGCGGCCGAGGAGCAACTAGAGGAGTTCCTTAGTTTTGTGGCCAATGCCATGCGCGCGGGAAGCAGCTTGATGCAGGCCATGGAGCTGGCCGGTCGAGATCTCGCCCCACCTCTAAGCCGTGAGATGCGGCGCGCCCAGCGAGAAATGAGCCTCGGCGTAAGCATGGATGACGCTTGGCAGCGGCTGGTAGAGCGGGTGCCAAGTGGTGACATGGACCTAGTGGCCACGGCCGTGCTGATTCAGCGCCAGGTGGGGGGAGACCTTGCCGGTATCTTAGACAGTATCGCCGCCACGATACGTGAGCGGCAGCGCATGAAGGCCCAGGTGCGCACGCTGACTGCGCAAGGGAAACTATCAGGCATAGTCATTGCGTCCTTGCCATTTGTGCTCTTTGTGCTGTTTAGTTTTATTAATCCGTCCTATATTCGGTTGTTGTGGACAGAGCCGCTGGGCTTACTTATGCTCGGCATGGGCCTCGTCTCGCAGATTGTGGGTACAGTAGTGATTAATCGCATCATTAGCATTGACGTGTGAGGTGAGAACATGTTGGCATATCTTTCTCTCTTGACGGCGCTTTTCGCCTTCGCCGCCATGTTGCTCGTACTTAAGCATTTGTTTAGTGACCGTTTGCACATGGAGGAACGTCTAGAAGGGGTCAGGGAGTTAAAGCTACAACATCGACCTGGCACGGCTGATGAAACTCGCTTGCAGCGGCCGCTCAGTGAGCGCCTCATAGCGCCATTAATGCAGTCAGCGGGTCAAGCACTGCAAGCATGGGCTCCTCTGGGGTTAAAGACGACACTAGCGCGCCGAGTGCGTGCTGCAGGGCTTAACAGCACGGCAGAACAATTTGTTGGTTGGTACATTATGGCAGGTGGGGGAGCCTTGGTGTTTTTTACCCTGCTTGGTTGGGTGCGCTTTCAAACCGTGGTAGGCGCGCTTTCGCTGGGCCTGCCTCTAGGTGTAGTGGGCTCCCTGCTGCCGGAGCTTGTGCTTAATCAGCGCATCACGCAAAGGCGCCACCAAATCGTGCGTGCACTCCCTGATGTCTTAGATTTGTTAACAGTGAGCGTGAATGCCGGCCTAGGCTTTGACAGCGCCCTCATGAAAGTAACTGAGAAGATGACAGGCCCATTGCCTGCGGAGATGGGGCAGGTGCTGCATGAGATAAAAATGGGGGTAGCAAGGCGCGATGCTTTGCGCGCGATGGCTGAACGAACGGGAGTGGCAGAGCTGCGCTCCTTGGTCAGTACCATTATTCAGGCTGACCAACTCGGCGTAAGTATCAGCAAGGTGTTGCGCTTGCAGTCCGAAGGGCTCAGAGAAAGGCGGCGACAGCGCGCTGAGGAGATGGCGATGAAGGCCCCTGTTAAAATGCTCCTGCCCCTAGTGCTGTTTATCTTCCCCACCCTGTTTATCGTGCTGCTCGGCCCTGCTGTGCTACAGATTATGGCTAGCTTTGCGGGCATGTAGTGCTATGAAGGTAAAACGAGCAAACACCTTTCTCGCGCGGTTCGCGGGCCTAATGTTTCGGGCAAGCCTGAGCCGAGACGAGGGCCTGCTCCTCAGCCCCTGCAGCAGCGTCCACACCAGTTTTATGCGGTTTCCCATTGATGTGGTTTTCTTAGACCAAGATTGGCGAGTTGTCGGGATTGTTGAAGGACTGCGTCCTTGGCGAATCGCCGGTGGCTATGCCGGTAGTCGCCATGTGCTCGAGTTAGGCGTGGGGAAGGTGAAGCAGCTCGATCTTAAGCTAGGGGATTATCTCTGCCCCACCTAGTGCTTGTATCGCAGTTAAAGACGACAGCTGTGAATTTTTCGTAAGCGGCAGCGGAACATACTGGCAAAAGGTATCATCTTGCCCCGCCGTGTGCTACAATACATGGCGACGAGCTTACGAGGAGTGTGCTGAATGATAGCTTATCCTGACCGACGCTTGAAAATCTTCTCTGGCAATGCTAATCCGAGCCTAGCCAGAGAAATTGCTGCGCACCTAGGAATCCCCATGGGATTAGCGCAAGTTTTGCGTTTTAGCGACGGCGAAGTACAAGTGCGCATTAACGAGAGTGTGCGGGGAGCTGATGTCTTTGTCGTGCAGCCCACCTGTTCTCCCGTCAATGAGCACCTTATGGAGCTACTTATTACCATCGATGCACTGCGCAGAGCATCCGCGCGGCGCATCACCGCCGTAATTCCTTACTACGGATACGCTCGTCAGGATCGCAAGACGCGTGCGCGCGACCCCATCACCGCCAAGTTGGTAGCCAACCTCTTGACGACCGCCGGGGTAGATAAAGTGCTGACGATGGACCTGCACGCAGGGCAAATACAGGGCTTCTTCGATATCCCTGTCGATCATCTGCCGGGGGTGCCCATTTTGGCTGAATATTTCAAGAGTAAAAATTTAGCAAATATGCTCGTGGTCTCGCCAGACCTTGGGGGCGTAACGCGGGCCAGAGATCTCGCCGATCGTCTCGGCGTAGATATCGCCATTATAGATAAACGCCGTCCCGAACCCAACGTGGCTGAAATTATGAATATTATTGGCAAGATCAAGGGCAAGCGCGTCCTCATGATCGATGACATTATTGATACCGCCGGCACCATAGTACAAGGTGCGCAGTCGCTCTTAGACCAGGGTGCCCTAGAGGTTTATGCGTGTTGCACGCATGCTGTTCTTTCTGGCTCAGCGGTAGCGCGGCTAGAGCAGTCTCCCATTACCGAAGTAGTCGTTACCAATACTATCCCCTTGCCAGACGAAAAGCGCTCAGTAAAAATTAAAACGCTTTCCGTTGCGCCGCTCCTCGGAGACGCTATTTTGCGCATTTTTGAAGACTTGTCCGTGAGTAAGTTGTTTGATTAGTTGTCATCTATATTGAACCTGTAAGGTAGGTGAGTGCGCTGAAGTTAGTGGTGGGGTTAGGGAACCCCGGCAAAGAGTATAGTGATACGCGCCACAACGCAGGCTTCGCCGTGATCGCAGCCCTGGCGGCGCGTTACGGCATTAAGGTAAAAGAGGCGCGCTATTCGTCCCTCATGGGTCGCGGAAAAATCTCTGGCCAGGACGTATGGCTGCAGCAACCCTTGACCTTTATGAACCTGAGCGGGCAGGCAGTCAAGCCTGCCCTTAAATCTCTCGGCCTTCTTCCCGCCGATTTGCTGGTGATCAGCGATGATCTTGACTTGCCGCTCGGTAGCCTGCGCCTTAGGGAGCAAGGCGGCAGCGGAGGCCATAAAGGCCTAAAGAGCATCGCCGAACATTTGGCGACGCAGGAATTCCCTCGCTTGCGCCTAGGTATCGGCAGGCCAGAGGAGGGAGTAGCGGTAGAGGACTATGTCTTAGCGCGATGGAGTGGCGCAGAGAAAGTGCTTCTAGCTGCCACAGTGGAGCGTGCCCTGCTCTTAGTGGAGTCTTTTGTCTTTTACGGGGCAGCAGAAGCGGCCAGCCGGCATAATGGCAGAACTGAATAGGCAACTCGAGGCGGTTCAATTGGCCCTAGCTAACTGGCTAGGGTTTTGGTGTCGCCGTGGCGAAAATGTCCCAAGAAGGGCACCGTGGTGGGGGTGGGCGCTTGCAGAAGGTAGTAGACGAATATTTACAGAGCGATAGTTGGTATGAGATTAAACGAGCGGTACAAGACGGCTCGCGACACATATACATCAGCGGGGCGACGGCAGTGGGGAAGTCGCTGTTGCTTACTCTTGCCAAAAGACAGTGGAATTGGCCCATGTTGGTGGTCGCGCCTTCTGCGTCGCAAGCGAGCCAGTGGCAAGTGGAGTTGCAGGGATTGCTCGGTGAGGATGAAGTGGCCTATTTTCCCCCCGAAGAAGTGCTATTGTATGGCGCTCTAGCCCAAGGGCCTGAGCTTGCCGGACAAAGGCTATCACTTCTCGCGCATCTTGCGGCGGGTAAGTGCCCAGCGGCAATCGTCACAACTTGGGATGCCCTGCTTATCCGCATCGTGACCCCGACCACCTTTAGGGAGCACACTCTCTTTCTAGCCGAGGGGCAGGCTCTTAGTAGAGATGCTTTCATAGCCATGTTGCACACCTCTGGTTACGAAAGGGTAGAGCTTGTTGAATCGATGGGGCAGTTTGCGGTGCGCGGCGGGCTGGTCGATGTCTTTCCCCTCGTGGCGGAAGAGCCCGTCCGCATTGAGTTTTTCGGCGATGAAATTGACAGTCTGCGCAGGTATGATCTTACCAGTCAACGATCTGTCTCCCGTTTAAAGCAAGTTCGTATTACACCTGCCCGAGAAGCTTTTTGGTCAGATGATGCCGCCGCTCTGGCAATAGAGCGACTGTCAACGCAGCTACAGAGCACCGTGCGCAAACTAGACCCCGAGCGCGGCGCTTTGCTTAAGAAGAACATCGGTCAAGAGCTAGAAAAGCTCAAAGAGGGCATACCATTCACTGGCCGCGGCAAGTACCTCTCTTGTTTTCTGGCTGAGACAGCAACCCTCCTCTCCTACCTGCCGGAAGGGACTTTAGTGGTCTTAGATGAACCTAGCCGGTTACTAGAAAAAGCGGAGGGCTGCCAAAAAGACTTAGATGAGCAGTACAAGGCACTGCTTATCGCCGGCCAAATACTGCCGTCGCAACAGCGCCTCTTTAAGAGCGACACAGAAGTAATCGCTGGGCTAGAGAAGTTTCGCAGCTTTCTTTTGGCCACATTGCCCAAGCGCCCAGGGCGTCTTCGGGTGGATGGTCAAATTTCTGTTCTGCAAAAAGCGCCTCCGAACTATCACGGGCAAATGACACTGCTCGCTAAGGATGTAAAAAGGTTGTCTGCTTCAGGTTATCGCATGATGGCCATAGCGCCGACAGAGACCCGCCAAGAGGAGATGATAGAGGCTTTTCGCGCTGAAAATATAGAGGCCTATAAGTGGGATGTCGCCACGGAGCTTCCTCCTCCGGGTACATTCTCCGTAGTAGTGGATGGGCTAACCGAGGGACTAGAACTTCCCGACATTAAACTCTACCTTTTAACAGAGAGCAACCTGTCAGGCAAGTCTAGACTGCGCAAGCGCCGCCAACTCCGGGTGGCAGGCGAGGGCGCACGCCTCACATCGCACCGCGACTTAGCGATAGGAGATTTTGTCGTGCACATGCACCACGGCATCGGCAAGTATCTCGGCGTTAGCACCATGGAGATTGCCGGGACGAAGCGCGACTACATTGAAATTAGGTATAACGGGGAGGATAAACTCTATCTTCCGGCCGAGCAGCTGCACTTGGTGCAGAAGTATGTGGGCGGCGAAGGAAAAGAGCCGAAGCTACACTCTTTAGGTGGCACGGAGTGGGCCAAAACCAGAGCCAAAGTGCGGGAGTCAGTAGAGAAAATGGCTGAGGAATTGCTCGTGCTCTATGCCAAGCGTGAGGCCGTACTCGGGATAAGCTGTGGGCCCGACAAGCCCTGGCAAAGAGAAATGGAAGATAACTTTCCCTACGTCGAGACTGCGGACCAACTGCGTAGCATAGAGGAAGTTAAGTTAGATATGCAGTCGCCGAAAGTTATGGAGAGGCTCCTATGTGGCGACGTAGGCTATGGCAAGACCGAGGTGGCGATACGCGCTGCCTTCAAAGCCGTCATGGAGGGCCGGCAGGTGGCCGTACTGGTGCCAACCACCATTCTAGCGGAGCAACATTACCATACCTTTCGCGAGCGTTTTTCTGGGTTTCCCGTCGAGGTGGCGTTGCTGAACCGTTTTAGGAGTGCCGAGGACAATAAGGAGGCAGCTAAGAGAATTAGCGCTGGGCTGGTGGATGTAGCTATCGGCACGCATCGCTTATTCAATGCCGATGTGTGCTACAAAGACCTCGGGCTACTCATCATCGATGAAGAACAACGCTTTGGGGTGCAACATAAAGAAAAAATTAAAATGATCAAGAACAATGTGGATGTGCTGTCTCTGTCCGCTACACCCATACCGCGCACCCTGCATATGGCTATGGTCGGCTTGCGAGACGTCAGCGTCATCGAAACGCCACCTGAAGACCGGTATCCGGTGCAGACATATGTCGTTGAGCACGATGACTACGCCATAAAACATGCCCTAGAGCGTGAGATAGAGCGCGGGGGTCAAGTCTACTACGTACACAATCGCGTGCGCACCATTAAGTCTGTGGCCGCCTACCTGCAAAACCTACTACCAGAGGCCCGCATCGCCGTAGGTCATGGCCAAATGGCAGAAGAAAAGCTCGAGCGTGTCTTCCTTGATTTTCTCGAGGGGGAGTACGACATTCTCTTAAGCACCACCATTATTGAGTCGGGTATTGATATTGCCAATGTCAATACGATTGTCGTAGAGGATGCCGATAAGCTGGGCCTAGCACAGCTTTACCAGCTTAGGGGCCGAGTGGGCCGTTCCAGCCGGGTGGGTTACGCCTACTTCACTTATCGGCCCGATAAGACCTTAACGGAAGTCGCCGAAAAAAGGCTTAGCGCCTTGCGTGAGTTCACACAGCTGGGTGCGGGTTTCAAAATTGCCCTGCGTGATTTAGAAATTCGTGGTGCGGGGAATATCCTCGGGCCCGAGCAGCACGGCTTTGTGGCTTCTGTGGGCTTTGATTTATACTGTCAGCTGCTCGAAGAGGCAGTGCGCACCCAAAAAGGTGAGAAAATAGAGAAAGCCGTGGAGTGCGAAATTAAGCTCCCTGTCGACGCGTACTTCCCCGGACGCTACATACGAGACTCGCAGCAGAAAGTCGAAATGTACAAGCGGGTAGCAGCGGCACGGCAGGAGACCGAGATTATGGACATCTACGATGAACTCGTCGATCGCTACGGAGACCTCCCTGAACCTGTTGAAACGCTCCTTCTCATTGCCCGCCTCAAGATACTGGCTGCGAAACTAGCTATTTCCCTCGTCACGCAGCATGAAAAAGGCCTTGTGCTCAAGTTTGCCCCTGAAGCCAATCTAGACCCCGGTATTATGAGTGCGGTGCATCGCCAATTCCCCGAACTCGGCATCCAAAATCACAAAGGCTATGCCCTTGTTTTTAAAGACACCGACCGGGGTCTACTGCCTCGTTTGACGCGCGTGATAGAGGCATTGCGTCTAATGATCGCCAAAGAGGATGAGTCTCGCGTGAAAAATAGCTAAAGACTCCTCGCTCCTAGCGGTAAGACAGTACGCCGGCAGAGGAAGTTTTCGTATTGCGCTTGGTCTTTCCAGAGAGAGATGATAGTATGAGCAAGAGATTACGCGTTTGAAGGTGTTGCGATTGTTATACATAGTGGGACTTGGTCCCGGTGATCCTGATCTAATCAGCCGCAGGGGGTGGGAGCTCTTAACGCGTAACGACTTAGAAGTCGTCCTTCGCACGGGCAAGCACCCAGTTGCTGATGAACTACGAGCGCAACAATATGCCTTTGTGACTTATGATGGATTATATGAGGGTCAGGACAACTTTGCCCAAGTCTATGACGCCATAGTCGCCGACGTCTGGGACAAGTGCGAAGCGAGGGATGTCGTCTACGCTGTTCCTGGCAATCCCATGGTCGCAGAGAGCACAGTGCCTCGACTGCTCGATTTAGGACGGCAGCGTGGGCTTAAAACAGAGGTGGTAATAGCCCCTAGCAGCCTAGAAGCCGTCTCGATGGAAATTGGCGTTGACCCCGCAAAGGGCCTCGCCATTGGCGACGCCCTTGATCTAGAGTTGAGACTCAATCCAAATATCGGCTGGTTGATTACTCAGGTGTATAGTCGTTTAGTGGCAGGCGACCTCAAATTGCGCCTCCTCGGCATTTACCCGCCTGAGCATCCCATTGCCGTGGTTCGCCATGCCGGCTCCGCACACAGCCATGTTCGCTCCTGTGAGCTGGCCGATCTGGATCGAGCCGAGTTCACGCACGCCGATACGGTGTACATCCCGCCCTGCCCAGTGGCTAGGCATGTAGGTGTGGCCATGGAGGAGCTAGTGCGGGTGATGCATATTTTGCACGGCGCAGGCGGCTGCCCATGGGATAGAGAGCAAACCCACCACAGCCTGCGCCCCTACCTCATCGAAGAAACTTACGAGGTACTGGCCGCTATAGAGAACAATGACGCGACAGAATTGGTCGAAGAATTAGGGGATCTCTTGTTGCAGGTAGTGTTTCACGCGCAAATCGCGCGTGAAGCTGGTGAATTTGAGCTATTTGACAGCATTACAGCGATTACCGAGAAGTTAAAACGGCGGCATCCCCATGTTTTCGGTCAAGTAGAGGCGACCACTTCATGCCAAGTCGAAGAAAACTGGCGCCGTATCAAGCAGCTAGAGAGGGCAGGCCAGAACAAGGGCTGGCTAGATTCAGTTCCTCTCAGTCTGCCGTCCTTACTGCTGGCCTATAAATTGCAGGCGCGGGCTAAACAAGTTGGCTTTGACTGGCCGGCCATCGAGGGCGCATGGCAGAAAGTCGATGAAGAGAGGCGCGAGTTGCAGCAGGCGGTAGAGATTGGTGAGGCCGACAGCATCGCTGAGGAGTATGGGGATGTGCTTTTTTCCCTCGTAAACGTAGGCAGATTCCTTAAGGTTGAGCCAGAGACAGCCCTGCGCGCCGCCGCTCACAAATTCAAAAAGCGCTTCGCCTGGCTAGAACAACTCGCCTCCTCGCGGGGGTTGATCATGGGGGAATGCCCCTTGCAGGAACTGGATAGTCTATGGGATGAGGCCAAAGTTCAAGAAAAATAGTCAAAGAACCCTGCAGCGAGCAGGAGTATGGCCTGGGGGCGTAGAAAGGTATCTAGCACTTAATGCGGATACTTATTATAAGGAGGCGTTTTCATGAATAAGGGTCAGTTAGTCGATGCCGTCAAGCAGAAAACCGATCTCACCAAGAAGGACATCGAGGTGGTTGTGAACACGGTTTTTGCCTGCGTAGAAGAGGCCTTAGTCGCGGGCGATAAGGTTGCCATCGCTGGTTTTGGCACCTTCGCGGTGCGTGAGCGGGCCGAGCGCAAGGGGAAGAACCCAAAAACGCGCGAAGATATTGTAGTCCCGGCGGCTAAAGTTCCTGTATTCCGTCCGTTTAAGACCCTAAAAGAAGCCATCGACAAGTAGAGCGCGACCAAGAACATAGCAGAGGGGCAGGTTCGTGGACGAACCTGCCCCTCTTTAGGAGCACGATTAATATGAGATTAGACAAATTTCTAAAAGTTTCTCGCCTCATTAAGAGGCGCACACTGGCCAAAGAAGTGAGCGACCAGGGCAAGATCGAAGTCAATGGGCGGGTTGCCAAGCCAGGGCATGTCGTCAAGGTAGACGATGTGCTTACCTTGCACTTTGGCAGCCGCGTCATCAAGGCGCGTATTTTGCGCCTTGAGCAGTCCTCTCGCCGTGAAGAGGCACAGGAAATGTACGAGATAGTTGATGAGTTTAAGCTCCTCTGAGATAAAAAAAGTGCTCCGTTCGGACACGAAAAGTGAAGCGCTCCTGCAGGGCGAGGCATGTAGGTGTGCATGGGCAGGGCTGTAGGTGGCTAGGTGACGAAAAAAGATAGGTAGTTAAGAAGGATTTCTCAGTACGAACGACGAAATGTATCCTACACCTTGAAAGTGCGGAGGAAAGACAATGGCCCTTGTGCGAGCTAACCCAAAAATTGTTTCTTTCCCTGTGTCCCGCCCGGTGCGCAAGAGAAAGCTGCGTAGGCCGTTTCTTTTGCTGGCGCTTTGTGTTGTCGTGGCCTACTTCACCTTTGTCTATATTGCCCAGTCTCTCGAATTGGCAGGCTTGGCTAGACGCGAGGCAGAGCTTGAAGTTGTGCGCAAGGCGGTGTCAGAGCAGACTGCCGCTTTAGAGGCAGAAATTGCGCGCCTACAGACGGCTGAACATATTGAGCAGCTTGCCAGGCAGCGTTTGGGGCTCGTCAGGCCGGAAGACAAGGTTTTTTCGCCGGTCATAGTCAATCCGCGGCCTTAGTGGCGCGTTTATCGCAGTTCAATTGACAACGCCGTGCTTTTGCGTACAATGCCCAGACGCCTCTCACCATGTCATGGGCCCGCGGCGTTTTATTGGCAACGCCGTGCTTTTGCGTACAATGCCCAGACGCCTCTCACCATGTCATGGGCCCGCGGCGTTTTATTGACAACGCCCTTTCTTATTGCGTATAATTGCAGAGGTGGACCATAAATTTTTAGGAGGAATACGTTTCGCATGGCATTGGAAGTAGGCACCATATTGAGTGGCATCGTAACCGGTATTACGAGTTTTGGTGCTTTTGTTGAACTGGAGACGGGAGAGACTGGCCTTGTCCATATTTCTGAAGTGGCCGACGCCTATGTCAAGGACATTAACGAGCACCTTAAGCTAAAAGAGAAGGTAGTCGTTAAGATCATCAATATCGACAGCAAGGGGAA